>ERZ779896.3211-NODE-3211-length-10229-cov-2.632888_pt1 | contig 10229 bp, 5 predicted proteins | sample MGYA00511067_ERZ779896 | MGnify/ENA primary metagenome ERZ779896 (study PRJEB29588, sample SAMEA2161597) | human gut metagenome | biome: human gut; feature: human-associated habitat; material: faeces | place: Denmark | collected 2008/2010 ...
CCAGTCTATCCACCAAAAATCGACGCCGTCCTTTTCGTAAGGGTGCAGGATCTTGTCGAAATATTCGTTTATAAACGTATCGTCGGCAATGTCGAAAGGGATTTTTTGAGCGGTGGCGGGATTTACGCCCATCGCGCGCGCCATATCGGCGTAATGATCGTCCCACCACCGTATGCCGTCGGCGGGATGAAGATTCAGGGTCGTTTTTACGCCGTAACCTTTAACTTTTTTCAGAAAAGTTTTGTAATCGGGAAAAAGATTTTTATTCCACGCATACCCCGTCCAGCCCTTGTTGCCGCCGTAAAAATCGCTGTTTCTGCCTTTCGCGGTTATACCCAATTCTTCGTCCGCGCGGGAGGAATAATGCCAGTCCATGTCGATGGTCGCCACGGTAAACGGGATACGGCGTTCTTTAAAACTTCCCAAAAGCCGCAAATACTCTTTATCGGTATATGCGTGATACCTCGACCACCAGTTGCCCAGCGCGAAACGCGGCACGAGCGGGGTTTTTCCGGTTATTTTGTATAACGCTTTGACCGCCGCTCTGTAATCCGCCCCGTAACAGAAAACATATTCGTCCGAGTAACCGCGTTCCTCGGTTTTGGGGAGAATGCTGCCGTTTTCCGAAAGTTCCAAAGAGCGGGTATCGTCGAGCACCGCCACGCCGGAACGGGAACAGACGCCGTTTCCGAGGTCTATCGTTACAATGCGGTCTTTCGTGCAGGCGTCTTTCAGGATGTTTCCGTCGCATCCGTCAAGCGTCCGGTAAGTCCCTTTCAGATTGCCCGCGTTCGAAAGTTTTATTTTTTTACCGCCGACGCCGCCGTCTTTTTTTCTGCCGATCTGCACGTATGATTTTTCGCGTTCGGCAAAAAGAACCAGTTTGCAGCGTTCGGTGAAAATTTCCGCGCGGTCGCTTTTCCGGCTTACCCGATATGTTTGCGGCGGCGCGTTCCTGAACCAAACCGTTTGCGTGGCGGCGTCGCGGAAATCGTGTTCGCAGCCCTTTTCGATACGAAACAATCTGTCCGCAAGTACGGTTATGCGATAATCCTTCCATCGGATCACGTTTTTTTCGTCCGCAACGGGCGAAGTATGCGCGATAAAGTGTTTTTTAAGCATATTTATCCTTCCGTTTTAAAAACAGGGGCAAGAGAGTCGCCGCCGTTTTTTTATTGTTCCGAAAGTTTGATCGAGCGCCCGTTGTCCAGCCGCGATTTTTCGGCGTTAAATCCGATGATATGGCTTTGCACGGATACCGCAACGGAGGTGAGGGTTGAGGATTGCGCGCCTTCCGTTGCGTTGATAACGTCTTCGATCATCCGTTCGTCGCCGCCGCCGTGCCCCGAGAAAACGTCTTTCGAACTGTTTGTATCGATCGTATAGTGTTCCTTTCCGAAAATATCGCAGTGAATTTTGTTTTCTTCGAGATACCCGTAAAGTTCGCCTTTTTCGCAGTGGACGAAGATCACCCTCGAATGATCCCCGAAAGCGGTCATTGTCAAACTTGCGGTCGCGCCGTTTACAAAGCGCATGTTGACCACTTGATGGTCCACGACGTCGTTATCGCATTTAAACACGCATTTCCCGTATTGTCCGCGTTTCAGCGCGGCTTTTAAGGTTTCCGTCGTCGGCGACGGAACGACCGCGTTGCAGGGCCAGTTCAGGCGCCCTTTTTCGGCTCTGTCTTTTATATAAATTTTGTCCGCGCTGTAAGGGCAGTCCGCTATATACCTGCAGTCATAACAATAATCCGCGCTGCCTTCGGGCGCGTTTTCGCGTTTATAATAGGAAAGATCGCCGTAGGAAGAAACGTACTCGCAGTCCGAATTCGTCAGCCATACGATAATATCGAGATCGTGGCAGCATTTTGCGATGATCATGGGGGTGGAGTTTTCGGCGCTTCTCCAGCTGCCCCTTACGTAACTGTGCGCCTGATGCCAATACGATACGTTTTCTGTCATGTTTATGGTAACGACTTTGCCGAATTTTCCGCTTTCGAGTTCCTTTTTGAGGGACGTAAAGAAGGGGGCGTATCTCAAAACATGGCAAACGAAGATTTTGCGGTTTAATCGAATGCTCATATCCCTTATTTCGATGCATTCTTTCAGATCGGAGGCGATCGGCTTTTCCAAAAGCAAATCGTATCCGATCTCAAGCCCCTGTACGGCGTGCCCGTAATGGTCGGCGTCCTGCGTGGAAACGACGAGCAGATCCGCCATTTTGCCTTTGCCGAAAAACTCCTTTTCGTCGGCAAACAGACGATCGCCCGCAACGCTGTATTTGTTTTTTGCAATTTGCAGTTTTTGCAGATCCGAATCGCAAACGGCAACAACGTTTACGTTCCGTTTTTTGAAAAGGTAAGCATAATATTGCCCGCGTGTACCGAATCCGATAATTGCTACGTCCATATCCGTCTCCTTGTGAAATGTTTCATATTCAAATCAGCGCGGCGCAGGAACCGCCGTTTTTCACGGCTTGCGTTCCGTTGGGGCGGCGCGTTGTTTTCCGTCAATCCGCAACTTTGATAAAGTTCCGGTCCGCAAGCATGTCTTCCGGAATAAACGCCGTTTCCGTTTCCGCCAGCGCGTCGTATTTCAAGGTCAGTTCTTTTCGGTTGAAATAGATTTTTCTTTTGCCGGTCTTTGCGTTTTCGTATTCAAAGTGTATTTCTCGCCCTTTGATCGTACAGTTAACAAAAAGTTGCCTGCACGGCAGTTGCTTTGCCGTCCGCAAAACGATCCCGTCCAAGTTCGGGACGATGCCGATGAGCCCGCGGATAATGTTTTTCAAACAAACCGTTCCCGAACCGGTATACCAATCGATGGGGGACTGACCGAAATATCCGATTTCCGGATTGTCGAGATAAGAATTAGACATCACAAAAGGCGTTTTTGTCATTTGTTTGTTGGCGATCGGCAATAATTTATAAAACTCTTCCCACGCGGTTTCCGCCTGCCCCAGCCTGAACAGCGCGAGAACAGAGAACATTGCCGCATGGATATACACGCATTCATTTTCCGCAGTGCCTTTCGGAAGCGTGGCGATCTTTCCCACGCCCGGCGTGTCGGGCGTAAAAGCCGGCGAGAGGGTGAGGATCCCGTATTTCGATCTCAGCGCGCGGATGTTCTGAACGATCAGCGGTTTGAATTCCGGCGTATCTTCTATGAGGCCGGACGTCGCCCAAAACGCATACGGGGCAAAACTGATCCTCGAAACGCCGTCGCTGTCGCAAAAACTGCCGATTTTATAACTGCCGTGATCTCCCCAGCCGTGCACGATTTTTCGTTCTCCCGATTCGCTTGTTACGACGGCGTTTTTAAGGATGCCGTTTTTCAGGACGCGGCGAATTTCCGAATAGCGGCGCACGGCGTCGTCGTAGCCGCCGATTTTTTTAAGAATATCCGACATTTCGAATAGATTTTGGTATAAATGAAGGGACGCCATTACGGATACGCCCGTGCCGAAACTTTTTCCCGGGTCGTCTGTATGCCCCAGCCCGTTGACGGAATCGTTCCAGTCCCCGAATAATATTTTCAAACAGTAGGTTTTATCTTCCGTATCCAAGTTGCCGATAAGATATTCCGTTATTCTTATCAGGTGCTGCAGGGCGCTGTCCCGAATATCGTTCCGGCAAAACGTTTTTCCGCCGACGACTTCGCTGTAACCGACGTTTTCGTTCAGAATGCCGTAATCTCCCGTCCATGCGAGGTAGGAATAAAAACAAGAAATGATCCAGTTCCCCTGATCGATAAACTCTCTCCAATCCATTTTGGGGGAATCGTTCTCGCATAAAGGCAGGGAATACTGCCGCGGGGCGCGGCCGTTTATCATAATGAAACCGAGCGCCGAAAGCATTTGGCGGCGCGCCTGTCCGGCGTTCCATATAAGCGCCTGCTCCAGTTGCTGATAAACGTCGCGTATGCCCATCAGATCGTCCACGTAATATTTGCCCGTCGCGCAGTTATCCACTTGTTTTTGTATTTTTTTGACGAAGTTGTTTAAAATAAAGTCGCCTGCGCCCCCCGTACAGTCCTTGAACCGTATATCCAAGCGATTGAATTTATCCCGTTCGGATCTTTCGGTTTTTACGATTTCTTCGTCTATCGTTTCCGGAACGACGGGTTGTTGCAGCAATTCGTTTATTTTGTCGCCGAACATATCCAAAGGCAGAACGAAGTCTATTCTTCCGTCGCTTTCCAATGTGAATTTTATCATTTCAGAGGCGATTGCGCCGCCGGACAGCAGTACGTCCTTGTAAAACGCGCCCGTAATCAGAGCGTCGGAAGAGGTAAGGTATCCTCTTTCCGAGCCGAGAACCCCCGCCCGTATCGTGGTGGAATCGTCCGAAAATACGTTCAACCCCGCAATCGAGCGTTTGATCCCCAGCGCCGGCTTGCTGCCGGTGCGGTAAGCGATAAATTTTCCGTCGCCCGAAGATTTGCATTTTCTTGTCCGGTACGTCCACATGTTATCCGCTTCGCCGTCTTTTAAAAAGGGATTGAAATAGGAGAGCAGATACAAAGACAAAGGGGCGGAGGTTTTGTTGATGCAGCCGAAACTGAATTGCAACTCCTGTTTTTCGGACATGCTCGCCCGAAGCACGAAATCGGCTATATCCGTTTCGGTAATGTAATAGGCGGCGGAAAGCGTATATACCAAATATCTTTTTACGTGAAAAGGTTCGTTTGCCTGTTTTGCGCCGCCCAGTAAGGAAACGGGGAAATAGTTTCCCCGTTCGTTTTGTATTCCGGCGAAAAATTCCACGTTGATTTCGTTGCTGTCGTAAACGGGTTTGAAGACGTTGAATATCCCCGATTTTACATGTATGTGCCCCGTAGAATGAGCCCACAGAATGTAGCCGTCCCGAGCATAGGGAAAGCGGGATTCTCCTTTTTGTCTGTTCAGGCATAAGACGTCCCCGTTTTTCATAAAAAAGACATTCCCGGGGAGTTCACACCCGTGCGTATCCGCGCTTAAAAGGTCTTTGATTTCTTTCAGAAACTGCCGTGTTTTTTGAATAAGCATCTGCAAAAAACTCCTTCTTTCCCTGTCGTTTTCAAATTCGTCCGGCGGGCGGACGCGCGCCCGTTATTATCGCGTTTATTGTATAATAACCAAAAGTGAAACACAATGGATAAAAATGATTTTATGCACATTTTTGCTTCTTCGGCGGACGGGGCGAACGGACAAAAAAACGGACGGCAAGCCGTTGACGCATTATGTCTATAATGTTGATTTTATATATTTACTCTGCGCCTTGTTCGAGATTAAAATATAGATAAATAAATTTTGGAAGGAGTTTGTATAAAATGAACCATGTAAAAAGACGGTTGCAGCGATATGTATTGGCGGCGCTTTTGATCTTTGTTATTGTTTTCGGCAGTATCGGTTGTATCGGAAACGGGGGCGGCGAAACCGAAGAAATCGATCCTACGAGAACGCAACTGTACGTGGCGAATTATAACGGCGGCGCCGGAACGGTTTGGATAGAAAACATGAAAACAGCGTTTGAAGAGGAGTGTAAAAACGAGAGTTTTGAACCCGGAAAAACAGGCGTTCAGATCATGATCAACAATCTGAAAGAAGAAATTACGGGCTACAATTTATATTCCAAAATGAGCAGCTACAATTACGACGTGTATTTTACAACGACGCCGCGTGAAGAAATCGTAAACGGCGGCATGCTCGTTCCTTTGGACGATTTTATAGACGAACCCATCGGCTTCGGCGAAACCGCGACGATCCGCGAAAAGATGGAGGAGTATTATCTCGAACAGGGATATTGGGCGTTGGACGACAAAATATATTATATTCCGACCACGCAGACGCACTTCGGCGTTTCGTGTTATGACGTCGACTTGTTTGAAGAAAAGGAATTTTTCATTTCTGCGGAAAGCACGGAAGGCAATCTGAAATGGACCGGCAAGGGCAAAAAATCCGCCGGCGCGGACGGAATTGAAGGGACTTACGACGACGGGCTGCCCGTTACCGAAACGGAATACAAAGCGTTATTGCAGAGGATCAAATCAAGGGGGGTCACGGCTTATACTTGGGCGGGGCAGTATCCCAACTATATGAACGCGTTCGTGTTCAACCTCGATTATTCTTACGATAACGGCGCGAGAGCCAGAGCGTATAAAACCACAAGCGGAACCATTCGGAACAGCAGCGGGGAAGACGTGGAGATCAATGCGGCAAAGGGTTATCTCGCAGCGGATTCCCAAGGGGCGCTGGAAGCGCTTGAACTTACCGCCGAACTGGTGAACCAGAAAAACGGGTATTACAGCGGAAACGCGTTTAAGACCACGCAAACGCAGATAAAAGCGCAAAACGAGTTCCTGCTCAGCGTAAAAACGAACAAGAGGATCGCCATGATCATAGAAGGCTCGTGGTGGGAAAACGAAGCGTTGGCGATGTTCGACGAGATGTCGGAAGGAAAAGGCAACGAGCAATACGCCTACAAAACGCGCAGGTTCGGCATTATGCTTTCTCCCAGACTGGATGCTTCCATCGTAGAAGACACGACGACAAAAACCATCCTTACTTCCAACAGTACGGCGTTTATTCCCGTATATTCGTCCAAACAGGAACTTGCAAAGAAATTTTTGAAATATTTTTGCACCGATAAAGCATTGCGCGCGTATCACGTGACTACGGGGATCGGGCTGACTTACAAATACGATCTGAGTCAGGAAGAATATGAAAGCCTTTCCTACTACGCGCAGGATGTTTACGACGTGTTTAAGTCGGAAAAGATCATTAAAAACAAGGAAGACCGGCTGTCGGACGTGTTCAGGAAAAGAAACGGGAACCATTATCCGTATTTCTATTCTTCCAATTGCATCAACGGCGGAAAGGACGAGGTGTCCTGTCCGTTTACCACGTTCTATTCTTATCCGACGATCACGGCGCGGGAGTATCTGGACGGGATGAAAGATATTTATCGCTTGCTTTGGGAGGATCTGCCTTGGCAGGAAGTCGCGTAACGTATCGCGGGAGAGCGTTTTATGAACAAGATCAACAAAGTCAATGAAGAAAAAGCCAAAGGGCTGAAACGCGCCAAAAGAAGGGAATGGATTTTCGTTTTGTGCGTTCTGGCGTGGCCGATCCTTCATAAAGCGGTATTTTATTTCGGGGTGTCTTTTTCCTCCTTCACTCTGGCGTTCAAAGAATACGTACCGGAGACGGCGCAGTATATCTATCTGAAAGGGGATGTTTTCAGCAATTTCAAAAACGTTTTCAACGAAATTGCAAGCAACCCGATCTATCTGAATTCGTGGGGAAGAACGATCAAACTGTATGCGGTACAAACGTTTATCAGCATGCCGATCAGCATATTCTGTTCTTACTTCATCATCAAAAAAGTTCCGTTTTCCGGATTTTTGACGATCGCTTTTTTCTTGCCGAACATTTTTGCAAGCACGGCGATGTCGCTGATGTTCGGGTACTTTATCGAATGGGCGCTGCCCTCGATCGTGCTCAACGTTTCAGGGGAAGAACTCCCCATTTTATTGCGAACGCCCGGAACGGCTTTTAATATTCTGCTGATTTATGCGCTGTGGAATTCTTTTGCGGGCGGCATGGTTTTATATGTAGGGCAGATGTCCAATGTGGGCGAAGGGCTGCAGGACGCCTGCAAGATCGACGGCTGCGGGACGATGAGGGAGTTGTGGCACGTCGTTTTGCCTGCCACCTATCCGCTGATTTCCGTATATCTGGTCACGGGATTTTGCGCGATCTTTACGGGCAGCGGTTCGGTTTTGCTTTTTTACAAATACGACGCGCCCGATTACGTGCAGACCATCGGATACATTTTATTTACAAAAGTCATCGGCGAGAATTCGTCTTTGGCGGATTATCCGTTCGTGTCGGCAATGGGATTGATCATTTCGTTGATCGCAACGCCTTTGACTTTTGCATTGCGTTATTGCCTGAACAGGCTGGGGCCGAGAGAGGACTGACATGAAAAGCGAAGCGAAAAAACAAAAATTTGCCAAAGAAGCGCGGAAAAGAGCGTGGCTTGCCAGCGTAAGACTGTTAAAAAACCCGTCGGTGCTGATTTTGTATATCATCATGTGGCTGTACGTGTTTTCCCTGCTGTTTCTCGGCGGCTGGCTTATCGTATCTTCTCTGAAAAGCCCCATGATGTTCGAGTTGTTTCCGTTTTCGGTAAAGGATATGACCCTGTCCTTTGAAAACTACTTAACGGCATACCAAAAACTGTTCGTGCAACTGCCGTCTTCTTCAAAAAAAGTATATCTCGGCGGGCTGTTATACAACGGTTTATCGTATGCGATGCTATCGCCTCTCCCGGGAATTTTCGTAAACGCGTGTACCGCGTATATCTGCGCAAAGTTCAAATCGTCGCTGACGAAAGTTATTTACGGGGTGGTTATCGTAACGATGTTTATTCCGCTTGTCGGAACGACGCCCGCCACGTTGATCCTTTACAAGAAACTGATGATTTACGACAGCCTTTTAGGGATCCTGATCACGCATGCGGGTTTTGGCGGTACATATTTTTTGGTGTTGGTCGGCTGTTTCGAGGCGGTTCCCAATTCGTTGTCGGAAGCGGCGAAAATCGACGGCGCGTCCAATTTCAGGGTCATGTTCAGCATCAATTTCAGAATGGTCATGACGACGATGGTCGGTATTTATATTCTGAATTTTATAACGGCATGGAACGACTTCAATACGCCGCTCATGTATTTGCCGTCAAGGCCGACCCTCGCGTACGGCTTATGGAGTTTCAAAGGCAGTTCTGACCCTTACGTGTCGCAGATCCCCGTGCAGTTGGCGGCGGTATTTCTGTCGATGATACCCATCATAATTTTGTTTGTTTTCCTGAAAAATAAAATTATGGGCAATCTGGTTGTCGGGGGAGTGAAAGGATAATATAACAGGTGGAAAAATGAAAAAGAAAGAAAAAAAGAACTCTGTTGTTTTACTTTTGCTGTCGGGCGTTTTATGCTTTACGGCAGCGTTCGCATGCGCGTGCGGCGGGCAGGGCGCAAACAGTTCCCTACCCTTTGCGGAAACGGGAAAAGAGTTTTCCGCCGCCGCGCCCGCCGTTCCGGAAACGGACGGCGTGTCCGCGCCGGAAAATCAGGAGGCGGAGGATACGGGCAAATTTATAACGGTCGATTCCCTGTTTTCGGCGGAAAGCGGCGTAAGCGTGAAAGTAAATCAAAATACGCCCGCGTATATAGAAGAGAGCCGGAACGGGGTGTTGGTGCAATCGAAAAACGCGAAACGGGTCTATTATGAAAAGGCGATCGACATTTCGGACAACACAAAAGACGATCTGCTTTTCGAACTTCAGATCACGCCGAGCGAAAGCGGAACGATGGAACTTCAGCAGTTTCTTATCCGTTTCGAGGATTGGTCGGATCCCGATAATTATTTTGAAATTTCTTTGGTGAATTATCCTTGGGGGCAGAGCGCGAACGGCATCGTTTCGGTCAAGACCGATACCGTTTCGCAGTACAGAAGCACCTCTTATAAAGTGGCGTCGATTAAGGACGAGGATAACGTTGTCGTCGATTATGAAGTTACCACGTCGAACACGACGGATACGCAGCACGGCACCGTGGTGGAATGTTCTTTCGACGGGAGAAACGCCACCGCGTATCACACCGTCACCAATTCCGTCAAATTTTATTACGACAATGCCGAAAAGACGGTGTACGTTGCAAACGTATACGACTGGTCGGGCGCGTTGACGGAAAAAGGCTATAATGCAGACGGCAAAATAAAAGTGCTCGATATGGATCTGCTTTCGGATATGGGCTCCACGAAGAGCGCCCTTTGGGAAGGATTTGAAAGCGGCGTTGCGAGAATGTCGGTGGAAACCGCCGAAATGGAAGCGGATTTCGCCAATTATATGATTTTAACGATCGACAATCAGTCGATGGACGGCGCGGTCGTCAACGATACCACCCCGCCGCGGATCGACGTGGATTTGGATAAAGAGAATCTGCCTTACGGGATCGTCGGTCAGAGATTCAATTTTGCCGACGCCGTATGTTATGACGAAATGTATGAAAACGCGACTTACGTATTGAAGAAGGTCTATTTCGGCGATACGGAGATCCGTTGTACGGATAAGGGCTTCGTTCCCGTTCAGGCGGGGAAATACACCGTAAAATATATCGGCTTCGACCTGCCGGGGAACAAAGCGGAAGAAAGTTTTGAAATAGACGTTTTCGAGACCCCGCCGTCGGTTA
>ERZ779896.3212-NODE-3212-length-10222-cov-4.424806_pt1 | contig 10222 bp, 9 predicted proteins | sample MGYA00511067_ERZ779896 | MGnify/ENA primary metagenome ERZ779896 (study PRJEB29588, sample SAMEA2161597) | human gut metagenome | biome: human gut; feature: human-associated habitat; material: faeces | place: Denmark | collected 2008/2010 ...
GAACAGGCGCGGCGAGCGGGCGTAACGGCCGCTCTTGAAAAATTCGTCGTAGTAGACCGATTCGCGCAGCAGGGCGATCGCCGCGCCGAGCGTCGTTTCGGCCACCGAATGCGTCGAGTAGCCTGCGGCATTGCGTACTTCGACGCCGTGTTCGGCCGCGGCGTCGAGATCGATGTTGTTCACGCCCGTCGCGGCTACGCAGATCAGCCGCAGGTGCGGCAGTTGCGCAATCATTGCAGCGTCGAGCCGCACCTTATTGGTGACGACGATTTCGGCGTCGGCGCAACGCACGGCCACTTCGTCGGGCGCAGTCATGTCGTAACCGGTGTAGTCGCCCAGAGCCTTCACGGCCGAGAGGTCGCGCCCTGCGAGCGAATATTCGTCCAGAAAAACAATCTTCGGTTTCATATCTTTAACGGTTTAATCGTTGCTTTCCCGTTTGCCGGAATCCTCCATTTCGCCCAGCAGGTCGCGCACCACGACCGATGCGCAGCCGATGCCGAAGAGCGCGGGCAGGTAGGAGATCGTCCCCACGTTCGATTTCTTGTTCTGCTCCTCGCAGAGGATCATCGACCCTTCGCGTGCAGGTTCGGCCGAGAAGACGGCGCGGAATCCGGTGCGGATGCCGAGTTTGTGCAGACGTTTGCGCAGCATGTGCGCCAGCGGGCAGTGGTGCGTGCGGCCGATGTCGGCGATCTCCATGCGCGTGGGATCGGTCTTCGCGCCGGCGCCCATCGAACTGACCAGCGGAATGCCGCGGTCGAGGCAGCCCTTGATGAGCGCCAGCTTCGGCGAGAGGGTGTCGATCGCATCCACCGCATAATCGTAGGGCGCGGCGTCGAGCAGCCGGTCGGTCTCTTCGTCCCTGATGTATTTCTCGATGACGGTGAGCTGCAAATCGGGGTTGATGTCGCGCAGCCGCTCGGCGAGAACTTCGGCCTTGGGGCGTCCGACCGTCGAATGCAGAGCGACCAGCTGCCGGTTGATATTGGTTTCGGCCACACGGTCGGCGTCGGCGATCGTGAGGCGGCCCGCACCGGCGCGTACGATCATCTCGGCGGCGTAGGCCCCCACGCCGCCCAGTCCCACCACCAGTACGTGCGCACTGCGCAACCGTCCGAGTTTTTCGTCGCCCAGCAGCAGCTGGGTTCGTTCCGTCCATCGTTCCATCGCTCAGGAGAAAATATGCAGGTAGTTGTTGTAAATCGTCTCTTTGAGCCGGTCGAGCGGCATTTCCAGCAGTCGGGCCGCCGTTGCGTAGACCGACTCGATCGTCGTGGGAGCGTCGTCGGTTTCGAGGAAAAGCCGCTGCGTCGGGATGCTCCCGAGTGCCCGTACGGTGCGCGGCGAACGCAGCGAGCGGGGACCGAAGGAGAGGTAGTAGCCTGCGGCGACGGCGCGTGCGGCCTGTTCGGGCGAACCGATGAACCCGTGGAAGATGACGGCCCGCAGGCGGAACTGTTTGAGCAGCCGCATCGTCTCCTCGAATGCCTTCACGCAGTGCAGTACGACGGGTTTTCCGGCCGCCTCGGCCAGTCGCAGCTGCCCTTCGAAAATCCGCAGTTGCGCCTCGCGGTCGGGACGCAGGTAGTCGAGACCGATCTCGCCGACGATCTGTGCCGGGCCGACATGCTCCCGCACGGTCGCAAGATCGCCTTCGGCAGCCTCCCACGGATGTATCCCGACGCTCGCGGGTTCGATGCCGTGTCCGGTCGGACGGTGGGTGTGGATATTGACGAACGGTGTTTCCATCGGTGCAAAGGTAGGAATTTTCGGGCTGTTTTCCGGTTTTTTCGGGACGGCCGAAAAATATTTGAAAAAATCTTAAATAAATAGGTAAAAAATCGTATCTTCGCGCACGGAAAATCAATGTTATAAAACTAACAGAAACTTTTCATAATTATCACACTAATCAAACACTTTTACACATGTCGAAAATCATTAAACTGAACAAAGGTCTCGACATCAAACTCGAAGGTCAGGCGGCCTCCGTGGTGGTCAACGCCCCGTTGGCCGACACGTATGCCGTTTCGCCGCTCGATTTTGAAGGTGTAACTCCGAAGTTGCTGGTGAAAGCAGGAGATCAGGTGAAGGTGGGTACTCCGTTGTTCTTCAACAAGTACAACGAGCGCGTGCTGTTCACCTCTCCCGTGAGCGGAACGGTCGAGGCGGTCAATCGCGGCGAGAAGCGCAAGGTGCTCTCCGTGACCGTCAAGCCCGATGCCGAACAGCAATACGAGGAGTTTGCGATTCCCGATCTATCGAGTGCGACCCGCGACCAGATCGTCGGACTTTTGTTGAAGGCCGGCCTGTGGACGATGATTATTCAGCGCCCCTACGGTATTATCGCCGATCCCGACGATGCGCCCAAAGCGATTTTCGTTTCGGCATTCGACTCGGCGCCGCTGGCGCCGGACTACAACTTCGCGCTCGCGGGCGAAAAGGCCGCCTTGCAGCGGGGCGTGGAGGTATTGAAGAAACTCACGGCAGGCAAAGTGCACGTTTCGTTCCGTGCGGGTGCCGAAGGCGAAGCCGCTACGCTCGAAGGCGTCGAGTTGCACGCCTTTGCCGGCAAACATCCCGCGGGCAACGTCGGCGTGCAGATCCACCACATCGATCCCGTGAACAAGGGCGAGGTGGTCTGGACGGTCAACGTGCAGGATCTGGCCACGATCGGCCGTTTCTTCTCGACGGGCAAGGTCGATCGCTCGAAGGTGATCGCCGTGACCGGTTCGGAAGTGGCCCAGCCGCAGTACTGCCGCATCATCGACGGCGCCTCGATCCGTTCGATCGTCGGCGGGAACATCAAACCGCAGGCCGAAGGGGAGAGCATCCGCTACATTTCGGGCAATGTGCTTACGGGCGTCAAGACCTCGCTCGACGGTCATATCGGGTACTATGCGCATCAGTTGACGCTGATTCCCGAGGGCGACAAGTACGAGTTGCTGGGTTGGGCGATGCCCCGCTGCAACAAATTCTCCGTGTCGCGCGCCTATTTCTCGTGGCTCTGCCCCAAGAAGCGTTACAACCTCGACACCAATCTCAACGGCGGCGAGCGTCCGTTCGTCGTGACGGGCCTCTACGAGCAGTACCTGCCGATGGACATCTATCCGATGCACCTGCTCAAAGCGACGCTCGCGGGCGACATCGAGAAGATGGAGAACCTCGGTATCTACGAGGTCGTGGAGGAGGATTTCGCGCTCTGCGAGTTCGTCGATCCGTCGAAGACCGAGATGCAGCAGATCATCCGCGACGGTATTAACTTAATGATCAAGGAGGCTTAACGATGAGCGGATTAAGAAATTTAGTAGACAAGTTGAAGCCGACCTTCTCCGAAGGCGGCAAACTCTCGTTCCTCGCATCGACCTTCGATGCGTTCGAGACGTTCCTTTTCGTACCGAACACCACGACGCAGAAGGGTGCGCACATCCGTGACTGCAACGACATGAAGCGCACGATGATCGTCGTGGTCGTCGCGTTGCTTCCGGCCCTGCTGTTCGGCATGTACAACACGGGTTATCAGGTGGGCATGACGGGCTGGGCAGCTTTCTGGTTCGGATTCCTGCAAGTGCTGCCGATGATCGTCGTGTCGTACGTCGTGGGTCTGGGCATCGAGTTCGCCTTCGCGCAGGCGCGCGGCCACGAAGTCAACGAGGGCTTCCTCGTTTCGGGCCTGTTGATCCCGATGGTGATGCCCGTGGGGACGCCGCTGTGGATGATCGCGCTGGGTACGGCCTTCGCCGTGGTCTTCGGCAAGGAGGTCTTCGGCGGTACGGGCATGAACGTATTCAACCCCGCGCTGCTGGCGCGCGCCTTCGTCTTCTTCGCCTACACCCCGCAGATGTCGGGTGAAAAGGTGTGGTTCGCCGTCGACAGCGTGTCGGGGGCTACGGCGCTCGAACAGCTCTCGACGACGGGTGCGATGAGCTATTCGAATCTGGACGCCTTCCTCGGCTTCATCCCGGGCTGCGTGGGCGAGACCTCGACGCTGGCGATTCTCATCGGCGCTGCGATCCTGCTCTTCACGGGCATCGCTTCGTGGCGCACGATGCTCTCGGTCTTCGCGGGCGGCTGGCTCATGGGCCTGCTCTTCAATGCGGTGGGCGCCAACGCTTACTGCGAGATTCCCGCATGGCAGCACCTGATCGTGGGTGGTTTCGCCTTCGGTGCCGTCTTCATGGCCACCGATCCCGTCACTTCGGCACAGACCAACGCCGGCAAGTACATCGTCGGCCTGATGACGGGTGCGCTGGCCGTGATGATCCGTGTGGTGAACCCTGCTTATCCCGAGGGAATGATGCTTTCGATCCTCTTCATGAACGCGCTGGCGCCGCTGGTGGACTACTTCGTGGTCGAGCGGAACATCGCGCGTCGTAAGAACCGTGTCAAACTTGCAAAATAGGGAGTGAATTATGGCAACCAAGAAATTCAAATGTAAAGTCTGCGGCTATATTCACGAAGGCGATGCCGCACCGGTCAAATGTCCCGTTTGCGGCGCACCGGCTTCGGAGTTCGAAGAGATCGTCGAGGCAGGTGCCGGAGATGCGGGCGCGAAGAAGGGCGGGCTGTTCTCGGACAAGAACTCCAACGCCTATATCATCCTCTACTCGACCGTGATGGTCGTCATCGTCGCCGTTTTGCTGTCGCTGGCCGCCTTGTCGTTGCAGAAACGCCAGTACGCAAACGAATTGGGCGAGAAGAAGAACAATATCCTGCAATCGCTGGGTGTTCCGGAGGGCGACTTCGACGCGATGGTCAAGGCCTATGTGGTCGACGCGGCCGGCAACAAGACGGAAAAGCCCGCCGAGGAGGTCTTCGACATGATGAAGACGAACAAGGACCTGCGAGCCGATTACGAACGGAAGACGCTGATCCTCTTCGAGGCCACCGACGGCCGCGTGATCATCCCGCTCATCGGCAAGGGGCTGTGGGACGACATCTGGGGCTATATCGCGCTCGAAAAGGATATGAATACCGTGTCGGGCATCGTGATGGCCCACAAGAGCGAAACGCCGGGCCTGGGGGCCGAGATCGCCACGCCGGCGCATCAGGCGCTCTACAAGGGCAAGACGCTCTTCGAGAAGGGCGATTTCGTCTCGATCACCCTGCGTAAAGGCGGCGCCAAAGATCCGGCCCACGAGGTGGACGCCGTGACCGGCGGTACCAAAACTTCGGACGGCGTGACAGCCATGCTGCGCGACAACCTGAGCGAATATCTTCCCTTCTTCGAGAAGGCACGGACCGCCGCTTCGGCAGCCGGTGCGGAGGAGTCTAACGATCAAAAAGTAGAAAGCAATGAGTAATAAGGAAAAAGAGCCTCTGTTTTCGGCTAAGAACATGAAGTACCTGACCGGCCCGTTCGGCAAGAACAATCCGGTGATCGTACAGATCCTCGGTATCTGCTCGGCGCTGGCGGTTACCGTCCAGTTGAAACCTGCCATCGTCATGGCGCTTTCGGTGACGGTCGTGACGGCATTCTCGAATCTGGTGATGTCGCTGCTGCGCAAGGGCATTCCGGCGCGTATCCGCATCATCGTCCAGCTGGTAGTGATCGCCGCGCTGGTGATCCTCGTCGATCAGGTACTCAAAGCGTATGTCTACGAAGTATCCAAACAGCTGTCGGTCTACGTCGGCCTGATTATCACCAACTGTATCATCATGGGCCGCGTCGAGGCTTTCGCGCTGGGCAACGAGCCCTGGCCGTCGTTCCTCGACGGTATCGGCAACGGTCTGGGCTACGGTATGATTCTGGTGACGGTCGCCTTCTTCCGCGAGTTGCTGGGATCGGGTTCGCTGCTGGGATTCCGCATCGTTCCCGAAAGCTGGTACATCGCAAACGGCGGCGCCTACTCGAACATGGGTCTGATGCTCTTCCCGCCCATGGCCCTCATCATCGTGGGGTGCATCATCTGGATTCACCGCTCTTACAACAAGGATTTACAGGAAAAGTAGCAGGTAGCGTATGGAAACTCTGAATCTTTTTATCCGGTCGATCTTCATCGACAACATGGTCTTCGCCTTCTTCTTCGGCATGTGTTCCTACATCGCCGTGTCGAAGAGCGTCAAGACCGCATTGGGACTGGGTGCCGCCGTTACCTTCGTGATGGTGATGACCGTTCCGCTGAACTATCTTCTCAACGAGTACGTCCTCAAAGCCAACGCGCTGGTCGAAGGGATCGACCTGAGCTTCTTGTCCTTCATCGTCTTCATCGCCACGATCGCATCGTTCACGCAGTTAGTGGAAATGGCCGTCGAGAAGTTCTCGCCGACGCTCTACAATCAGCTGGGTATCTTCCTGCCGCTGATCGCCGTGAACTGCGCCATCATGGGCGGTTCGCTCTTCATGCAGCAGAAGGTCGACGCCGGTGCGATCGGCAACGTATGGCAGTCGATCGTCTACGGTCTGGGTTCGGGCATGGGCTGGTGGCTCGCCATCGTCATGATGGCCGCCATCCGCGAAAAGACCGCTTATTCGCACATCCCCGCCGCACTCAAAGGGCCCGGCATCGCCTTTATCATCACGGGTCTGATGGGTATCGCCTTCATGATTTTCAGCGGCATCAAGTTGTAACTGTTAAAGATTAAGTAAGATGACATTAACGATTATAGTCGCGATCGTAGCCTTTCTGGCGGTGACGCTCGTTCTGGTGGGGCTGCTTCTCTATGCGAAGGCGAAGCTCACGTCGTCGGGCGACGTGACGATCGACATCAACGACGGCGAGAAGGTGCTGACCACCGAGAGCGGTTCGACGCTGCTCGTAACGCTCGCCAACAACAACGTCTTTCTGCCTTCCGCCTGCGGCGGCGGCGGTTCGTGCGGCATGTGCAAATGCCAGGTGCTCGAAGGCGGCGGCGACATCCTGCCGACCGAAACGGGCTTCATTTCGCGTAAAATGGCCAAGGATCATTGGCGTCTGGGGTGTCAGGTCAAGGTGAAGGAGAACCTGAAAATCCACGTTCCCGAAGCCGTGCTCGGCGTCAAGAAGTGGGAGTGCGAGGTGATCTCGAACCGCAACATTTCGACCTTTATCAAGGAGTTCGTCGTGAAACTGCCCGAGGGTGAAAACCTCAATTTCCGTTCGGGCGGCTACATCCAGATCGACATCCCGAAGTACGATGCGATCAAGTTCTCCGACATGGACGTCGACCCGCAGTTCCGCGCCGACTGGGACAAGTTCAAGATGTGGGATCTGGTGACGACCAACCCCGAACCTACGTTCCGCGCCTATTCGATGGCCAACCACCCGGCCGAAGGAAACATCATCATGCTCAACATCCGTATCGCCACGCCGCCGTTCGACCGCGTGAACGGCGGATTCATGAAGGTCAACCCGGGTATCTGCTCGTCGTACATCTTCTCGCGCAAACCGGGCGACAAGGTGACGATTTCGGGCCCCTACGGCGAGTTCTTCCTGCCGGACAACCTGCCCGATACGCAGGAGCTGGTCTTCATCGGCGGCGGTGCCGGTATGGCGCCGATGCGTAGCCACATCATGCACCTGTTCAAGACCGAGAAGACGAAACGTCCCGTGTCGTTCTGGTACGGCGCCCGTGCGTTGAAAGAGGCTCCCTACTTGAAGGAGTTCCACGAGATCGAGAAGGATTTCCCCAACTTCTCGTTCCATCTGGCGCTCGACCGTCCCGATCCCGAAGCCGATGCGGCAGGGGTGAAGTATACGCCCGGGTTCGTGCACAACGTGCTCTATGAGAACTATCTGAAAAATCACCAGGCACCGGAGGACTGCATCTATCTGATGTGCGGGCCTCCAATGATGTCGGCCTCGGTGGTCAAGATGCTCGACGACCTGGGCGTGCCGCCCGAAAATATCCTTTACGACAACTTCGGCGCCTGACGTTCGGCGTAAGACAGAAAAATAAGACCCGGCAACGGGTCTTATTTTTTGCGGTTATGCGGTCTTCGCTTTCGTGTGAGCGGCCGGGCGACGGGACGGATCGGGTGCCGCCGGTTGCGGTTCTGCGCCGCGGATCGGAGGCCGGAGCCTTATTTCTGCGGGAAGGGATCCTTCGGTCCCTTGTGAAGCCATTCGATCAGCGAATCGGCGGTGAGCTCCGATCCCTGCCGACCCGCATGACGGAGTGCGATTTCCAGCAGCCGGCGGAGTTCTTGCAGAAGAGCTGCCGTCTGCGTCTGCGGACATTTCGTGACCAGCAGAACGTACAGATGCAGAAGTTCTTTGAGAGCCGGCGGTATCCGTACCTCCGCGAGGAGTTCCGAACGGTCGTAGCGCAGATAGTTGCGGCATGTGCTCTTTCCGATTCCGCAAAGAGTTTGCGTAATGAGCGAATGGCATCGTTCGTGGCATCTGCGCGCGTTGCCGGTTTCGTAAAACAGCGAGTCCACATAGCAGGTGACCGCCACGCGGTAGAGATAGTGTTTATCCTTCATGAGTGCCGATGTTACGTGTGGGACGATCCGTCTGCGATTTCTCCGTCCGGCGTCGATTCGGCGGGAGGTCGCGATGCCGGTCGTACGACACGTGGAAAACCGTGAGCCGCGGGGTATCGTCCGCTTGTCCGGAGTGCGAACGTCGTCGTTTGTAGTGTCGGAAAGGCGCGGACGGCCGGTGCGCCGGATCGGATGGGGCGCTTCCGGTTGAAGACGGAAAATGCAAGCGATGAAGCGAATACTCGTCTGGATTCGCCGTGCAGGTTCGTGACCTGTTTTGTTGAAGTTTTTTCATTTTCGGCATATTTTTTGAACCGTTTGTTTCAAAAAATACGCAGTCCCAACTGATGCATCCTTACTTTTAGCCTATAGTAACACATAGCTGAGAACTGCGCACATACAGTTTCAGCTGTTTATCTGTTACTTTATAGGCTTTAGGATGGGATAAACAGGTTATCGGGCGGAGAGAATAATTTTCTCTTCATTATGTTCTACCAAAAGTAAGACTTTTTATCGCTTTTACAAAATTTTGGCAATATAAATTTTATATAATATTGTATCAACGGGTCGTTTAGACGTTTTTCCATGTCGGGATCGGGTTTCAGGGGGGGCATTCCGAAGGAGCAGGTTTGCGAATTGCGGCTCTTTGGAAGATTGTCCGGATGTAGGAGTCGTTCCGGAGCGGATGGAGGAGAGTTTCCCGCGGATAAAATAAAAGCTGCCGATCGGGTAGACCGGCAGCTTCATTGGGCGAAGGAAAGATTATTGCTTCATTTTGATAAGGATGACTCCGTTTTTGCCACGTTCGCCGTATCGGACGACGGCCGAGGAGTCTCTGTATACCGAGATCCTTTCGATCTTGTCGGGATCGATCTTCTCCATATCGGTCTGCGTGGCCTCCTTGTCGTCAATAAAGATTAGCGCTTCGCTGGCTTTGAAATCAGCATTGCGGACTTTTACGACGACTCCGTTTTCGGATCGTTTTCCCCTGTCGTCGGTTTCGTCCGCTGCGACTTGTTTGCCGCACCGGACGGGCAGCGTATAACGTACGCGGACCGGTTCCCCGTCGATCGTGCCGGCCTTCCATGCCGGTGACGATGCGACGATGCGTGCAGCGGCTTCGCCCATAGCGGGATCGGGAGTATCGAGAACCTGTACCTCGGCGACGGAGCCGTTCTTTTCGACGACGAACGTGAGGATAACTTTACCGCTGTGGTCGTATTCGGCCGCACGGGCGTCGACCCAATGCTGGAAATCTCGCAGCGTTCCCTTGCCTTCGAAAAGCGGCATCTTTTCGGCGACGAGATAGACGTCCGCTTCGCCTTTCGCTTTGCGGTAGCGTTCTTGGGTATCCGGAGCTTTGCGGATAGTCCCGACCGACACGATCTCGATGTCGGAGTCGTTCTGCCCGTTCGGCGGGTCGGTTCGGATTTCGGTGGCCTGCGAAGTGAACGAGAAACAGGCCAGCAGGAGCAGTACGACGGGAATACTTCCCGCCAGACGCAACAGCGCGCGGCTGTCGCCGGAGTGTTTGGTCATCATCTGGAATCGTTTTTTTGTTAGTGAATCCCGCAACCCGTTGGCTATGTCCGGACTATAACCGAACTGGGTTTTGAAGATCGTGGCGATGTATTCGGACGGATCGTACCCTTGCGTCAGTACGTCACGGTCGGCTTCGTACTCCTCGACTTCGGCCAGACGCCGTGCGGCGATCCGGACGAAAGGATTCCACCAGAGCAGGGCCTTGACGCACTCCATGACGATCCGCTCGGCGGAGTGACGGTGGCGGATATGGCTCAGTTCGTGGGCGACGAC
>ERZ779896.3213-NODE-3213-length-10218-cov-3.175244_pt1 | contig 10218 bp, 8 predicted proteins | sample MGYA00511067_ERZ779896 | MGnify/ENA primary metagenome ERZ779896 (study PRJEB29588, sample SAMEA2161597) | human gut metagenome | biome: human gut; feature: human-associated habitat; material: faeces | place: Denmark | collected 2008/2010 ...
TGGTAAAGCTGAGCAAGTTATCGTGCGAAATTTGCACCCCTTTTGGTTTCCCAGTTGTCCCTGAGGTAAAGATGATGTAGTAGTTATCATCCCCTTTGACCGGATGTTGCAAGTCATAGGCATGCTGAGCCGCATAAGCTTCACGCACTTGCACCAAGGACATGATTGGAGCAGCTGGGTTTTCCAATGGAAATTCATTGATGGCAATAATCAAGCTTGGCTCTGCTACTTCAACAATGGCAGACACGCGCTCCAAGGCAGAGTGGCTATCAATTGGGATATAGGCATGGCCAGATTTTGTCAAGGCCACAAAGGTTGCTAACATTTCATATTCTTGACCACCAAAGACCACTACAGGTGACTTTTCAGGAAGTCCCATTTGGTCGATGTGGGCAGCCAAGCTATCTGAATCAGCCTTCAATTGGCCATAGGTATGTTCCTCACCAAGGACATTGTAGACAGGATAGTCTGGTTGTAGTTGCGCATAACGTTCAATTGTCTCGATCATATCAGTAATTGGTTGGTTTGACACGGCTAGGAGTCTCCTTTTCTAAAATTCGTTGTAGATAAAGCCACCCTGACCTTGACCAAGGTAACTAAAGAAATAAAGTAGGGCTAGGAAAATGGCGAAATACAAGATCGTCTGCCCGATAAATTTATAAAGTGTTTTATGTTTCATAAGTTTCACTCTTCATTTTGATTGTTACTCACTATTTTACCATTTTTTATACCAAGTAAGCAATTTTAAACATAGTGAGAATGTCGTAGAAAACGTTATCATTTCAGATCATTCAAGCCGTTTAACGAAAGCATTTTTCTTTAATCAGTTTTCTGGTTGAAATCCTATTCTATTTCACAGTCCCCTGATGAATCAACTCCAGACACTTGTCCAGATCCACATCTCTCTCGAAATGGCTAGGTGTCCAAGGAATCTCTATATCGGGTAGAACACCCTGATCCGTCATCCCTTTGCCTTGATCCACGCTTAAACAGCGAGAGGTGGGAAACATTAAACAAAAATTGCCATAATCAACCGTACAACAATTAGAGTAGTCTAGAATCCCGAGAGTTGGTCGACCCACCACCGTTACCTTCTTAAACTGTTTCATCATCTGAACAAAGTTATCCCCAGATGAAGCACAATAAATATCTGATAAGATAAAGATCTGTTCAGGATAGTGGCCACCTCTAACCTCTGGGAAGAATTCCTCGCTTTCTTGCTGATACAGTACATAACCTTTGCCTCGATGGCGGAGCAAATCCTTTTTCATATCTTCAAGCAGCTTAACTGTTTCAGGACTAATTTCTTCCTGTTGCATCCAGTCCTCAAAATCTTTCAAGCGCAGATCAACATTGCGTTCCGTATAGAGAATTTCCATACCATCATCGTCCCAGTCAAGCGAATCATAGCCCTGATCCTTCTCTAAGCCTAGATGTAACAGAGGAAGATATAGAGAATCCGTCCCTCCACTGTTACGTCGAACATCAATGATAAGAAACTTGACTTCCGTCATCATCGGTAAACACTCTTGATATACCCGACTAATGGCTCCTTCATCCATAAAGTTATCCAGACGAAGATAAAGAATCTCATCGTCTAATCGTTTCCAAAAAATCTGATCTTGGATTGGTTCTCGACTGGGCACTACTTCAATGGTCTTTTCTATCCCTTCTCGAAGCAGGGTGACACTCGTTGACTGAGAGACCAAATCCGCCCATTCTCGGTAGTGTCTTTCAGGGGTCTTACTGATAAAATAGTCTTTATGAAGAGAAGCTATCTGATCCAAGTCACTTCCATCCAAACCTAGGATCTGATCTCCTACTTGAAGACCCGTATCTTCATTAGCTTCCTCAACATACAGTTTCTGTCCATTTATTCTCAAAAGAAACCCTTTTGGACTGGCCTTTTTATCTCGAAAGGAAACATGCCCGATCACCCCAAAACTAGCTAGGTAAGTCTTAACTTGATAGAGAAAGGCATCATCTGTCATATCATCTGTAATGTTTTCTCGAAAAGGCTCTAGATCGCATCCTTTTCGATCCTTGATGGTAGATGAATCATGGGTCATAATAGAGACGACATCTTCAAAAATAGCAGTCTTTTTCATAAGGGATTCCTTCAATTTTTTAGAAACAGTATACCACTTTTTCTTAAAAAGTTCTTAAAACCCTAAAAAACTATCCTAAAGTAGGATAGCAGTTATAAATTCTTTCTTTTCTTCGCTTTCTTTGTCAGAGCGACATCACAATTTTCAATCTTGCTAATCAATAGATTGGCAAGGCCAAAATCATCAATGTTTGATTTCATATTTACCTCATAGTTCAAGGTCAGTTGTTCTCCAGCTTGGGCCGTTGTGACAGAAATAAAGTCAATCTCTGAACACCTTTGGTCCAACAACTGGCTGATTTGTTCTGCAACAGAATCTTGTTTTGAGACGGTAATGGTCAAATGACGGCGCCGTTGATGGTCTGCCTTGCTCTGTTTGTTCTCTAATACCAGCCATACCCCTAGTAAAGAAAGGGTTGATAATATGGCCAATAAAAGATAGCCTGAACCTGCCGCTAGTCCTATAATCATAGCTAAGAAAATGGCAATCAACTCTCTCGAACCACTCGTAGCCGAACGAAAACGGATCAAACTAAAGGTCCCTGCCACTGCAATCGAGGTTCCCAAACTTCCATTGACCAAAAAGATCACTAAGGTCATCATACAAGGAAGCAAGGTCAAACTAATGACAAACTCTCGAGTGTAAAGTGTCCGGTATTTATAGGTCCAAGATAGGGCCAGCCCTAGAAAGAGGCTGACCAAAAGGGCCAGCAGCAAGCGCAAGGGATCCACCGTTGCTGTAGCATTATTAAAAATAGAATCAAATAGATTAGACATAGGCAGCACCTACCGTTTCTTGAACTGGTCTTGGGGCATAATCCAAGCCTTGTGATTTATGATAAGCACAGCTATATTTTGAAAATTTCTGTTTCACCAAACCATACTTCTCTAAAATATCCTTTAGCCATTTAGGTTCTTGGCCAGGAGCCTTAATTTCCATGATCACGAAGTCATCCTCTAGTAGAGGTTCTCCTTTCTTCCCATCAAAAAGGCTAACAGCCTGATCTCGAAAGACTAGGTTTTGATCGATTGTCACGCGAATCTTCTGATAAGGATAACCCTGAATGGATTTCTTTTCTTTGAGAGACAAGCGATCGTAGTAAATGAACATCCGTGGTTCCAATCGATGACCATAACGTTTGCGCAATCTCCGAATCTCTTGCACTAAGTCTGGATCGTGTGTCTGATGATCTACTTTCCCATCTGTCATCAAGTTGATAATGGCTTGTGAAGTGGCGACTAGGCGGAATTTATGGCCAATTCCTTCTTCATCTTTTGACTTCACCTCTAGAAACACTGGACTGTCTGCTTGAGGTTTTTCTATATAAGTCCGCATCCGAATTTTTTCACGGCGGTGTTGTTTGGCAAGAGCATCTTGAATGACATCAAAATTTTCTGTATCAAAATAAATGTTTGAAATGGTTGAGGTTGGGTAATCATCTTCTACGACGTATTCTTTTAAGTCTTTGATCAAGTCCTTCACGTCATCTTTTGCGACGATATATTTTGTTTCGATTCGTTTGAAACTTGTCTCAATTGTTTTTTTCATGTTTCTTCTCCTTTAAGAGGGATCTATTGTTTCTAACCTTCAGTAAGTATGAATACGACTTACGTGCTTTCTAGTTTAATAGGACTTTCTTAACTGGTCATTAAGCCAAACTTAAATAAAACTAAAGTTAAGGTTCCTTTCAGAAAAACTTTAGGAAACTTTCAGCTAGCAACTTTAGACTAGGAGTATATCAATTGAACGAGAGGAAAAGCTCATGAAATCAAACAAATGGAAATTTTTATTAACGGGGGCCGCAACCCTCACCTTACTGACAGCTTGCACCCAGGCGTCATCACAATCAGCTACAAAAAGCAATACTGCACAAACAACCGCTACTTCTACTTCAAAAAATAAAACAAACAATTCCAACTATTTTACAGATAAGGACAAGGACAGCTCTTATGATGAAAGCAAAGCCTCTACTGTAAAACTGTCTGGTTCGTCTGCAACTGTATCAGGTGACGGCGTAGCCGTTTCTGGATCAACTGTGACCATCTCAAAGGCCGGAACCTATGTCATCTCTGGTGAATCCGACGGGGTTCAAATCAAGGTCGAAGCAGGTGACTCAGATGATGTTCACATCGTCCTGAAAGGCGTTACCATGACCAACACCAACGCGCCAATTTCTGCTACGAAAGCAGGACATGTCTACCTCACTTTAGCAGATGGCACGACCAATACCTTGTCTGATTCAAGTTCAAACAATGATGAAGATGCCGACGCAGTGATCTTCTCTAAAGGCGACCTCACCATTAATGGTTCAGGTACGCTCAACATTGACGCCAAGAAGAACAACGGTATCAAGGCCAATGACACTCTCCACATCACAGGTGGAACCTATAAGATCACGGCTGTAGGAGATGCCTTCAACGTCAATGACGAACTCAATATCACTGGTACGACCATGACCATCGATGCAGATGAAGATGCAGTCAAGGTGGATAATGATGAAGATACTTCGGTCGGAACTATGTACCTTTCAGATAACAAAATGACCATCACCGCAGGAGACGACGGAATCCATGCTTCTGGTGATCTGATCATCGATAGCGGAACCTACAAGGTAACAGAGTCTGTCGAAGGTCTCGAAGGAAAATCGATCACCATCAACGGTGGAGATATCACCATCTATGCAACCGATGACGGTGTCAATGCTGCCAATGCCAATGCTAACCAAGATGAAATTTTCTTCACTATGAATGGTGGAACCCTCAACGTTGAAGTTGGCCAAGGGGATACCGATCCAATCGATTCGAATGGAAATATCACTGTTACCGGAGGAACCATTAAATTAACAGGTCAATCTGGATTCGACTTTGATGGTACTGCTACCTACACCGGTGGAGATATCTATATCAATGGTGAAAAACAAACAGAAATTGTCAATTCCATACCTGGAGGCGGTGGCGGACCTCAAGGTGGTGGACCTGGAGGCGGACATCCATAACAACAAATAAAGGCAGGATTTCTTCCTGACCTTTTTTTGTTACTCTTTTTATGATAGAATAGAAAATCAATCAACTTGTTGAAAGGAATATGATGAAAAAACAGACACTACCTCTTTTCTTCACACTCTTGCTGTCTCTTCTTTTTCTATCAGCCTGTGTGCCGGACCTTAAGATCAATTTTAAACAAGAGCCCACTACTACCAGCTCAAAAAAGAAAACCACTAAAAAAAGTAGCTCGAGTCGTTCAACTAGCTCAACTAGCACAGGTAATTCCTCTAGCTCTCCCTCAACTACTACGGAGACCACTTCTGACATCGTCACAACCGAAGGGCTCCCAAAAAATGCTCAAGAAGCTCCAAAAGATAAGATTTATGCAACAGGGAACTTAAAAGTAGCCTACTCTAGAAATAGCGATCATATTTTTGTCCAGACGCCGGATTATGAAGGATATACGGCTGCTCTTGTCCAAACAATTCTTGGAAGTCCTGAGAAACAAATAACAGACCCTGCTTATATTAGCGAATCTTTTCAAAATATTGAACTAGAAAATATTAAAAATCTCTATCGTAAGGGGAAAATTACAGAAGAACAAGCTCACGCCTTTTTGATGGGAGCTGTGGATCTCAAACAAGCTTCTAAATTCGGAGTAAACTACACCATTTACACCTATAAAAACAACACTATCCAATTGGTCTTTGAAAACGACCAACTCCTCTATATTACGCCAAATCCTGATGTTGTCTTCTTTAAATAATGAATATTCTCGCTTAAACAAGCGAGAATTTTTGTTTCACATGAAACAAAAAACTCTCAACACATTCTGTTGGGAGTTCCCGAAGATTAGTCCTCTTCATATTGTTTTGGATTATAGAACCACATTCCTAGCCCTGCAAAAAGAGCAATAGTCATCAGAAGGAAGGCCACTTGATTTCCAATTTCTCCTGTCATCGAAATCGTTTGACGAAGACCAGAAACGGTATAGCTCATTGGCAAGAATGGATGAATGGCTTGGAAAAAGCCATTTGTCAAAGCAAGAGGATAGGTTCCTGCACTAGAAGCCAATTGCAAGAGCAAGAGGATCAAGGAAAGGAAAGCACCGATCTTTCTTTGCCATGTTGTCAAAGCAGTCACGATAGACATGAAGGCCACACTACCAATCACACAAAGGAAGAGAGTAGCCATCTCATGATTAGCTGATAAACCAATCAAGTGAACGGCACCATAGACCAAGACTCCTGCAATCACCGCAATCGTTCCGTTGACCTCAAAGCGAGATTTAAACCATGCCCAGCGACTTTCAGGATGACGACCGGATGGCAATTTTGCAAAGATCATATTGGTTGACAAGGCACAAACAAAGAGTGCTACAGAGATCATATAAGGAGCCATTCCGACACCATTCACCGGGACATTGTCACGGTCTGTTTTAGACAAAGTGACAGGATCTGCTAAGGTTTTAGCGTTTTCTTTTTCAGTTGTAGCCACATTCAATTGTCCCTTAGCATCGTTTAATCCTTGACTCAAGGTTTGGCTTCCTGTTGCTAATTCACCTAAACCATTTGTCAATGTTTGGCCACCTGCTGCTAATTTGCTGGACCCATCTGAGATTTGATTTGCACCGTCGGCTAGTTTATCAGCACCAGTCACCAATTGACCTGATTTTTCTGTCAACTGATTGACACCAGTGACAAGTTTGTTGACACCACCTGCCAACTCTGGAGTTTTGCTGTTCAATTGTCCTACACCGTCAGCTAATTTTCCAGCACCGGCAACCAATTCACCCGACTTACCTGTTAATTGGGTCGCTCCTGAAGCCAGTTGATTCATACCTGATGTCAAGGCAGGCATCTTCCCATTTAACTCACCTAGACCAGAAGCTAATTGATTGCTTCCTGCAAGTAATTCTGATGATTTACTATCTAGTTGGCCAACACCTGCTGCTAACTGACTAGCACCATCCGTTAAAGTGCTACTATTGGTCTGAAGTTGGGTTGCTCCATTAGCGATTTTATCGACACCTGCTGTATAAGCGTCGATCCCCTGACTGATGGTTTGACTAGCTGGTAACAATTGTCCACTAACTGCGGATTGGATCTTAGACAAACCACTTGACAAGTCTGTCAAGGTAGAAGAAGCTGTCGGTAAAACTTGATTGGCTGCCGTTTGCAGTTGTGTCAAGCTATTTCCTGTATTCAAACTACCTTGGATCGTTTGAATCGTAGTCAAGATCCCTTGAGCCGCCGTTTCACTCGAGCTTGGGCTCGATGAGATCGCCGCATTGATTTCCGCTTGTTGGTCAGCTGTCATTGCTTGATAGGCTGCTGTCCCTTGTACACTTGCAAGGGCATTTGCACGATCCGCTTGGGCTGAAGCAAGGATTGATTGAGCTGAATTCGCAATACTCGTCAATCCAGACGAAAGTTGACTGGTATCTACTGAAGCATTTTGAATCGCTGCATTTAATTGGTTTAAACCAGCTGCCAATTGATCAATCTGAGCAGATTGACTTGTAGAAGCTTGTAGCTGGCTTGATAATGTTTGAATACCTGATTCTAATTGTGAAACCCCATTTCGAAGGGTAGCAGATTGACTACTTAATTGACCCGCTCCTTCTGATAAAGTAGCGACTCCATTTGTATAGGTTGCTAAACCATTTGAAAAGTTAGATAGGCCTGAATTCAATTGACGCACGCCATTGGTATAATTCCCAAGACCATCATTGAGGGTCCCCATACCACTGGTTAATTGACCAACTCCTGAAGCTAACTGAGGGGTTTGACTCGCCATTTGATTGAGACCATTTCCTAATCGATCCACTCCGGTAGCGTAAGCCATCAAGCCTGTATTAAAAGTACCAAACCCATTATTTAATTGATTGACGCCAGATACCAAGTTTGGAAGTTGACCAGCCATTTGATTGAGACCATTTCCTAATTGACCAACACCATCTGTATAGGCTGCTAGACCCGTACGAAGAGTAGTCGCACCATCTGAAAATGCTAAGCTTGAACGAGCCAATGTATTCAAATTAGTAGACAGTGTTTGACCACCATCTTCCAATTTACTTGCACCATCTGCTAATTTAGCACTTCCATCTGCCGCTGTCCCCATACCAGATTTAAGCGATCCCATTTTGGAAAATAAAGCTGTTGTATACGTATTGGTCACTTTTTCAGCCACTGACTGCTTCATCTTTGTCATCGCAGTGTCGCTCATTTTCCCTGCGATAAAACTATGACCACTGGATGTTTGGTAATCAATGGTCATCTGTTCCGGATGATTGGTTAAGATGGAGCTAGCTTTCTTTGAAAGATCCTCAGGCAGGGTTACAATCATATAATAATCGCCATTTTTAAGACCATCTTTCGCAGCTTTCTCATCTACAAAATGAAAATCAAGTGAGTCATTGTCCTTCAAATTGGACACCATGTCTTTTCCTATTTCCATCTTTTGTCCATTATATGTAGCAGATTGATCCTTATTGACAACCGCTACAGGAAGATCCGAAACTTGGCCATATGGATCCCACATGGAAGATAGAAAAATAATATTATAAAGAGCTGGAATCAAAGCAACTCCAATCATGACAATGATAAATGTTGGCTTTTTAAGAATAGCCTTCCATTCTTTCATCATATTTTTTGTCTCCTTTTTATACACATTGTCTAAATTTCTGATATAATAGATTATACAGTTTCTAGAAATTTTCACAAGTAGGAAATCTTTATTTTTAGACACTGTGTATAATTTTGTGCAAAAAGGATTAACAGATGACTGAGAGCAATAAACGATTAAAAACAAAACGAAATATCGAGGAGGCGATGGTTCGACTACTAGAAAAGGAATCATTCGACCAAATCACAACGGTTGAGTTAGCACAAGAATCCGGCATTAGTCGCTCTAGCTTTTATACCCACTATCGAGACAAGTACGATATGATCGAGCGCTACCAACAAGCACTCTTTCACAAGCTTGAATATATCTTTGACAAACACCAAGACGACAAGCGCCAAGCGATTACAGAAGTGTTCGAATTCCTAACCAAGGAGCCACTCTTTGCAGTTCTTCTGACAGAGAATGGAACCAAGGAGATCCAAACCTTCTTACGACATAAATTACAGATTCTTCTGGTTGATAGTTTGCAAGAGCGCTATAGTCATAAATCATTAACAGATATTGAAAGAGTCTACAGTTCTGTCTATCTGACCAATGCCTTCTTCGGAGTCTGTCAGATGTGGGTTTCGCGCGGAAAAAAAGAAAGTCCTCAACAAATGGCTGAATTTTTAATGAAAATGTTACGGTAACAGTCTCTCCTGATCGATCTAGATCAGGAGTTTTTTTATTAGCAGGTTTAGGTTTTAAGAAAACAAAAAGCCCACTGTAGTAGGCTTTCTGCAAAGTATATCTTAAAATTAAAGCATTTTGTTGTAGAATTCAACGACAAGTGCTTCGTTGATTTCTGGGTTGATTTCATCGCGTTCTGGAAGGCGAGTCAATGAACCTTCAAGTTTGTCAGCATCGAATGATACGAATGCTGGACGTCCAACTGTAGCTTCAACAGCTTCAAGGATAGCTGGAACTTTAGCTGATTTTTCGCGAACTGAGATCACTTGACCTGGAGTTACGCGGTATGAAGGGATATCAACGCGTTTTCCGTCAACAAGGATGTGACCGTGGTTAACGAATTGACGAGCTTGACGACGAGTAGTCGCAAGTCCAAGACGATAAACAACGTTATCCAAACGACGTTCCAAAAGAAGCATGAAGTTGAAACCGACAGTTCCTTCTTTAACTTTAGTAGCTTGTACGAACAAGTTACGGAATTGTTTTTCACCAAGTCCGTAAGAGAAACGAAGTTTTTGTTTTTCAGCTAATTGCAAACCGTATTCTGACAATTTTGAACGGTTATTTGGTCCGTGTTGTCCTGGTACGTAGTTACGACGTGCCAATTCTTTACCTGTACCTGTAAGTGACAAGCCAAGACGGCGAGATTGTTTCCAAGATGGTCCTGTATAACGTGACATTTGAAATGTCCTCCTATAAAAATAATTTTTGTAGGAAATAACGTTTTAGACAAACCTGATTCGTTCAGAAAGCCTTCGCCCAAACAGCAA
>ERZ779896.3216-NODE-3216-length-10211-cov-3.483360_pt1 | contig 10211 bp, 8 predicted proteins | sample MGYA00511067_ERZ779896 | MGnify/ENA primary metagenome ERZ779896 (study PRJEB29588, sample SAMEA2161597) | human gut metagenome | biome: human gut; feature: human-associated habitat; material: faeces | place: Denmark | collected 2008/2010 ...
TCCTAATTCTAGCAAAGAAGTAAGTTTCCCATCTACTTCAATTGTTCCTTCATTAGGAAAAATAATCCGTGTCATTAATTTTAATAAGGTAGATTTACCTGACCCATTTACTCCAATCAGAGCTACTGTTTCACCTTTTTTTATATTCAAATTAATATTTTTTAAAACTTCATGATATTCAACATCATGTTTATTCCAAAAAATTAAACGTTCTTTCAATGTTGTTGCTTTATCATATTCAATTTTAAATTTCTTTGACATATTACGTACTTCAATCGCATTGTTTTTATTCATATCAGTACCTCAATTCAAACATTTTAACTTTAACATAATTTTACCCTTTTGTCATTTTCACATAAAAACTAGAGAGTCGACCTCTCTAGTAATACTGTTCAGGATCATAATAATCCATAGAATCATAACTTGACCCATCATAAGCGGATTCATCTGCATAAGATCCAGTGTCTTGATAAACACTAGAATCTTGATAAGCACTTGTATCCTCACTTGTATCATCTTTCATTCCAACGCTAACGGCATTGGCCATATAATCAGGAATCGTCTGTTCACCTGTTAATTCATTTGATACGGTATCTGAACTTTGCCCATTTAATACCGCTTTAATTTTTTGAGAAGCAATATCAATTGTTCTCTGATCTGGAACAAGAACAGAAGCATCTTGTCCACTAGCAGCACAATACAATTGATCCCCATATCCATCTAAAACATAATGTTCAAATTTCCATGAAGGATTTGCTTGAAGTTGGAATTTAATAAAAGACTTAATTTCGTCATCTGACATATTTGTTTGGAAACAACCCTTCATCGCATCGAGAAGTTTTGTATAGTTTTTCACTGCATCCGTAGAAATTGCTTTTTTCACAAGAGCTTCTAAGACAATTTGTTGATTACGAACCCTTTGTTTATCTCCATCTTCATATGCATAACGTTCTCTGGCAAAAGCTAAAGCGCCTGCCCCATCTAAGTGGTTTACGCCCTCATGAACTCCATAAGCTGGATTGGTATAGAATTCATCCACAGAAAGCCCTTTATCTACATTAACATCTACACCACCAAGTGCATCAACTATATTCTTTGCTCCATCAAAGTTAATACGAGCAATATAATTGATGTCAACACCTAACATCTGAGATAAGGTATCACGTGTTGTATCTACTCCAGACATACCCGTGTGCGTCAATTTATCTAGTTCACCAACTGGACATTCATTATCTTCACAGGCATATTGAATATAGTAATCTCTTGGGATACTCGTTAATAAAACCGTAGATGTATTAGGATTTACCGTTACTAACATATTTACATCAGAACGTGAATCTTCCTCTAAATCCCCATATGCATCATTTCCACTGATTTCAATGGTAAATGGATGGGTAGTAATATCACTAACCGCCAAAGCATCTGTTTGATCTTTTGTATAATAGACCGTTTTATAAACTACTTTGGTTTTATCACGAAAATCTTTATATTCTTCGATATCCGTAACATTTGAAACATAAGAAGTATTTAAAATAATCGCATCCACTTCTTTATCATATAACCCTTTTACCATAGCTTGAACGCTATCATACATTTTTTGTTTAATTGTCACTTTTTGTTTCTTGATATCTTTTAAACTCTTTTGGGTACTAACAGAATCAATTTTCTTTAAAATACCCACTGTTTTATTATCTAATTTTTCAAGCTTTTTAACTTTTGAATCTTTTAGTGCATAGACAGATACTGTGTGTTTAACTTTTTCCTTTTGTTCAGAAACAGAAGAAATAAAGTCATTTGTCCGAATTAAATAGAGATTTCCAATGACCATTACTACACTAAATAAACAAACTAAAATAGAGGAAAAAACGCGACTAACGGTTTTCTTTGAAACAAAATGAAGTAATAATAAAAGAATCACAACAATTAATAAAACAATAATAGATACCATGCTTAATATCTGCATCGGTAACATCTGTAAATTAAATACATGATATAAAACTAAAGCTGATGAAATAATCATCCAAATAGAAATAATCCAAGCAAAAATTACAAATTTCTTACTTTTTTTCATAAAGAATCCTCCAAGAAACATTCTATTGTATATTTATGACATTCTTCTTGCAAAACCTTAATTAGTATACCAAAACTTTTTCTTATTTCCTATAAACCATTAAAAAATCGGACAAAAGAATTTCTGTCCGATTTCTAGTTTTAATACTCTCCATAGCCATAATCTGAATAGCTATCATCATAACCTTGATTGTAACTAGAATCATCATAAGTTGTTTGATCTTCGTAAGAACTATCTTGAGAATCATCTGGTACATAAGTTTCAGCAGATTGCGTATAATCCTGATAAGAACCCGTTCCGGTTTGAGCCTGACTATCATCATCTCCAGTAACATCAGAATCATCTAATTGTTTCGCCTTATCTTTAACCGAAGAAGCATTTTCTCCATTCAAAATTGCCTCAATCTTATCATGGGCAGTTTCTATACTTCCTCTATCTTGGTAGGTAACAGAAGCTGTATCACCTAAACTAGGACTAAATTCCATTCCTGTATCTCCCACCATAGGATACGATTCAAATTTCCAACTACTATTAGAAGCCAATTGGAACTTCACAAAATTTGTGATAGAAGAACTAGGCATATTCGTTTCAATAGCACTACCAATCGCATCTATTAATGAAGCATATTTCAATAACATACTAGGAGATTTAACTTTTTTAATAATAGCCTTAAGAACTTGTTGTTGGTTTTTTACACGTTGTAAATCGCCATCTTCGTATGCATAACGCTCGCGGGCATAAGCTAGAGCTTTTTGTCCATCTAAGTGGTTCTCACCTTCAACTACTCCGCCAATCGTATCATCCGTGTAAAATTGATCTACAGCTAAGCCCTTGCCGACCGTAACATCGACACCTCCAATGGCATCCACAATATTTGTAAGGCTTGAAAAATTCACTCGAACATAATAATTAATATCTACATCCATAAAATCTTCAATTGTATTAATTGTAGTTTGGACTCCATATAATCCGGTATGGGTTAATTTATCTTTTTGACCATCAAGGCAACCATCAGCTGCATCCTCAGCACAAGCTACTGGAACATAATAATCTCTAGGAATACTTGTCATTAAAATTCGATGAGTTTTAGGATTTACTGTTACAAGCATATTTGAATCCGTACGACCTGTCTCTTGAATATCACCAAATGAGTCATTTCCACTAAAATAAATTGTGAAAGAATCTTTTGTTACATCCACAGGATGTTTCGAATCCACAATTGCATGTTCACGTGGTGCTTTATAAGAAGTCGTATGTACCACTTTGGTTACTTGACTAATATTCAAAAATTGTTCATATACTATTCCACGACTCGACTCATCTAAAATAACGCCATCAATTCGGCCATCATATAAATCTGTCATTTCTTGGTTATAATTTGGGTAATCTTCCTGATCAAAATCAATAGATTTTTTTATATCTGTCAAACACTTTTCTGTACTTTTGGCATCTAATTTTGAAGTAGTTCCAATCTTTTTTCCAGATAAATCTTTTAAAGAATTATAATTTGAACTTTTCATCACAATCACTGAAACATTGTTGGTCATCTCATCTGATAAAGAGCCTAATTTTGTTCCACTTCCAGAACTTGAAGTTGAAATAGTAGAAAGCATTCCAGCTGTCTTGTATAAATAGAAATATCCAAGTCCATAAGATAATGTAACAACAATAATCATAAAGCCACCAAAAACACGTGCAATCTTTGAATGACTCGTAAAATTATAAAAAATAGGATTAAAGTTAATAATAAAACAGCCCCTAATATCGTAATTTCAAAATTTAAAGGTAAAATATCAATCTTTATTACTTTAATAATTAAAGCAATTGCTAATAGAATACTAATAATAGAAATCACACGTATCAAAGGACTTTTTCTATTTGGATTTTTGTTCTTCTCTTTTTTACTCATAAAAGAATTATATTCACAAAAAAAGGAACTTGTCAATTTCGTCTTACATTTTCACATAAGAACACATAAACAAATTCCTTCATTCAACTTGATTTAATTATTTTAATTTAAATGTTTCTAAAGGTACATACATTACATTTTGATCTAATGGTATGCTTGTATATTGGTGTAGTACAGCCATGTTTGATAAATTCGAATGTAATTGACCATCATTGTTATCCCAATGAGCAACCCATTTAGGAATATTTGAATTTAGATTGGTCAAATAATAATTAAACCATGAAGAGCTCGAATAAACACCTGTATAGTAACCAGCATTCTGTAAAATGGAACAGAATGTATTACACATGTTGGTCATTAATGAGCCAACCAAAGATCCACGATTGGCCTTATAGTTATCTGCATCTTCCATGTCATACCAAACGCCAACACGTAAATTACTACAATGACTTAATTGATTTAAAACAAAATTAGCTTCCATTCTACTTTCTTCAATACTTGTTGCATATGAATACAAGTAAACACCATATGGAATACCTAATTGTTCACATAATTGAATGTTTCTTAATGCTTTCTTATCTAACGTGTTATACCAACCAAGACGAATAATGACAAAATTATCCTTATAAGGTGTTAAATCGATATCATAGTTCCATTCTGAAATATCGATTCCATGCATGAAAATGCCATTATTTGAAAGCACAAATTTACCCAAATTATTTACATATCCTTGCTTATCATCTTTTTTAATGGATTGGTTAACAACTAAAACACCATCATTGCCAAAGTAATAACTGTCTCCATTGATGTTTTTCCATCCGGTTACTGCTACTCCGTTTTTATAACCTTTTCTATCACAGATAGATGATACTTCACTATTTGTTTCAAGAGCTTTTAAATCAATTTTTTTCATTAAATGAATTTGGATTGCTTCAATAGCTTTTCCTAAGCCTGTTGTTCCAGCAACATTTCCGTCACTAGCCCAATCTAACCAACCAAAATCTCTAGAATGTACGCGATAATAAATTGAATAATCATTGGCTATATTTCCAGTTAAAGCAATACATATGGCTTGTAGGCTCTTCCCTAAGCCAGTTGTTCCAGCAACTTGACCATTTTTAACCCAGTTTTGCCATCCAATATCTTGTACATGGGCTTGATAAATAACATCGCCAGCATATTTAGAATTGTTTAATCCTACCGTAAAGGCTTCCATTCTTTTTGATTGTCCAGTTGTTCCAGACGTTTGACCATTTTGTACGTTTCCGGTCCAGCCTTTATCTTGTACATGGGATGAGTAATAAATGTCTGGGTCTACTGTACGCAAATCTATTAAGCGAATTTCTATCGCTTCAATGCGTTTACCTAAACCTATTGTTCCGGCGATAATTCCATCACGAGCCCAATCTTGCCAACCAATATCTTGAATATGAACACGATATTGGATACTGTAATAATTCGCCATATCACCTGTTAACCACATTTTAACAGCTTCTAATCTTTTTGCTTGGCCTACTGTTCCAGCAACTTCTCCGCCCCAAACGGTTGTTTGCCAACCAATATCTTGTACATGGGCTTGATAATTAATGTTCCCTTGGTATTCGGGATTTACTAAAGAAATATTAACAGCTTCTAATCGCTTGCTTTCGCCTGTTGTTCCACTTAATTCTCCATCTTTCTTTTCTTCTTGCCATCCATTATTTTGGACATGGCTTTCATATTTTACAGAAGTCGATGTATTCTGACTTGCTGGAGTTGTTCCGTCTACGGATTGATTCGATTCATTTAATGTTGTCGAATTATTTTGATCTGCGGATTCACTAGTTTCACTAATCGCAGTTGGAGTGGTCTCTGCTGCAAGCACTTTATTTACCGAAGTATATCCACAAAAAAGAAGCAAATAAACTACAAAATATAAAACAATTTTATTCTTTTTTCTCATTCTCTCCTCCTTTCTACCCTTGTATATCCTAACACACTTGCATAAAATCACCAAATTTCGCTGTAAGCGCTTAGATTTTCACTAATAAAAAAATCCCACTTTTCAGTGAGATTAATTGGCACCAATACAATCTGCCAAAGATGTATCTTGTACAAAAGTATTTGTGTTATAAACAAATAATACATCAGTAATTAGATCTGTTTTCATTTGGCGATTGATGTCATCAAAATAGTATCTTGGATCAATAATAGTAATAGTTCGGTAATATGGCAATAAGAATTGAACCAATTCATTGGCATACGAGTCTTTGATCAACAACAAGTGTTTTTTCGAGTTATTGTTAACAGAAATATTAATCATACCTTCATTTCCTCCAAAGAAAACTTGGTATTGATCTTTTTCTTGTAATGGCTTGGATTGATAAATTGATCTTGTGGTTTTTAAAGTTGAACCATAGGTCACAATATAATCCAATTTTTTTGGTGGATAAATATCAATGGAATCCTTTAATAAAAGAGATCCAGTTTTACTTTCCAAGGTTCCTCTAAAATGATTAGAAACTGACATAGCTTGATAATCATCTAAGGAAATATTCTTATTTAAAGCTTTTGCTCCATAATAAGCACCTAAACTGGTCCAATGGTGATCCGTTTTATAATATAAATATTCATTTTTATGTTGATTTAAGATAGGTCGTGTATCTACTTTTTTAATTTTCTCATTTAAACTTTGATACACTGCATCGATTTGCGTATTTTGATCTGCGGTTTTCGCAAAAGCTGGTAGCTTATCTTTTTGAATATTTACGGCATTAGGAACCAACATAAATTGGAACTTACAATGTTTATTACTCTTCGCAAAGGCATTTATCGCATCTAAGTTTCTTTGTTCTTGTTCTTTGTTTGGCTTGGCCACATCTTCAATTAATTGATGTTTACCTAAATAAACATCTTGAATTTTAGATACGCCCGATGCTTTTTGCGCACAGTAGTTTAAATGTAAGAAAGCATTCCGCCCAATAAATTGATCCGAATAATATGTTTCCAAGTTCTTAAAAAAATCTTTATTGATTTGGGTAGGAAACTTCGCTAAAGAACGATTTTCTAAGGCTGACATATCTTTATCTGGCAAAATGATATTACCGACCAGGCCAACTACAATCACGATAAGAAAGAAGCGGCATAGGATTTTTTTAGCTTTTTCGATTTGTTTATGCATAGGTGCTCCTTTCTAGAACGCAAAATATAAGAACGTTTGAAATGTACTTGAAACAATAAATGAAACACTGATAAAGAATAAAACAATATATACAATACTCATCACAAGATGCGCCTTGTTTTTAAAGCATACAATGTTGGCTCTTTGGAAGTATTTATACGTATTTCCACTGAGGATGCACGCAAAGACAATACATAAGAAGTAGTTCTTTAGATAGAAGAAAACTTCTGTATTGATTAACCCTTTGGCACCCACACCAAACATACATGCAATGGTTTGTAAAGCTTTGCTTATGGATGGGCTCATAAAGAAAACCCAGGCAATCAATACAACCAATAATGTATACACTCTGCGAATCCAAGTTGGACATTTTTCAAAAACTTTATTTAAGACAAATTTTTCCAACAAAAGGAAACAGCCATAATATACACCCCATACAATAAAGGTCCAGTTAGCTCCATGCCATAAACCCGTTAAGAACCAAACCACAAAGATATTCCGAATATATAACTTGGTAGAAACTCGATTTCCACCAAGTGGAATATAAATGTAATCTCTAAACCATTGAGACAAGGATATATGCCATCTTCTCCAGAAATCTTGTACACTGATTGCACAATATGGATGGTTAAAGTTTGGTTTAAAGTGGAAACCAAATAATCGGGATAATCCAATGGCCATGTCACTATAACCAGAGAAATCAAAATAGATTTGTAACATATAGCTAATCGCAAATAACCAAGTACCAAGAACCGTACCATTGTGCTGCAGTCCGGCAAAGAGCAAAGCCAAACGGTCCGCTAAGAGAACCTTTTTAAATAAACCTTTGAAAAATAAGAAGATTCCCTCTTTAAAATCTTCAAAGGTACAATCACGTTTTTGGAGCTGATCTTCCATTTGATTATATTGAACAATAGGTCCCATATTCACTTTGCCAAAGAATGAAATATATAAAGCTAATTTCATTAAATTCTTCTGTACCGGAACCTTTTCCATATATACATCGGCCAAATAAGAAATCGCACTAAAAGTAAAGAAAGATAAACCAATTGGTAAGTGAAAACTAAATGGTTGAAGTGATAAAGAAAAACTATTTAAAATGCTTACAATAAAATTCGCATATTTAAAGAAAGCCAAAATAAGTAAATTCACCGCAACCGAAAGCCAGAAAAGCCGCTTACGTTTCTTTTTATCACTTACCTTAGAAAGGTTGATTCCGGCACTGTAATTCCATAATATCGAAAGCACTAAAAGAACAAGATAAATGGGGGAATCCCAAGCATAAAAAAGAAAACTTGCTAAAATCAATAAGATATTTTTCATGAATCCAGTAGGAATCACATGATATAAAACAAGAATAATTGGTAAGAAACCAAAAAGGAAAATCAAACTAGAAAATGTCATTTTGAATCTCCTTTCTTTAAGGCATCTTTAAAATTCGTAAGAATTTGATCTGCATCTTTGTTTACTACATATAAACCATAATTTGCCTGGGTATATACAACCCCTTTTTTTACTAAATCTGCTTGTTTCGGTAAGTATCCACCATACGTATTTTCTTGATTCTGCATACGTTTTTCCATCGCATCACTAAAAGCTTGAGCTTGTCCATGATCTTTAAATTGAACAACCACAAGTTCACTAGCTTCCATATCATCTTTATTTTTATAATACGAAATAGATTGATACACCGTTGGATCAATAGATAAGAAACGACGCATATTCCGATTGTCTTCTTGAATATAATTTTCTTTCTTCAATATGGAAATGGAAGATGATACGACTGTATTAAATGGTGCGGAACTATCTTTTGGACTGTAAAAAAATTGTCCAATAAATATCAAGATGCAAAGGAAAATAATTCCTTGAAATATTAAACCTTTTTTCATTGCGGATCCTCCGTCATAAACGCAATACTGTAAGCTACCTTTTATTTTAAATACCTGGATGAGCTCACTCTTAAAAGACAAAAAGACTCATACCGAAACAATACGAATCCTAAGAAGTATCCTATACTAGTATTTTTCTTCTTAATCATAATTGTCCCTTTATCTGAAACGAATAGTAGCATAAAACGCACAAAAAAAGTAGATTCAATGCACAAAATGAAGTGCAAATTGAATCTACTTCACTTGAAAAATTGATTCGTTAATCTTCATTATCCATGATAGATTGCGCAATATACTTCGTCCAAGTATCATAAAAGCTACCTTTAAAGTGGATACCATCCCCTTCATAGATTGAATCATCATCAATAAGATTTGAACCATCTACATAAACCCAATGATACTTCTTACACATCTTATTCAGCGCTTTATTATAGTGTGAAATATTACTTAGTGGAGGGGAATTAGAAATAGCGGAACTTGTAACTGGTAAGATAGAAAGCACATAAATCTTTGCATCCGGAACGATTTTTAGCACTTTCTTAATTTCTTTTGCATAAACCGCACCATAGCCACCCTTTAGAGAATCTAAGTCGCCTTCCATATCATTCAAACCAAAAGATAAAATAACCATACTTGGTTTTAAAGCTTTTATTTCCTCTAAATGCGAGTCCACATTTTGCACATTGGTACCAACATCCGCTAATACACGACTTGAATCCAAAACGCCATAGCTTTCAAAACCAACAGCACGCGAATCGCCTAAAACGACATAGTCATCAAACACAGAAGTATAATCGACTTTGCCAGATTCAATGGCTTCTTTACGCTCTTTTTTACGCTTTTTTTGAACTTTCTTCTTTACGGAAGATACATCTGCTGACTCCAGATTTTTAATATACGTTTGACCTTGACTAGAGGCTGAATTGTTGTTGCGGACAACAAAAAAGCCTACAAATATCAATAATATAAGTAAACTAAAAAAAACGAAGTTTCGTTTATTCAATTTTTGCACTTTTTGCTTATTATTCATACAAATCCCATCTTTTTGCTCAAGTATATCATACAAGGCAAAATAAAAAAAGAGCCTTCACGAATGTGTGAACACCAAACAAAGGCATAAAAAAATGACCCAGCAGCTTGCTATCTTCGCAGGGGCACGCCCAACTATTGTCGCCGTTGAAG
>ERZ779896.3218-NODE-3218-length-10205-cov-4.280788_pt1 | contig 10205 bp, 6 predicted proteins | sample MGYA00511067_ERZ779896 | MGnify/ENA primary metagenome ERZ779896 (study PRJEB29588, sample SAMEA2161597) | human gut metagenome | biome: human gut; feature: human-associated habitat; material: faeces | place: Denmark | collected 2008/2010 ...
AAGCCCGCGCCACCGTCGGGATTGCGGCAGCCGAAGCCAAGGCTGAACGCATTCAGGTCGGCCGCTGCAGCATCAAGGCGCCGTTCTCGGGCATGGTGGGCGAAACGTATGTGCGCCCGCATGAGTATGTGGGAGAAGGCCAGAAGCTCCTCACCATTTATGAGGTGAGCGCCTTTGAGGTTGAGGCGATCCTCCCTGCGGCGGCATTGAAAGTGCTGCGGATTGGGAGCCGCCTGACGCTTACGCTGGACGATACCGGTGCGGTTTATCCGGTCACCGTGTCGCGCATCGCCGGGAGTGTGGATCCGGTCAGTCAGTCGGTGAAGGTGACGGGCGAGCTCCAGCTTCCCAAAAGGGAGAAGGCTGCGGGTGATGCCGGTGCGGCAGCGCTCCCGCTTCTGCCCGGTATGAGCGGACGAGTCGCTTGGAGCCCTGCTCCATGATCATTCGAACGAAGCCGGGAGCGGAATCCGAAAAGGGTTCCGCTGCCGAAGGGCTCCAGGAGCTTAAGTCTGCGTTTCTGAAGTCCCGTGAACAAACCGAGCGCCTCGAGCGCGTTATTCGTCTCTGTGAAACTGCACGTGCGGCAGCCGATCGCCGAGCGCTCGGCTACACGGCGCTCAACGATACGCTCGCAGCGATTGACTACCGTCAGGCAGCGCTTTGGTGGCGGGCGGCCGATGATGCCGGAGCGGGGCGAATCGAAGGGCTTTCGGGCGTTGCGGATCCGGTTCGCAATGCGGCCTTTCCGGCTTGGCTCGTTAAGCGCCTGGGCGGCTTCGCAGATGCTCATCCGGCCGGCGCTTCTTCTCTGTCGGGTTCCGCCTTGGCCGATGAACTCGTGCAGCCCTTCAATGTGCTCGAGCATCCGCCGGCCGCGGATCACGACCGAATGATGGCCAAGGAGTTTCTGCCGGCTCAGGCGCTTTGGGCCGAATTGCCGCTTAAAGCGCCGCAGGCGGGCGGCACCGGCATCAGAGCGGCGCTTATCCTTTGGCGGGACGCCCCGTGGGCGGGGGCCGACAAGGCTATCCTCACCCATCTAGCGCGTGCTTATGCCGATGCGTGGAGCGCCATGCCGCTTGGCCGCAGCGACTGGTCGGGCGAGGGCACCGTGAAGGCTCACTCCGGAAGGCTTTTGGTCTGGAGCCGCAAGCGCTGGGTGCGCTGTGCAGCCGCCGCAGCAGTGGTCGGAGCGATGCTGATACCCATTCGGCAGTCCGTGCTTGCGCCCGCAGAAGTAACGGCCAAAAATCCGTTTGCTGTTCGTGCGCCGCTCTCGGGCGTAGTCGAAGAAATCGTCGTGAAGCCCAATGCGCCGGTCAAGGCGGGGGATCTCCTTGTGCGGATGGACTCACGCGACCTGCGCGGTCAATTGGAAGCTGCAAGGCAGACGCTTTCTGTTGCAGAGGCCGAATACCGGCAGGGGCAGCAGCAGGCCTTCTTTGATGAGCGCAGCAAGATGGCTTTGGGGGTGCTTAAGCGCCGTCGTGACCAGGCGGAAGCGGATGCAGCTTTTCTTGCCGGAGAACTCGAACGGACGGAGATCCGGGCAGACCGCTCAGGTGTTGCCGTCTTTTCGGACCCTCAGGAATGGCTTGGTCGGCCGGTAGCAGTCGGCGAACGCATTTTGATGGTGGCGGACCCTCGGGCAGTGGAGCTCGAGGCCGACATTCCGGTGGGTGACGCCGTCGCGCTTGAAAAAGGCGCCGAAGTGAAATTCTTCCTCAATGCGTCGCCGACGAGTCCGCTCGAAGCAGAGCTCACTCGAGTGGCCTACCGCGCGTCAGCCACGGCTGACGGGACGCTTGCCTACAAGGCTCGGGCCGAATTCGTCCAAGCCGAAGGTGATGCGCCGCAGCTCGGCCTCAAGGGCACGGCAAAGTTTTACGGCGAAGAAACCTTTCTGGGGCTTTATCTCCTTCGCCGGCCTCTGGCCACGCTGCGGCTCTGGCTCGGCGTTTAAGCGCCCGGCTCGGTACCTCTGCGGATGAATGATATGAACGCTCTTGAGCGCCCCCCTGTTGCTCCGGGTCTCTCTGCCGGGCATCCGACCCCGAAGGAGCCGCGGCTTCCGCCGCTGCGGGAGGATCTTCGTCTGCACGAAGGCCCGGACGCGGATGACGGGAGTCCTACTTGGGTGCTTGAAGATCCGGCGCGCGATCAGTTTTTTCAGCTCGGCGTTTTTCAGGCGGAGTGCCTGAAGCGCTGGCACTTAGGGACCGCCAAGGCTGTGGCTGCTGCTGTCGGCAAGGAAACGCTCCTTCGGCCGACGGCGGAGACGGTGGAGAATTTTGCGAAGTTTCTGATGCGGATGAGCCTCACGCGCGAAGCGGGAACTTCCGCGAGGCTCGCCGAACAGATGAAGCGTAAGCCCAAGCAGACGCTTTGGAAGTTCTTTCTGCACCACTATCTTTTTTTCCGCATTCCGCTGGTGGCGCCGGACGCATTCCTGCGTCGGACGCTTCCCTGGGTTGAGCGCCTCTTTTTCACAAAGACCTTTCTCTGGGCCACATTAACGGCGCTCGTTTTGGCGCTTTACCTCATCGGCCGGCAGTGGGATGCCTTTACGCATACCTTCTCGCATTTCTTTTCCTGGGAAGGCGCGGTTATGGCCGGCCTCACGATTGCCTGCACAAAGGTGATCCATGAGCTGGCTCATGCCTACACAGCCGAGCACTTTGGCTGCCGTATTCCCCATATGGGCATCGCCTTCATGGTGATGATGCCGCTCCTATATACCGATACGTCCGCTGCCTGGCGACTGAAGTCCAAGCGTCAGCGCATGGCCGTCTGCGCGGCGGGGGTTTTAGGGGAATTGGCTTTAGGCGTTTGGGCAGCACTCGCGTGGAGCTTTCTGCCCGAAGGCGGGCTAAAGAGCGCGGCCTTTATGCTCGCCACCACAACCTGGATCATGACGCTCGCCATCAATTCAAGCCCCTTCATGCGGTTTGACGGGTACTACCTGCTCTCGGACTGGCTGGGCGTAGCGAACCTGCATCAGAGGAGCTTCGCGCTGGCCAAATGGCGGATGCGGGAGCTTCTTTTCGGCTTTGGGGAGAAGAAGCCCGAATCGTTTGAGCCGTGGAAGGAACGCGCATTGATTATCTACGCGTGGGCAACGTGGCTTTACCGGTTCTTTCTCTTCTGCGGTATTGCGCTTTTGGTTTACCACGCCTTCTTCAAGCTCCTCGGCATTTTTCTCTTTTGCGTTGAGGTTTCCGTCTTCGTCATGCTTCCGATACTTCGTGAACTTAAGGAATGGGCGCTTCGCATCCTGAAGGGAAAAGCTGCGCCGCGCAGTCTGTGGCTCCTCTTTCCCATTGCGGGAATTTTGGCGGTGTTTTTCATGCCTTGGCGCTCAGAGGTAGCGGCGCCGGCGGTGGTGAAGCCGGCGGCAGCGGTGACGCTTTACACGTCGGCAGCGGCACAGGTCGAAGCGATTGAGGCTGCTCAGGGCGATGCGGTGAAAAAGGGGCAGGTGCTCTTTCGTCTTCGTTCTCCCGAGCTCGCCCATGAGCTTGAAAAATTGGAATCAGACCGCGCATCGCTTCGCTGGCGGGCGGAATACATGCGCATGAATCGGGAGGGTGCGGCTGACGTGCCCGCAGCACTGCGGGAGCTCTCTGCGCTCGAGCGGCGCATTGCGGAATTGAAGAAACGAACGGCACTCTTGGAAGTACGCTCGCCTGTGGACGGCCGAGTGGCCGACCGTATGGAGCCGCTTGCCGTCGGTGAATGGCTGCCCGACGGTCAGGCGCTCGCCGTGGTCGGCAGCCGGCACTGACCGTCCGGCGCTTGAAATCGTGGGCTACGTGAGCGAACAGGATCTCAATCGCTTTGCGGCGGGTGCTTCGGCCAAGTTCATCCCCGAAGATGCCCTGCAGCTCGCCATTCCGGCAAGTGTCGAGGCGGTTGACGGCACAGCGGCTCGTCATCTTGGCGCAGTGCCGGAGCTCGCTTCTCATTTTGGCGGCGCGGTCGCATCGCTGCCCGCGCCGGCGGAGGTTGCCAAAAGTCTTGGCGTGGATCAAGGACAGGTTTTTGCGCCGAAGGAAGCCATTTACCGCGTGACGGCCGCGCCGGCTGGAGCGCAGCAGGGGACTGCGGCTTTGGATCTGCAGGTGCGCCGCGGCACCCTTTTGATTGAGGGCGAACGCGAAAGCTTGGCCGGACGGTTTGCCCGAGCCGCATGGTCTGTGCTGCTGCGGGAATCCAACTTTTAAGTGAGAGCGGCAGCAAAAATAAGACTTTCTATCGAACGTTCTGCCCGCGCCTCTTGAAGTCTTCGTCAATCAGCCGAAGGGTTTCTGCGTGAAGACGTCTGGCATGCGAAACAAGCTGAGCGCGAACCCACGTAATGAGCGGGTCATGGTCTGCCGCTCGGTGACGGAAGAGGCACGGGATCCAGGGAATGCTGATGCCGGCTTCCATCGGCATCATCGCAAGCGGGAGCGTACGGCAGAGTTCTGCAGCTGTTTCCTGCGGAATCCGCATCAGCATATCCGTACGGGCCGCAAGCATTGCCCCAGCCACAAAAAACGGCGTTTCGCAGGCCGTGCGTTCCGGACCGTGTGCGGGATGACGGGACATGGTCAGACGGTCGCTGCCGCCCGCCATCGGCACGACGACGCTGATGTGGGGCCACGCCCCGGTATCTGCTTCGGTAATCTCGCTGCCGGCAAGCCATTTTTGGTGAAGCGGGTGTCCGCGGCGCATGAGCAGAACGTGACCACTTGCGAAAAGTGTTTCTTCACAGAAGTCTGAGGGGACCGGGCGGCCTTCAGTGGAATAAAAGGCCAGATCGAGCGTGCCGGCACGCATATCTTCAAGCAGCGTAGGCGCTCGGTCAAAGACCGAGATGGATAAGCCCGGCGCAGCTGTTGCGGCCGTTTCAAGAAAGGGCATCAGCAGCGTATGGAAAGCGTTGTCAATGGCAGCGATGCGGAGCGTACGTACAACAGTTGCAGGATTGAAAGGCTCTTCGGGTTTGAAGAGCGACTCCAGCCGCAGCAGTTCTTCTTCAATGCGCGGCGACAATGCCAGCATCCTCGGCGTCGGATGCATGCGTCCGGCGCTATAGATAAAGAGCGGATCCTTAAACCATTGGCGTGCGCGGGCGAGCAGACGAGACGCCGTCGGAGCGCTGACGCCGAGCGCGTCTGCGCTTCGCTGAAGCACCGGATCACGCATCAGCCGCACAAGGAGGCGCAGCACCCGAATGCTGCCGGACTCCACAAGATCTTCAGGAAGGGTTCTCAGCGGAGGGCATGCAGAGGATGCGGACTCTTCAGACAACATGGCGAGAGATATTGAGTTTGACGCTAAGCGTCAGGCGCCTAGTGCCGTTGTGTTCGGGGGGACACCACAAATACAAAAGGGTCGTCGGCTTAAAGACGGGCGATCCTGCTTCGCTTTATCGCTTGGACGGCCTCACCTTTCTTCAGGGAGGAGAAGCTCTCCAAGGCGGTATGAATTTGTACCGTTCTTTGCCGCAGAGGCAAATGTTTGCTCAAAGCGGGGGAGCGGCTGTCGGTGCATCTGATGAACGAATATTGGCATGACCTTTTAAAAAATGAAAGGCGTCCTTTCCCGTACGGCAGTCAAACGCAAGGCTTTCCGCATGGTCGTGGCGACAAAGCGGCGGCACACTAGGCAAGAAAAGAAAGCAAGCACATGCCTGCAGAACCTTTCATCTCGGACCAAAGGAGATAAACCATGAAATTCCAACGTCGTCAGTTGGTCGCCGCAATGGCGGGATTGATGCTCGGCCTGTCTGCGGGTGCAGCATCCGCTATGGGCGGCCCGTCGGGCGCCGCAGTCGGCATGCCCGCACAGGGACATATCGGTGAAGTTATCGTCAACCCCTACAAGATTGCGCCGCTGACGGCCATCGTCCGCACGGGCGGCTACGTCGTTAAAAACGCCAGCGTGCGCGTTGTGCCGAAGAAGGGCGGCCGCGAGATCGCCTATAAAGTTTCCGATCGTCAGATTCGCACGCATGCCGGCATCCCGATTGCCGGTTTGTATGCGGACTACCTCAATACGGTGGAAGTGAGCTACACGCGCGTTTCTGCCGACGGCAAGAGCGAGGACTTCACGGATCGTCTGCAGTTCTATGCACCCCCCGTTTTCTCAATCAGCAACGGCATGCCTGGGCAGCAGCGGATGTTCAACGTTGAAGTGAACAAGGTGGATCCGGGCTTTGAAGACCGACTTTACCTCGTCAACAGCCAGCTCATTCCGATGGCGCCGCAGGGTGCCCGCTTTGTGTGGAACAATCCCGCGGGCGGTGCGCTTGAATGGACGATCAATTCTCAGATCGGCATTATCGATACGGCCGGTGATGTGCGCTGGTACCTGCTCAACGACCTCATCAATGATCAGTCCGACCCATGGACATCAGGCCTCATGATGGGCTTCCAGCAGACCAAGGACGGTGCTCTGACGTGGGGCTTCGGTCAGCGCTGGGTCAAGTATGACCTGATGGGCCGCGAAATTTTCAACCGCAAGCTTCCGCCCACGTATGCTGACTTCTCGCATGCTTATGACAATGCCGAGAATGGCCACAGCTTCCTGCGCGTCTCGATGGCTGACTATCGCCGCGGGGACGACAAGCGCGTCCATACCGTTCGCGACGTGATTATTGAAGTGGATCCTGACGGCGGCGTGGTTGATGATTTCCGCCTCTATGACATTCTCGATCCGTATCGCGACACGCTCATTAAGGCGCTTGATCAGGGGGCCGTGTGCCTCAACATCGATCCTGCGAAGGCCGGTCAGACGCTTTCGGCTGCGGACCTCGCCAACATGGATAAGAGCGACAAGTTCGGCGACATCCCGGGTACGGGCCCGGGACGCAACTGGGCGCACGTCAATTCCATTGACTACGATCCGACCGATGATTCGATTATCTTGTCGGCACGCCATCAAGGTATCGTGAAGATCGGCCGCGATCACCAGGTGAAGTGGATCCTCGCTTCGCCGGTCGGCTGGAAGAAGGGCCTCGCAGAGCGCGTGCTCACGCCGGTCGACAAGAACGGCAAGCCTTTGAAGTGCGAAGGCAGCCAGTGCGAAGGCGGCTTTGACTGGTCCTGGACGCAGCATACGGCCTGGCGCATTGACTCGAAGTCAACGAAGGACGTGATCTACCTCTCGGTCTTTGACAACGGCGACGCCCGCGGCATGGAGCAGCCCCCGCTGCCGACCATGAAGTATTCTCGCGCTGTGGTCTACAAGATCGACCAGAAGAAGATGACGGTCGAGCAGATCTGGGAAGTCGGCAAGGACCTTGGCTACGACTACTTCTCGCCGGTTACCGGCATCACGAAGTACATGGACGACAAGGACACGATGCTTGTCTTCTGGTCAACGGCCGGTATGGGTGCGTCGCCTGAAAAGGCCGGCAAGCTCGGCCGCCTGCATCCGCGGATCTGCGAATACCGCTGGGGCGACAAGTCGCTCGCTGTTGATCTGACGCTGTGGGACACCTGCGGCTATCAGGCCTTCCCGGTGAGCTTTGAAGAGGCCTTCTCGAAGAACTAATCGGTTCTCTTGAATAAGAGATCTTCAGACGAAAGGCGCATCTGCTTTCTTCGGCAGATGCGCCTTTTGGTTCATTGCTGCAAAGCGAAGTTAAAAACAAGTAGCAGCGTGTAAGTTAAAAGATCAAGCGGCTTTTAGAACACAGTTCTCAATCCAATGTTCCAACGCCAATTTTCCTTCACATCACTGCCGGACGTCCGTTCAAGATCAAGATAAGTGTAGGTCGAAGGCGTGATGTTCACGTTTGCTCCAAGTGCATACTCGACCCAGCTGCCGCCAATGTCGTCGTGCACGGTGGTCGAAGCCTTGCTGCTCGAGTAGCGTACGTCGGATTCTCCCTTAAAGTCATGCACGCCGGAAACACGGACATAAACCGTCCCGCGGTCGTTCGGGCACTTGAAGCCGGCACGCAGGCCTACACGGCCGAGCAGGGAGTCAAAATCCTCTTGCTCAATGCGGACTTGATTCGAAGTCGTGGCATTGTCACCGAGAATGCGGCCGTACGTCAGTTCGACCTGCGGCTCAACGAACACAGTCTTAGCGAGGTCGAAGCGCCAGCCGAACTCCGCCGAGAATGAATAGGCATTGTTGTCAATAGAGCCCTTCATATCTGCGATTTCGAAGTCGTTTGAAAGGCGCGAGTACTTGGCAATCAAGTCAAGGAATATGCCGTTCTGAGCGAACCAAGAACCATAGGCTGCAAAACCGTATGTGTCCGCATCTCCTGATCCCTGGGCATAGTCGACTGAGCCGTTCGTATAGCTGAAAGCGCCGCCCACAGTCCACTCGCCGATTTGATAGTCCGCACCCACTTGGACGGAGGTGCTTCGCAAAGTGACATTCTTCTTCCCGTACTCCTGCTCGGAGCCATAGAGGCGCGCCCAAGCTCCGATGCCGGCAGGACTGTCACGCAGTTCACCCATGCGCTTCGTAAGATCATTCATTTCGTGGCGCCACTGCAAGGTCGCGATGGACTGACCATCAGAGAGTGAGGCAACTTTGTCGCTCGCGCCAATCGTCCCGATGCTGATCGCGCCGTCTGCTCCGGTAGTGATTTCGATTTCACCGAGAACGTCTCCGCCTTCGATTGTGGCAGTGCCGCCCTCACGGATGTTGGCGCCGACATGGGTGAGAATGTCAGCCGCTTCAGCGTCAATATCCGTGATGTCATCGGCCGTGACGCCGGTTACCAGAACATTTGCACCCGTCCAGTCTTGGGCTACGTTTTCGGCCGTAAAACTGCCTGCCTTGTATGTGATTTTCCCGTCATCTCCGCTGCTCCTGGAGACGGAGAGATGAATGGTGCCGCCTGTACCCCGAAGGTTCTGGGCTGAAAGAGAAGCTTTTTGCTCGAGGCTGACGATACCGCTGCTGATAGAGAGATCCTCAATTTCTGCGCTTGTGCCATTGGTGAGGTTGACTATGCCGCCCGAGCTGACCGTAAGGTTCTTGGATTTGCTCTCTCCTTTGGCATTCCAGACGGCCGCATCGCTAAAGAAGATTTTCACGTTGGCGGCTTGATTCGCGATCCTGCCCGTAAGCGATGATTGAGCTCCGGTGAAGTTAAGCTCGGCCTTTGCCTCACCGCTCGCATCGATCGCGCCCCGTACATTCATGACTGCGGGAGACTCGCCGTCGGTACCGTTGATCTTGAGCTCGCCCTTCGTCAGCTTGAAGGCATTGGCATCCCAATCCGTCGCGGAATCGGCAGGACGAATAGTGAGTTCGTCGCTGTTGATCGTGACGCTGCCGCCCTGCATATGAACGATGCCGAAGTCAGAGTTCTTGTCTCCGTCTTGTTTGTCGTCCTCGATAATCCCGGTGGTTTCGAGCGTGACTTTGCCGGCAGTGACGCTAACGCTGCCGTTGCCGATCAGTTCTCCATCCTTCTTGAAGCCGGTAAAGATGGCACCTCTGGCGCCAGTCAGCGTAATGGCGCTGTTTTTGTTGCCGGATAACGTAATGGCTTGATTGCCAATACCAACATTTCTAACTGCATAACGAGTCTCAGCATTCATTACGAGGCTGTCAAACCCGTCGATACTCACTTTGTTCTTTGACGAACCATTTTCCTCAGAAATATATACAGCGCTGGCTTGTCCATTTAATGTGATGTGTTTTGCTGAAAGCCTTGCTGATGAGGTATCGCCGCCGAAATAAATGGCATTACGGGTGTTGGAAGTCAGGGTCAGATCATTGAAACCGCTGATCTCATTATGAAAATCTTTAAGCACATCCAGTTCTGAGATCAGCGTGGCTTTGCCGCCGCTGCCGATAAATTTAGCGCCGCCGAGGACTGCGCCAATTCCGTCAGTAGGTTTCCCTGTCTTTGTGTTGTTGGTCACCGTAATGTCGCTGCTCAATACATTGACAACCATCGGAGATTTTTCATTTTCGTTGCCGAATGCATAGAGCTTCTTGTGGGCGCCAGTTGGTTCAACTTTGCCTGGCGTAATGTTGAATACCAAATTAGAAACATTTTCCGCAATCGTACAATCTTGGCTGAAGTTTGAATCAAAGGTGCCGTTGGCTGAAATCGGTTGAGCTGAGACGAAGCCCGCGGATAAGGCAAGTGTGACGGCCGTAGAGAGGACGGTCTTGGAGATCATGAGGGAGACTCCTGTCTGGGGGTTAATGAATACAGTCAAATTACCCCCCCC
>ERZ779896.3221-NODE-3221-length-10198-cov-9.880213_pt1 | contig 10198 bp, 6 predicted proteins | sample MGYA00511067_ERZ779896 | MGnify/ENA primary metagenome ERZ779896 (study PRJEB29588, sample SAMEA2161597) | human gut metagenome | biome: human gut; feature: human-associated habitat; material: faeces | place: Denmark | collected 2008/2010 ...
CGGGCGGCGTTGCCCGCCGTGCAGATGGCCTCCGCCACTGCCCGGGCCACCTGGGGCGGCTTGTGCAGGGAGGTGGCGGCGCTGTCCAGATAGATTTCCGTCATCAGAACATCTCCAATACGCAGCAGGGGCCGTGGCCGATGCCGTTTTCCTCTAAAGCCGCCGTCAGGACGGCTTGGTCGCCGGGGGCCGCCTTCCAGGCCAGGCCGCACCCGGCGGAGATCCGGGAGGGCAGGGGAATGATGCGCCCCGGCAGGGACAGCCGGGTGAACAGAGCCTCCGCCGCCAGGGCCTGGGCCGTCTCCTGAAAGGAGATCACCAAGGCGGGGGTGCGCTGCCGGTTCTTCGGTCTGTTCGGCCGGGGCGAGGATTATTACATTCCCTGGGACTGCGTCCAGCGGTTCGGAGAGGACATCATCCTCATCGACAAGCCCTTCCAGCGCCGGGAGGGCGAAAAGAAAAAGCGGCGCTGGTAAACACATGGCCGCGCCTACAGGTGCGGCCATGTGTTTACCCTGCAAAAAAAATGCCGCCGGCGCGGCAAACCCTGCGTCGGCGGCATTCCTGCCGATTTTATTTTTCCTGCTGCTCCGTATCCTCTCCGCCGATCAGCAGCTGCCGCTGCTGGTTCAGCAAATAGGAGAGGTGCTCCCGGTCCGTGGTGTAATAAATACGGTTTCCCTCCACCAGGCAGGTAACAAGCCCCGCATTCACCAGCTTGCTCATATGGTGGTGAATGGTGTTGCGGGCCAGGCCGAAATGGTTGCACAGCTGCTGACCGTAGACCGCCGGATGATCCCTCAGATAACAGAGAATGTCAAACCGGGTCTTGTCCCCGATGATCCGGATGGCGTCATATACCTGGGAGGCGCTGCTGTTTTCCGCCAGGGTGCGCCGCAGCGACAGCCGCATAACTCCGCAGCAGATCAGCACGCTGCCGTCCTCCTGCTCCATGGAGAGGTTGGTATCCGGTCCCATCAGAAAGGGAATCAGGTGATAATGCACCTCCGGCGTGATGGCCAGGCTGGAGGTCTCCCGGAGATAGCTCTCCGTCCCCAGGCCCTCCACCTCCCGGCAGAAGGCCTCTATGATCTCCTGAATGCGGCCGGACTCCGTCTCCAGCGCCGCTATGGCCGGGCGCAGACAGGCTGCGATCTCCGGCAGCAGAGTCCGGTAATTCTGGTGGATCTCCAGCAGAGCCAGGCGGCTCTCCGTGGGGATCGTCAGCGCCAGCACCCGGGAAACCAGCTTTGCGGCAGCCCCGGCGGCAGGGCCGGACTGCTCCTCCAGGCTCAGCGAGATCATCATGTTTCGCGCCGTCTCGTCCGGCGTCAGGCGCTCCATCTGCTGCATCAGGGTCTCAAAGTCCTGCCGGCGGGACAGCATGGGATAGAAGAACAGAAAAGCCGGACTATAGGATCCGATGGTGCTGTAGGAAAAGCCCTTGATGTCGCCGAACAGACGCTGCAGGGTCTCTGCCGGGACGGAAACCTCCGTGTCCAGGTCCTGCAGCAGCTCCCGCAGGGCGGCGCTGGCCCGATGGAAGGGCTCCGCCTTCCGGACGCCCCGGGCCTGTAAGCGCTCCTCCAGCCGGTCCAGGGTATGGCCGTTGGCCCGGGAGCCTAAGTACGCCAGAGCCTCCAGCGCCGGGTTGATCTCGTGCAAAATTTCCATGACAGTGCTCTTCCTTTGCTTCTTTGACGGATGCGGACAGGCTTTCCCGGGGAGCATCCCGCGGTTTTCTCGCCCTGTCCCACTGGCCTTGATTATACATCCTTTTTTCCGGCAAAACAAGGGGACTCCGCGCCGCTGCGGCGGTTTTTTGCAGTCCTGCAATACAGAGCCGTTTTGCATGGGGCGGACCGTTGACTTTTCCGGGGGAATCGTGTATGATAAGAATGGCTCTGTGGGGACACGGGGCCGGAAAGTGAATCGTGTCCGAGGATGCTGTGTGGCTGTCCGCTGCAAAGGCCCCTGTGGGGGTCAGGCGGCAGCCTGAAAGGAACGGGGTCAGAAGCCCCACGCGAACGGCACTGTGGGCGCAAGGATGCACCGAAGCGGCAAGGCCGCCGGGACGAAAGTCCGCCATTGGGGGCACCCCCCCGAGAAGGTAGGATGCAAACGAGGAGCCATCGGCTCCACGGCGCGAGGCAGGAGAATTGCACGGCGGAGGACATTCAGCGCGGCGGGCGTTTTCTTCGTTGGGCGCAGACAGGATCCATGCGCCGCCGGTGTCTCCTTTTTCAGGGGATGGACCGGCGGTTTTTGCACCGGGTGTGTATCTGCTTTTCCTCCGCCGCAGACACACTTCGTTGACTTGCCGGAAACGGCTGGGCATAAATATTTCACAGGAGGAAAATGCATATGAAGAAACGCATCGTTTCTCTGCTGCTGGCATTGGTGATGGTACTGAGCCTGGTACCCACCACCGTGTGGGCAGCAGAGGACCACGACGGCCAGGTTCGGGTCATCGTGGAAAACACGACCTACGCAAAGGCCGACGGCGCTGCCTGGGATGGCACGCTGGTGGACAAGTGGGTGGACCTGGTTCCCGGGTCCTCCATGATGGACTGCATCGTCTCCGCCCTGGGGAGCTATTCCCAGACCGGGGCCGACAGCGGCTACATCACCGAGATCAACGGCCTGACCGCCGGTGACGGCGGAGCCGCCTCCGGCTGGATGGGAACCCTGAACGACTGGTTCACCAATGTGGGCTTTGCCGACATCAAGGCCGGGGACAAGCTGTTCGCCGGGGATGTCATCCGCGTGATGTACACCACCAACGGCTACGGCGCGGACATCGGCGGCGACTGGAACACCCAGAGCGACACCAGCCTGGCGGCCCTGTCCTTCAGCGAAGGCGTCCTGACTCCCGACTTCGCCTCCGACAAGACCGCCTACACCCTGACCCTGCCCCAGGGCGTCACCGGCATCCGGATGACGGCCACCGCCTCCAACAAGAACAATCAGGTCTATCTCTCTGCCGACGGCACCGACTATCGCCGGGTGGAGACCGTGCCCGTCCATAACGGCACCGTCCTGACCATCCGCTGCGGCGATGCCGCGGAGGCCACCGAGTGGTCCCCCGCCATCACCCCACCACCTACACCGTCACCGTGTCCCAGGAGGGCGACGCGCCCCAGGGCGACATGGACGTCTCCTTCAAGGGCCTGCACAATGCACAGCTGGCCGACATCAAGGTCTACTCCTATACCGATGGCGTGAAGGGTGACAAAAACCTGCTGGAGGGCGTGGACATTGAGCCCAATGGCTACGGTCTGATGTACAACACCAAGCTGCCTGTGGGCGACTATCTGGTGGAGGGCTACAACACCGAGGGCCAGTGCAACGGCACCCTGGTGCTTACCGTGAAGGCCAATCAGGACAACGTGTTTACCCTGGTCCGGGCCTACGCCATCTATGCCACCAACGACAGCAGCAGCTGGGTGGAGGGCAAGGATTACACCATCGACGTCACCGTTACCGGCCCCGACGGCACGGACCTCCAGGCCAAGACCGGCGTCTCCACCACCTATGGCAGCACCCACACCGCCTGCCTGTTTGTGGAGGGCGGCAGCCTGAAGATCACCCTGACCCCCATCGGCGACAAGGCGGCGGGCTATCTGCCTGTCACCACCACCATGACCAACAAGCAGACCGTGGGCTGCGGCGCCAAGAGCTTCTCTCTGACCATTCCCAAGGCCCTGGACATCACCGTCACCGCCCCCGCCGGCTCTACCCTGCGGATGGGCAGCTTCGGCAGCTACTATAGCTATACCTTCCTGGAGCCCGTTTCTCAGGAGACCAAGGGCGACACCATGACCGCCTCCTTCCGCCTGCCGGAGACCGGCAGTCAGCAGTTCCTGCGGGCCCAGAATCCCGACGGCGTCACCTACTGGACCTTCGGCAAATTCACCGGCGGCCAGGAGCTGGCAGTGACCCGGGACGACCTGCACCTGGATGACGATGTCACCGCCGCCTCCGTCAACCGCTTCGACAAGAACGTGTATGACCTGGGCAACATCTACCTGAACATCAACCGCCAGGGCTACCTGAACATGGATGCCGGCCAGACCTACGAACTGAACGTGCTGCGTAACTGGCAGGCCATCGAGAGCTTCATGAACAGCCAGATCGCCCTGCCCGACGCGCACTATCAGGTGCTGAGCCTGGACGGCGGCAACAGCGACGTGGTGACCATCACCCCCGACGCCAACAATTCCTGCCTGGCCACCATGACCGCCAACCACCCGGGCACCGCCATCGTCCAGGTGACCTATGACGCCATGACCTTCGTTCAGGGTATGGGCGGCAAGGACTTCAGCGCCATCTGGCCGGAGTTCACCGGCGTGTTCGTGGTGTCCGTGGGCGCCGACGGCTCCTCTATCCAGACCAACACCTTCATCGACCGTCCTACCGTGAACATCACCAAGGACGAGCAGAAGTATCTGGACGCCGAGCACGACATCCTGTTCTATGTGGGTACCCAGGGCGCCAGCTACAGCTTCACTCCCCAGGAGGGCTGCACCGTTACCGTGGCCCGCTCCACCGTCACCGATAAGATGACCTTCAACGGCTTCACCAGCCAGGGCGTTTCCGTGGATAAAAACGGCCAGGTCACCGTTACGGGCCTGACCACCGGCCGCCACATTCTCCGCATCGAGAAGGACGGCATGGCCGCCTACCAGGTCATCACCGCCCGGGGCGTCAGCTATGACCTCATCGACGCCGACGGCAACGTCCTGCCCCAGGATGCGGAGCTGGTTCCCGGCCAGGCCGTAAAGGTCCAGTTCCACGACCTGGTAAGCCCCAAGGAGAAGATCTCCGGCGTTTACAACTTCAATTTCTCCCTGGTGTACCTGGATGCCCAGGGCAGCAAGTATCAGACCAACCCCGGCACCCCCTTCGGCCAGTATGACTTCAGCAGCAATCCCGTTCGCCAGCTGCTGAGCGTCACCATCCCCGAGACCGCCGAAGGCTACAGCTATGACCTGACCGGCACCATCCGGGTGGGCGGCTTCGGCGGCATTCCCACCCACCGCGGCGTGTCCTACCGCTCCGGCATGGACCGCCAGTACGGTTCCACCACCGCCGCAGTCCTGACCCGTCTGCCTGAGCTGGTGCTGCCTCTGACCGGCTGGTACGTCCACGATGTGGAGCAGAAGATCGCCGCCATCGGCGAAGTGACCCTGGACTCCGAGGAGGCCATCCAGACCGCCCGGACCGCCTACGATGCCCTGCGCCAGGAGCGCAAGGAGCAGGTCAGCAATTATGATGTGCTGGTGGCCGCCGAGGCCCGGCTGGCGGAGCTTCAGGACGAGGCCGTGGCCAACGTGGAGACCCTCATCAACGCCATCGGCCAGCCTGTGACCCCCGCCTCCCGCGCCGCCGTGGAGGCCGCCCGGGCCGCTTATGACGCCCTGGCCCAGAAGCTCCAGGCCCGGGTGGGCAACTATGACGTGCTCCTGGCCGCCGAGGCCCGGCTGGGGGAGCTGAACGCCGAGAACATCTATAAGACCACCGGCGACTATATCGCCGCCAAGGGCGCCCCCGTCACCGGCTCCATCGGCGGCGAGTGGGCGGTTCTGGGCCTGGCCCGTTCCGGCCGGGACATCCCCGGCGCTGACGACTACTACGCCTCCGTGGAGGAGTATGTGCGCAAGGCCATGGACGAGGACGGCCGCCTGAACCGCTCCCGCTCCACCGAGAACTCCCGCCTGATCCTGGCCCTGACGGCTATGGGTAAGGACGTGACCCATGTGGCCGGGCGGAACCTGCTGGACGGCCTGGATTCCATGAGCTTCATCACCAAGCAGAGCGTCAACGGTCCCGTGTGGGCTCTGCTGGCTCTGGACAGCCATGACTATCCCGTCTCCGGCGACGTGACCCGGGAGAAGCTGGTCCGGGCCATCCTGGATACCCAGCGGGAGGACGGCAGCTGGCCTGTCATCGCCTCTTCCCAGGTCCCCGATGTGGATATGACCGCCATGGCCATCCAGGCCCTGGCCCCCTACTATGAAAACGCCCAGGTGAAGGCGGCTGTGGACGCGGCCCTGACCTTCCTGGCCGGTGTGCAGAACGCCGACGGCACCTTCAGCGAGATCCCCGGCACCGATGCCTCCGCCGAGTCCACCGCCCAGGTCATCGTGGCCCTGACGGCCCTGGGCATTGATCCCACCGCCGACAGCCGGTTCGTAAAGAGCGGCGTCAGCGTCGTGGACGCGCTGTGCGGCTTCTATGTCACCGGTGGCGGCTTCCGCCACCTGATGGACGACGCCGACGTGGACGGCATGGCCACCGAGCAGGGCTACTACGCCCTGGCGGCCTACTATCGCCTGACTGCCGGCAAGACCAGCCTGTATGACATGAGCGACGTCACCATCACCGTGACGCCCGATCAGCCTGCGACCCCCGATCAGCCCGCAAAGCCCGATGCCCCCCGTACCGGCGATGAAAGCCCGGTGCTGGTGTGGATGGGTATGGCGGCTCTGGCCGGTGCGGCCGTGCTGCTGATGCAGAACAAGAAAAAGCGCGCGTAAACCGCCGCAAATACACCCGCGCAGGGGCGTCTTCGGGCGTCCCTGCGCATGGTGCTATAATACTGATTCCTGATTGATCAATTCAATCAGGAATCCTGTGCGTGTCAAAAAAGGGCGAAGCCCTTTTTTGACAAAAGGCTTGCAGTCTGCCGCGCGTATAATTTGTTCGCTGAAAGCGAACAAATTCCACACTTGCAGACTGAGAAGTGTTTTTTGCGACGTACACGCCGCCGCAAAAAACGGATTAAACTTGCTTTGCCGCCTGTGGGCGGCAAACTCTGCGAGGCTTTTTTTGACAAGCTGAGCGTGTGAAAACACGCTGTGACGTCTTATACAAAACCTGACGCAGCTTCGGTGCTATAAATGGAGGTGTTCCCCTATGCGGAAAAGATACGGAAAATTCCTGCTGGCCCTGGTGCTGGCCCTGACATTGCTGATGGCGGGGTGCGGCAGCCAGACCCCGGACACGCCGGTAACGCCGGTGAACCCCGGCACGGAGCAGACGGATCCCCAGGACAAGCCCGAGACGCCGGATACCCCGGATACCCCTGACGAGCCGGACACCCCGGACACGTCCGAGCCGTCCGGCCAGGATCAGTACCACACGGACCCGGTGCCCCAGGGGAAGCCCCAGCCGGTGGAGCCGGAGGAGACCAAGCCCGACACCTCTCAGCAAGCCACCTGCACCATCTCCATCTCCTGCGCCACCATCCTGGATAATATGGACAAGTGCGATGAGTCCAAGCGGGCGCTGATCCCCGCCGACGGCACCATTCTGTCGGCTTCCACGGTGACGTTCTCCCCGGGGGAGAGCGTGTTCGACGTGCTGCAGCGGGTGTGCCGGGAGCGGAAGATCCCCATGGAGTTCAGCTTCACACCTATCTACAACTCCGCCTATATCGAGGGGATCTATAACCTGTATGAGTTCGACGTAGGCGACGGCTCCGGCTGGATGTACAAGGTCAATGACTGGTTCCCCAACTACGGCTGCTCCCGGTATCAGGTGCAGCAGGGGGACGTGATCTGCTGGGTCTATACCTGTGACCTGGGCTATGATGTAGGCGGCGGCTACGCCGCCGGGTAAGGCCCCGAAAACCGCAAAAACCCGCAGGGCGGGGCCTGTGCGCCCCGCCCTGCGCAGAACCGTATGACGAAAGGAGGCCGGAGCCGTGGGCGACGCCTTTTCCCGCTATCATCCCCTGGTGAATTTCCTTTTTTTCGCCCTGGTGCTGGCCTATTCCATGGTGCTGATGCACCCGGTGTGCCTGGCGGTGTCCCTGACGGGGGCGCTGGTGTACGCCGGTGAGCTGGGAGGCCGCCGGGCCCTGGCGGGGCACCTGAAATTCGCCCTGCCGGTGCTTCTGCTGGCGGCCATCGTGAACCCGGCCTTCAACCACGCCGGAGTCACCATCCTGACGTATCTGCCCTCCGGCAATCCCCTGACCCTGGAGAGCATTCTCTACGGCCTGGCGGCGGGGGCCATGCTGTGCGCCGTGGTGCTGTGGTTCGTGTGCTTCAACGCCGTGATCACGTCAGACAAGTTCGTGTATCTGTTCGGCCGGGTCATCCCGGCCCTGTCCCTGGTGCTGAGCATGACATTGCGGTTCGTGCCCCTGTTCCGGCGGCAGCTGGAGGTGGTGCGCCAGGCCCAGTTCTGCATCGGCCGGGACGCCTCCTGCGGCAGCGTGTGGCAACGGGTCAGAAGGGCCGTGACCATCTTTTCCATCATGGTCACCTGGGCCCTGGAAAACGCCATCGAAACCGCCGACAGCATGAAAAGCCGGGGCTACGGCCTGCGGGGCCGGACGGCCTTTTCCATCTACCGCATGGAGGCCCGGGACCGGTACGCCCTGGCGTGGCTGGGCTTCTGCGGGCTGTATCTGCTGTGCGGATGCCTGGCCGGGGGACTGAAGTGGTGGTACTTCCCCTTGCTGCAGGGGGTCATGACCCAGCCGTTTTCCATCAGCTTTTATCTGGCGTATCTGGCCCTGTGCCTGACGCCGGTGATCCTGGACCGAAGGGAGGCCCGCGCATGGCGCTGTTCACCGTCGAAAACCTGAGCTTTACCTATCCGGGGCAGACCGCCCCGGCCATTGACCGCCTGACCCTGACGGTGCCGGAGGGGGCCTTTCTGGTGCTGTGCGGCCCGTCGGGCTGCGGCAAGTCCACCCTGCTGCGGCAGCTGAAGCCCGCCCTGGCCCCCCACGGGGTCCGGCAGGGGCGCATCCTGTTCCGGGACGCCCCCCTGGAGCAGGTGGACCAGCGGACCCAGGCGGCCCGCATCGGCTTTGTCCAGCAGTCGCCGGAAAACCAGATCGTCACCGACAAGGTGTGGCACGAGCTGGCCTTCGGGCTGGAGAGCCTGGGGACGGACACCCCCACCATCCGCCGCCGGGTGGCGGAGATGGCGGCCTTCTTCGGCATCGAGGACTGGTTTTACCGGGACGTGGCGGAGCTGTCCGGAGGCCAGAAGCAGCTGCTGAACCTGGCCTCTGTCATGGCCATGCAGCCGGACGTGCTGATCCTGGACGAGCCCACCAGCCAGCTGGACCCCATCGCCGCCTCGGACTTCCTGGCGGTGCTGGGAAAGATCAACCGGGAGCTGGGCACCGCCGTGGTGCTGACGGAGCACCGGCTGGAAGAAGCCTTTCCCCTGGCCACCGCCGTGGCGGTGATGGACCGGGGCAGGCTCCTGTGCACCGGCACCCCCCAGCAGGTGGGCCGTCAGCTGAAAACCCTGGGTCACGGGATGTTCCTGGCCATGCCCGCCGCCATGCGCATCTGGGCCTCGGTGGACACGGAGGCCCCCTGCCCCGTCACCGTCCGGGAGGGGCGGGACTTTCTGCGCCGATATGCCGCGGAGCGTCCGCTGGGCCCCCTGCCCCGGGAGGAGGCGCACCCCCGGCGGGAGCCGGTGATAACGGCCAGGGGGGTGTGGTTCCGGTATGAGCCGGACAGCCCGGACGTTGTAAAGGGGCTGGACCTGACCCTGGGCCGGGGGGAGTTCCTGGCCCTGCTGGGCGGCAACGGCGCGGGAAAAAGCACCACCCTGCGGCTGCTGTCCGGCATGAAAAAGCCCCAGCGGGGCGAAATTTCCCTTCGGGGACGCATGGGGATGCTGCCCCAGAATCCCCAGACCCTGTTTGTGAAGAAAACGGTCCGGGAGGACCTGTTCGAGATATTCTCCGGCACGAAAATGCCCCGCCCCCGGCAGGAGGAGCGGGTGGCCCGGATGACGGCTCTGTGCCGCCTGGAGGACCTGCTGGACCGGCACCCCTACGACCTGTCCGGCGGCGAGCAGCAGCGGGCGGCCCTGGCCAAGGTGCTGCTGCTGGAGCCGGAGATCCTGCTGCTGGACGAGCCCACCAAGGGCCTGGACGCGGAGTTCAAGCAGACCTTCGCCCTGATCCTGCGGACTCTGCTGCGGCAGGGGGTGTCCCTGCTGATGGTCAGCCACGATGTGGAGTTCTGCGCTCGGTACGCCCACCGTTGCGCCCTGTTTTTCGATGGCGGCGTGGTGACGGAGGCGGCGCCCCGGGACTTCTTCAGCGGCAACAGCTTCTATACCACCGCCGCCAACCGCATGGCCCGCAGTCTGGAGCCCCGGGCGGTGACGCCGGAGGACGTGATGGCCGCCTGCGGCGGCACGGCGCCGCCGG
>ERZ779896.3222-NODE-3222-length-10195-cov-2.306903_pt1 | contig 10195 bp, 7 predicted proteins | sample MGYA00511067_ERZ779896 | MGnify/ENA primary metagenome ERZ779896 (study PRJEB29588, sample SAMEA2161597) | human gut metagenome | biome: human gut; feature: human-associated habitat; material: faeces | place: Denmark | collected 2008/2010 ...
ACAAGTCTTCTGTAGATATAATCATACACTTTTTCAGGCACAAGATTTGAAAAATCCTCACCCGATTTTATTTTATTTCTTATTTCACTTGAACTGACCTTTAATACAGGTGAAGCCAAAAGTTTAAATTTATTTATATCAAGTCCGTTTAAGCTTGACGCAAAATCAATTATCTGTGCTTTTTCGGCTTCATTTTCCCTTGCACTTGTGCAAAGAGTTACAAGTGAAAGAATTTCTTTATACTTATACCACTTATCAAAATGAAGCAATTGGTCTGCCCCAATTATAAGGTAAAACTCTGCATTTTTATATATTTTTTTCAGTTCAAGCAAAGTATCATAAGTATAACTTTTGCCGCCACGCTTAAATTCAATATCCGATACTTCAAATTTATCATACGGTTTTATTGCAAGCCGGAGCATATTAAATCTGTCTTCTCTGCCTGCAAAATCTTCGTTTGATTTATGCGGCGGTATATTAGTCGGTATAAACAAAATCTTATCAAGCCCAAGTTCATCAAGATAATGCTTTGCTAAATTCAAATGCCCATTATGAACAGGATTAAACGCACCGCCGAAAATTCCGATTTTAAGCTTATCTGCCATAATATTTAGGTCTGTCATATTTTGCATAAGGGTTTTTAGCTTCCTTTTCTCTTTGGCGCTGTCTTTTGCCCTTAATCTTTACTTTCTTTTTAGCTGTTGCTTTTGCTGTGCCTGAGCCTCTTTTTTTCTTTTTTTCGGCAATTCGCTCTTCATCAATTTCACGGTAAAGAACAATAATTCCGCCTATAACCTGAATAACCTCGGCACCGAGCGGATCTGCAAGCTTTTGTGCAAGTTCCTTTGGTGTTTCAGGTGCAGATTCAAGGTGAACCCTGATTTTAATAAGTTCTCTGGTATCAAGTGTATCATCAATTTGGGTAAGCAAATTTTCACTTATACCCTCTTTACCAAGCTGAATAATCGGTTCAAGCCCGTTAGCTTTTGCTCTTAAAGCTGCTCTTTCTTTAGATGTCATATGATTTTCTCCAATTCTTTTGTTAGTAAGCGAAGTGCGTTACCTCTATGGCTGATTTTATCTTTTTCCTCTGCTGTATATCTGCCGAAAGCTTTGCCGTCAACCAAAAACAGAGGGTCATATCCAAAGCCCTCATTACCGTCCCTTTCAAAGCCGATAACGCCGCTGCATTCGCCCCTGACAACGATTTCACGACCGTCAGGGAAAGTACAGCAAATAGCACAAACATAATGTGCCGTCCTCTTTTCAAGCGGTACACCGTCAAGCTTTTCTAAAAGAAGGTCATTATTTTTTTCATCATTTCCGTGTTCACCTGCGAAGCGTGCCGAAAAGATGCCCGGCGCACCGTTAAGATAATCAACACAAAGTCCCGAATCATCTGCAATAGCCGGCATATTCATTTCTTTACAAGCCGCCCTTGCTTTAAGCTTTGCATTATCTTCAAATGTTTCACCGTCTTCTTCAACATCTTCAAGTGTAACGCCAAGCATTTTTGCTGTTACAACATTTATACCGAGCGGGGATAAAATTCTTTGCATTTCCGCAAGCTTTTTCATATTATTTGTTGCTAAAATAAAATCCATATTAACACCCCTTACTCTGCTTTTTCTTCTGCATTATCTTCATCGTGCTGAATAAAATCCGTAATTTCCTTATCATCATCAGGAATTGTAGCATCAAAAAGGCCTGCTGCAAACGCATCTGCATCAAAAGGCTGCAAATCTTCAATCTTTTCGCCCACACCTACAAATTTAACAGGCACATCAAGTTCATTATTGATAGCAAGAACCACACCGCCCTTGGCAGTACCGTCAAGCTTGGTTAAAACTATGCCTGTAATACCGGCAGCCTCTTTGAAATCTTTTGCCTGATTAACAGCGTTTTGACCTGTTGTAGCATCAAGTACCAAAAGAATTTCTTTTGAAGCGTCAGGCAATTCCCTTTCAATAACTCTGCTGATTTTATTAAGCTCATCCATAAGATTTTTCTTATTATGAAGCCTGCCTGCTGTATCAATAATAATTACATCACTGTTTCTTGCTTTGCCTGCCGCAATAGTATCATAAACTACCGAAGCCGGGTCTGAACCCTCGGCGTGCTTAATCAAATCCACCTGCGCTCTGTCTGCCCAAACCTGAAGTTGCTCAATTGCGGCAGCACGGAAAGTATCTGCAGCACCCAAAATTACACTTCTGCCCTGTTCTTTAAGCCTCATAGCAAGCTTGCCGATAGTAGTAGTTTTGCCGACACCGTTTACACCGATTACAAGAATAACAGACGGCTTTGTACGAAGTCGCAAATAGCTGCCGCCCCATACAATACCCGAAACTATATCTTTCATAATTTCGCGTACCCGCCTTACATCATCAACCTTGTCATTTTCAATTTTACTTTTTAAATCACGAATAATTCTTTCGGCAGTCGGCATACCGACATCGCCCATTATAAGAATTTCCTCAAGGTCATCAAAAAACTCCGGTGTGATTTTTTCATAAGAATCCATCACCTCATCAAGCTGGGCTGTGATACCCTCATCTCTTGTTTTTTTAAGACCTTTTTTAAATATAGAAAAAATGCCCATAATTACTTCTTCCTTTATATTTATTACATTATATATTATTCAAGCCCCATTTTAGCTGCAAGTTCGGCTGTTTGAAGTTCAATAAGCTTTGATACACCCTTTTCCTGCATTGTAACACCATAAAGAACATCCGCCTCTTCCATAGTGCCTCGCCTATGAGTAATTGAAATAAATTGAGTTTTATCCGTCATCTTACGCATATATTTTGCAAATCGCTCAACATTGACATCATCAAGCGCCGCTTCAACTTCGTCATAAATGCAAAACGGAGCCGGCTGAACTTTAAGCACACTGAACAAAAGTGCCATTGCCGCAAGCGACTTTTCACCGCCGGAGAAAAGGTTAATATTCTGAACTGATTTTCCCGGTGGCTGAATACGGATTTCAATAGGAGATTCAAGGCAGTTGTCCGGCTGTTCCAAAAGAAGCTCACCCTTACCTCCGCCGAAGAAATCTGCAAAGCAAACTTTAAATTCAGCATTGATTTTATTAAACTGAGTAATGAATTTTTCACTCATAGAAGCAGTCAAATCCTCAATTATTTTCATAAGTTCATTTTTTGACTTTTCAACATCGCCTATTTGCTCTTTAAGGAATGTATAGCGCTCGCTTACTTCCTTATATTCTTCAATAGCACCTACATTGATTGAGCCAAGACCTTTGATTGCAACTTTAATTTCGTGAAGTCTGCGCTTTGCTTCGCTCATATCATCAATTTGAATATTAAGTGCTTCAGCTTCATGCTTGGTGAGTTCATACTGTTCAAAGAGCATATCGTTTAATTCATCATACTCTTTTTTCATAGCATTTTTTCTTTCATCAAGACGAACGATTGAACCTGAAAGCTTTTCTCTATCCTGATTTTTAATTTTTTCCTCGCCGCGAAGTTCAGTTGTACGCTTTTCAAGCTCATTTCTTTGTTCTATCTGCGCACTCACATCATTATTTGACTGCTCTGCCTTAATCCTAAAGTCATTTGCATTGGCCTTAATTTCGTTAATTGAAATAAGAAGAGCCTGATTTCTTTCTTCAATAACCTTGATTTCATCCCAAATGGTTTTAACTCTGTCTGATTGAGTATTTTTTCTCAAATTAAGTTCTTCAACAGAAAGTTTGGCAGTTTCATTATCTTTTGCAAGTGTAACAAGTTCAAGATTTATCTTTTCGCTTTTTTCCCTGTACTCATCACGCTTTGCATTTATTTCGCTTGCATTGCCTGAAGTTTTTTCAAGTTCCTTTTCAGCTTGTGCAATTTCATTTTCAATTACTTTGATTTCATTTTCACTTGATTTTGATTCGTTTTCAAATTCGGCAATTCGTTCTTTGGCACTGTCTTTTTCACTGATAAGAAGTGAAAGCTGGGATGAAAGATGCTCATATTTTTCTAAAACAAGCTTATGTTCACCCTGCGCTCTGATAAGTTCCTCTTTTGCCTGCTGTAAATCAGCTTGCGCTCCCTGCAAATTAGCAAGTGCAAAATTTGCTTCTTCAAGTGCTGTTTTATATTTAGCTTTAATTTGCTGTGCAGTTTCTTCAAGTTTCTTGGCTTCTTTATTAAGCTCATCAATCATATTTCCTCTTGAAAGAATACCTGCACCCTTTGATTGCGAACCGCCGGTCATTGAGCCGCCCGGATTTATAATCTGACCGTCAACTGTAACTATTTTAAATCTGTTGGAATATCTTTTTGAAATTCCTATTGCCGAGTCCATATCTTCAACTATAACCACTCTGCCTAAAAGATTTGAAATAATATTTTTATATTCATTCTTGCAATCAACAAGTTCACTTGCAATTGCAACAAAGCCCAAATTATCATCAAGGTCTTTTTCATCAAGATTTCTTGGCTTTATAGCTGAAATCGGGAGAAAAGTTGCCCTGCCGACACGGTTATTTTTAAGATAATAAATTGCACGCTTTGCGTCTGCTTCATTGCCGACTACTATATTTTGCATTGCTGCACCGAGTGCAACTTCAACAGCAACACTGTACTCATTATCAACAGTGATAAGCTGTGACAGCGGCCCGTGAACACCTGAAAGCGCCTTGCTTTGTGCCTGGCGCATAACAGCTTTTACAGCACCTGAAAAACCTTCCATATTTTTTTCAAGGTCAAGAAGCATTTTAGCTTTTTGCGTCTTTTGGTTATATTCATTGTTAGCCTTTTCAAGTTCGGCTTTAAGCTTTTCGGCATTAGCGTTTTTATTTTCAAGCTTAATTTTATAACCCTGCATCGAGTTATTATTTTCATCAATACGAGCTTGCAAAGCTTTTAAATTTTCATCACTTTTTTCTTTAAGCTTTTCAACTTCTTCAAGGTCATTTTTTCCTTGCTCAATTGATGAATCAACAATGCTTTGCCTTGATTTAATTTCCTGTGCGGATGTAAGTGCCTGTGAGCATTTAACCCTGCAATCGGAAAGTTTAAGTGTAAGAGAAGTGATTTTTTGATTAAGTTCAACAGTAAGCTTTGAAAACTCCTCATTTGATGAAAGAAGATTATTCATTTCATCTGTAACATTTTTAAGTTCCTGCTTTTTTGCTTTTATCTCTACTTCGCTTTCGGAAATGAAGTTCTGCTTTTCTTCAATTTGAGCATCAATTGAAAGATTTGTATTATCAACATCACCGATGTCATTTTTAAGTCTTTCAATAGTTTCATTATTATGGTTTAATGTGGTTTCTAAAACCGAAGCTTCGCCATCTTTGCGTAGTGCTTCTTCCTCATAAGCTTTTGAGCCCATTCTGATTTGCTCGATTTGGGTATTGATTGAAACGGTTTTTTGCGCAATTTCTTCAATTTCTTCTTCAATAGCTTTAAGTTCTTTTTCGCAAATATCATATGATGCGTTTGCCGCGTCAATTTTATGCTCCTGCTCACGAAGTTCGTTTGTAAAGCGATTTATTTTATTTACCCAAACACCGATTTCAAGTGTTTTCTTTTCATCCGAAAGGGTAATGAATTTTTGTGCTTTTTCGCTTTGCTTTCTGAGTGGCTCAACTCTGCTTTCAAGTTCGCCCAAAATATCAAGAAGTCTTACTAAATTTTCTTGTGCCTGGTCAAGCCTGCGGGTTGCGTCTTTTCTTTTATGGCGGAAAAGTGAAATCCCTGCCGCTTCTTCAAAAAGTTCACGCCTATCCTCATTTTTTTGAGATATGATAGAGTCGATTTTACCCTGACCTACCATAGAATATCCGTCAGAACCAAGGCCTGTATCCATAAACAGTTCCCTAATGTCCCTTGCTCTTACGGTTTCACCGTCAATTTTATATTCACTTTCACCGGAGCGATAATATCTTCTTGAAACCGTTACAATTTCACCTTTATCTTTAAGGGTTTGGTCAGTATTATCCAGGGTGAGCTGAACCTGTGCAAAACCGAGTGCTTTACGCGTAGAAGTACCACTGAAAATTACATCTTCCATTTTAGAACCGCGAAGTGATTTTGAACTTGTTTCGCCCAAAACCCAACGAACAGCATCGGAAATATTACTTTTGCCTGAACCGTTAGGACCTACAACAGCAGTTATACCTTTACCGAAATTAAGACTTGTCCTGTCAGGGAAAGACTTAAAACCCTGTATTTCAAGTGATTTTAATACCATTATTTTATCTCCAATTCATCAACATCAAGATTATTGTTGATAACAATTTTTATGTTATATCCTCTTTCAATAAGAAGATAAATATTCGACTTTTTATTGCCTTTCAGCTTTGAAAGTGACTTTGAATTAACAGCCACTTCGTAATCAGCCGGGGGTAAATCAAGAATTTTATTTAGCATAATTCTCGATTTAACAAGCTCACCAAAGCTGTCGTGAAAACCGCCGGCAAGCATATTTTTCTTTATATCCTCGCTTGAATGAAGGCCCAAGCGAATTATTTTAATTGAATTTTCCTCAAAAAGAGGTACAAGCTTTGCCACAAGTTCAGCCGATTGCTCAGCATTCGGCGGATTGTATTCACCGCTTAAATATAAATCTGCAAGATATGTATTTTTAAGCACAACAGTAGGATAAATCCTGACAGTCTGCGGTTTAAGCGAAATGATTTTTTTAGCAGTTTCAATTGCTTTTTCCTCATTGTCTTTATACAAACCCGTCATCATTTGAAGCCCAAGTTCAAAGCCGAAAGATTTAATAAGTTTTGATGCAATTTCAACATCTTTTGAAGTGTGACCGCGCCTGTTAGCCAAAAGTACCTCGTCATCCATACTTTGCGCACCGAGTTCAATACTTGTCACACCGTATTTTTTTAAAAGTGATAATATTTCACCGTCAATAAAATCAGGTCTGGTTGAAATTCTTATACCGCTCACTTCACCTGATTTTACATATTTATACGCCGTTTCCAAAAGGGAGAGCATATATTTTCTATCTATTGCAGTAAACGAACCTCCGAAAAAAGCTATTTCATAATCGTAGCCTTTATGTTTGAGTGCCGTCAACACTGCTTTATCCACATCCGCCATACTCGGTTGGTTATTATGCCCGGTAATTGTTTTTTGATTGCAAAATGAGCATTGGCACGGGCAACCCAAATGCGGAACGAAAATACTGATATTACCTTTTTTCATATTACACCCATAAGCTTAAGTGCTTCCTTTGCAGCTTCTTGCTCTGCACTTTTTTTGCTTCTTCCCTTGCCTTTGCCGATAACATTTGAATTAAGATGAACTTCAACTTCAAATACTTTGTTATGGTCAGGCCCGCTTTCACCCACAAGCACATAGTTAACATTTTCATCAGGATTTTGCTGAACTACTTCCTGCAAAGTGGTTTTATAATCTTTAAAATTTATATGATGTGTTTCAACAGCGGGAGAAAGAAAAGCAAGCACAAATTTTTCGGCATTTTCCATTCCGCCGTCAAGGTAAACAGCGGCAATAAGTGCTTCAAAAGCATTTTCTAAAATCGACGATCTGTCAGCTCCGCCGGTATTTGATTCACCCTTGCCCAAAAAAAGATAATCGCCAAGTGAAATTTGCCTTGCAAAATCCGAAAGTGACTGCGTGCAAACAAGTGATGAACGAAGCTTTGATAAATCCCCCTCCGGCATATCTGGAAAACGGTGGTACAAAAAATTAGCCGAGATTATGGAAAGAACTGCATCACCGAGAAATTCCATTCTTTCATTACACTTGATTTTATTATGCCTTTCGTTAGCAAAAGAGGAATGTGTAAGTGCCTCCATAAGATATTCACGATTTTTAAAGGTGTATCCTATTTTATCTTCAATAGTTGCCATAATATTTGTTAAGCCTCTTGTAAATTTTTAGAAAACCAGGTTTCCATAGTTTCAATTAAATCATTATCTATAAACCAAACTGCCTGTTTGATTGCATTTTTAAAAGTGCGTGCATCTGCCGAACCGTGTGCCTTAACAACAGGCTTTTTAACACCAAGCATAACCGCACCGCCGTATTCTTTATAATCAAATTGCTTTTTCATATCATCAATACCCGATTTAACACCAAGATATGCAAGCTTTGATAAGGTGTTTTTCATAAAGGCATCTTTAATACCATTCATCAAAACCTTTGCAACACCCTCATAAGTTTTGAGTATAAGGTTACCTGTGAATCCATCGGCAACTACTACATCCGCATCGCCAAACGGAATTTGCCTGCCCTCAATATTACCGATAAAGTTATAAGGTGCTTTGCTCATAAGTTCGTAAGCTTCCTTAACCACAGGCGTACCCTTTGTATTTTCCTCACCGTTATTTGCAAGGGCAACTTTCGGATTTTCAAGCTTCATAATTTTATTCATATAAAGGCTTCCCATTTGCCCGAATTGGTAAAGGAATTCACTTCTGCACTCGGCGTTCGCACCGCAGTCCATAAGAAGAAAAGGCTTTTTTGCGCTTGGCATAACAGATGCAATCGCAGGCCTTTTAACACCCTTAATTCTTTTGGTAATAAGCGTTGCACCAACTGTTACACAGCCTGTATTTCCCGCACTTACAAAAGCATCGCCCTCACCGTCATTAAGCAATTTAAAACCGACTGCCATTGATGAATCAGCTTTTTCTTTAAGTACGCACTTTGCATCATCGTGCATTGAAATCACTGAATTTGAATTAACTATTTTTGTATTATTGAGTGCAATGTTATTGTCTTTAGCACATTTTTTTATTACTTCTTCATTGCCGACAAGAACAGGTTTAATCCCATATTCCTTTACTGCAAGAAAAGTACCCTTGAGTATTTCAAGCGGTGCATTATCGCCGCCCATTGCGTCAATAATTATTCTTTTAATTTTTGGCAATATATTCCACCCTTTCTTTATTTTTAAAGCGTTTTAACAACTTCATCAATATAGGCAAGCGACCTGTTTGAAAGTGCTGCATAACGCTCCTTTTTATCTCTTATTTTAGGTTCAATAGCAGGAAGCACACCGAAGTTTGCACCCATTGGCTGAAAGTTTTTAACGCTTTCATCACTGATATAATCGCAAAGCGCACCTATCATAGTAATATCGGGCAAAATAAAAGGAGTTTTACCCTCTGCCTTTCTTACCGCATTTATTCCTGCAATAATGCCGCTTGACGCACTTTCCATATATCCCTCAACACCGGTAATCTGACCGGCAAAGAAAAGATTATCCTTTTCTCTGAATGAGAAATCGGCATTTAAAAGCTTCGGTGAATTGAGAAATGAATTTCTGTGCATTACACCGTATCTTACAAACTGTGCATTTTCAAGCCCGGGAATCATTGAAAAAACCCGCTTTTGCTCACCAAATTTCAAATTAGTTTGAAAACCTACAAGATTAAACATTGTACCCTTTGAATTTTCACGCCTTAACTGAACGCACGCCCAAGGCCTATGACCTGTATTAGGATCAACCAAGCCAACAGGCTTCATAGGGCCGAAGCGAGGAGCGTCAAGCCCCCTTTTTGCAAGCTTTTCAATAGGCATACATCCCTCATAAACATCAAAATCGTGAACGACTGCGCCCTCGGCATTAACTAACTCTTCTATAAAATTTTCGTACTCGGACTTGTTAAACGGGCAATTGATATAGTCATCATCCCCGCCACGCTCATAGCGTGAAGCACCGAAAGCTTTGGTCATATCAACACTATCGGCTGTAACAATAGGAGCTGCCGCATCATAAAACGAAAGATATTCGCCTGTTATTTTAGAAATACTTTCTGCAAGCTTACCGTCTGTAAGCGGGCCTGTTGCAACAACCGTAACGGTATCACCATCAAGTTCTAAATTTTCAACAACTTCATTTATCACTTCAATATTGGGATGTGATTTGATTTTTTCAGTAACACGGGAAGAAAAAATATCCCTGTCAACCGCCAATGCACCGCCTGCCGGAACACTCGATTGCCTTGCAACAGGAACGGTAAGCGAGCCAAGCCTTGCCATTTCTTCTTTTAAAAGTCCACAAGCATTTGCTAAATCATTCGATTTTAAAGAATTGCTGCAGACTAATTCAGCAAAATCAGCAGTATGATGTGCTCCCGTACTTTTGATGGGACGTTGTTCATATAATTTTACTTTAATTCCCCTTTGGGCAATTTGATAAGCCGCTTCACTTCCCGCAAGACCGGCTCCTATGACATGAATGTAATCTT
>ERZ779896.3225-NODE-3225-length-10188-cov-2.668608_pt1 | contig 10188 bp, 8 predicted proteins | sample MGYA00511067_ERZ779896 | MGnify/ENA primary metagenome ERZ779896 (study PRJEB29588, sample SAMEA2161597) | human gut metagenome | biome: human gut; feature: human-associated habitat; material: faeces | place: Denmark | collected 2008/2010 ...
ACTTGGCCAGGTGGTGGTTGTTCAGGCGCACACCGGCCAGCACGTTCTCGCGGATGGACATGGTCGGGAACGGGTTCGGGCGCTGGAAGACCATGCCGACGTCGCGGCGCACGGCCACCGGATCCACGTCCTTGTCGTACAGGTTCTTGCCTTCGAGCAGCACCTCGCCCTCGACGTGAGCGCCGGGGATGATCTCGTGCATACGGTCCAAGGTGCGCAGCACGGTGGACTTGCCGCAGCCGGACGGGCCGATGAAGGCGGTGACCTTGTTCGGCTCGATGTTGATGTTCACATCTTCCACGGCCAGAAAGTCGCCGTAATAGATGTTCTCGTGGTTGACGTCAATACGTTGTCCCATGATGTTTCCTTATATTTCCTTGTGTTCTTAAGGCTTAGGCTTAGCGACTGGCTTAGCGTTCGGTCTTGACGGCGAAGACCTTCGCCACGATTCGGCCAATGAGGTTCAGCAGCAGCACGATGACGATCAGCACGAGAGCCGCAGCCCACGCACGTTCCATCGGAATCGTGGTCACGCAGGTGGCGTCGGCGTTGGGCGGGCAGTTCGCGCTGAGCTTCGAGTACTCCTGGTAGACGAACACCGGCAGGGTGGTCATCTGGCCGGAGAACAGGTTCACGTTGGTGCTGGAGATGTAGCCGGCGGTCATCAGCAACGGTGCGGTCTCACCAATCACGCGGGCGATGGCCAGAATGGCACCGGAGACGATGCCCGGCAGAGCGGTGCGCAGCACGATCTTGGTAATCGTGCGCTGCTTGGTAACGCCCAGAGCCAAGGAAGCCTCACGCAAATCGTTCGGCACGATCTTGAGCATTTCCTCGCTGGACTTGACCACGGTGGGCAGCATCAGCAGGGAGAGAGCCACGGAGCCTTCGAAACCGTTGATGGTACCGGGGCCCAGCAGAATCGTGAACATCGAGAAGGCGAACAGGCCGGCCACGATGGACGGGATGCCGCTCATCACGTCGACGAGCAGGGAGATCGTGGTGGCGAGCTTGCCGCGGTTCGAGTATTCGACCAGGTACACGGCGCACATCAAACCGATCGGAATGGAGATAACCATAGCGCCAGCGGTGATTTCGAGAGTACCGATGATGGCGTGCAGCACACCGCCGTAACCACCGGACGGGGTCTGGCTACCACCGACCACACCGGTCATGTTGTAGCTCAGGAAGTTCAGGTTCAGGCGCTTGATGCCGTTGACGATAGTGGTCCACAGCAGGGAGATCAGCGGGATGCAGGCGATCACAAACGCCACCGCGATCAGGGCCCACATGAAGCGGTCCATGATATTACGGCGCTGGATGGCGGAACGGGTCGGGCGGAAACGATCGAAGTCGATTTCGGGCGTGCCGTCCATCGGAGTCTTTTCAGTGTTCTCAGCAGCAGTCATCACGCAGTCGCTTTCTCGGTAAGCTTACGGGCGATGAAGTTGACCACGAACGTGATCAGGAACAGAATCAGACCGGTTCCAATCAGCGTGGAGACGCCCAGATCGTTGGCTTCAGGGTACTGTGCGGCAATATTCGCGGCGATGGTCTGGTTCTGCGAGGCCTGCAGCAGCTTGATGGAGTAGTTGAGGCCCGGGGACAGGATCATCAACACGGCCATCGTCTCACCAAGCGCGCGGCCGAGAGCCAGCATGGAGGCGGACACAATACCGGACTTGCCGAAAGGCAGCACGGCCAGACGAATCATCTCCCACTTGGTGGCACCGAGCGCCAGCGCGGCCTCTTCGTGCAGGCGCGGGGTCTGCATGAAGATATCGCGGGACATGGAGGTGATAATCGGCAAAATCATAACGGCGAGCACCACAGCCACGGTGGCGACGGTGCGCGACGGGTTGGCGGCCGGGCCCTCGAACAGTGGAATGAAGCCCAGGTGGTTGGCAACCCAGTTCCAGAACGGGTAGATGGCCGGCACCAGAATCAGGCCGCCCCACAAACCGTAGATAACGGACGGGATGGCAGCCAGCAGATCGACCACATAGCTCAGCGCGGTGGCGAGCTTCTTAGGTGCATAGTGCGAAATGAACAGCGCAATGCCGATGGACACGAAGAAGGCAATCAGCAGTGCCAGCAAAGACACGAGCACAGTACCGAACAACAGCGGGAGCACGTAGCCCCAGAAGCTGCTGGCCTTGCCGCCGGTAAAGCTGGACACGGTGTCGCTGTTGGCGGCCTGATCGCCACCGATGAGTGGCCAGGCGCGGAAAAACAGGAACAGGAACACAGCGGCAAGTACAACCAGGATCAGGATGCCGCAGGCGTATGCCACACCGCGAAACACCTTGTCGGCGGTCTTGCCTCCAACTGGCTGCACAGCCGTTTTGTCTTGCGAACTCACGGATTCTCCTTATATAGGGTGGTTATCAAGTATTCAAGTGGTGCGGTTTTCGTCTGTGACTTCGCCAAACCGTTCGGGTCCTGACCCGCTTTAAGCCGCAGCCGTATGGTTTACGACTGCGGCTTAAAGTTGGCGGCGACTGCTCTTACTACTACAGTCTATCGTTCAGTTGTCAGGTCCAGTCCACACGACCCTTGCGGGCCGACGTCATCACTTGGTCTTGATGGCCTCGATGGACTTGGTGATCTCGGACTTCAGGGAGGAGGGCAGCGGAGCGGTGCCGGCGGCATCCTGAGCGGCCTTCTGGCCCTCGTCGGAGGTCACGTAGGTCAGCCAAGCCTTGGCGAACTCAGCCTGCTTGGTGTCCTTGTAGGCCGGGCAGACGATGTCGTAGGAGACCAGGACAATCGGGTAAGCGCCCTCGGCCTCGGTGGCGTGGTTGATCTTGATGACGATGCGGTTGTCACCCTTAACGGTGTCGTCCTGCTTGGAATCCCCAATGACCTTGGAGCCGGCCTCGGCGGAAATCTCGTTGTACTTGTCGCCGACCTTGACGGCCACGGTGCCCAGGTCGCCGACCTGGGAGAAGTCAGCGTAGCCGATGGTGCCGTCGGCCTGCTTGACGGTGGAGATCACGCCGGAAGTGCCCTTGGCACCCTGGCCAACCTCGTTCGGCCAGTTCTCGGAGAGGTCGTAGGTCCAGTTGTCAGGGGTGACGTCCTTGAAGTAGGAGACGAAGTTCTGGGTGGTGCCGGACTTATCGGAGCGGTGCACCACGGTGATGGCGGTGTCGGGCAGCTTCAGGTCCTTGTTCTGATCGGCGATGGCCGGATCGTTCCACTTGGTGATCTTGCCGTCGAAGATCTTGGCGATGGTGGCAGCGTCCATGTTGATGTGCTTGCCGGCATCGGAAACGCCCTTGAGGTTGAAGACCACGGCGATCGGGGAGATGTAGACCGGGACATCGAAGGCGGTGCCTTCAGTGCACACGGACTTGGACTGCTCAACTTCGTCATCGGCAAGGGCCTTGTCGGAGCCGGCCCAAGCGGTGGCACCGGTCAGGAAGGTCTGCACGCCAGCGCCAGAACCGGACGGGTTGTAGGCGATCTTGGCCTCAGGGTTGGTGCCCTGGAAGCCGGCGATCCAGGCTTCAACGGCGGCCTGCTGAGAGGAGGCGCCGGCGCCCGAGAAGTTGCCGGAGATCGGGGTGGACTTGGAAGTGGAATCGGAGGAGGAGCTGTTGTCGGTCGTGGCGGCAGTGTTATCGCCGCAGGCGGCCACGGAAGCGAGCATCACAATGCCGGACAGAGCGGCAATGGAGCGAACGAGGATGTTCTTCTGCATGATTATTACTTAATCCCTCTATCAACTATTCGCGGGCGGCTCAGCGCTGCCCGGTCAATTCATGACAACTACAAGCGTATTGGTGGTTTCAAGGGCCCAAAACCGAAATCAGTAAACAGAAGATGAACACTTGGATGTTTGTGGGCTACGTTGAGGCTACGTAGTTTTTGGAGCGGGCTCGCCTGCGGCGAACCCCCCAATCCACAACAAAAAAGGCGACCCGAAGGCCGCCTTCCATTTACTCCGCGGGAGTATCGATCTTGTATCCGAGACCGCGCACGGTAGTCAGATACTTGGGGTGCGCCGGATCTTCCTCGATCTTGGAGCGCACGCGCTTGACATGCACGTCGAGCGTCTTGGTGTCGCCCACATAATCCGAACCCCAGATGCGGTCGATCAGCTGGTGACGCGTCATCACACGGCCCTTGTTCTGCATGAGGTATTCGAGCAGTTCGAATTCCTTGAGCGGGAAGAACACGGTTTCGCCGCGTACGGTGACCTGATGCTGGCCAACCTGCATGGCGATATCGCCACACACCAGCGGAATATCGTCATCCACAGTGCCGGAAGCCTGGGCAGTGGCCTGATTGCGACGCATCACGGCACGAATACGTGCCAGCAGCTCACGGAAAGAGTACGGCTTGGTCACATAATCGTCCGCACCAATCTCAAGGCCAACGACCTTATCGATTTCGGCGCTCTTGGCGGTGAGCATAATAATCGGCACACGGCTCTGCTCACGAATGCGGCGGCACAGTGCAGTGCCGTCAATGCCCGGCAGCATCAAATCAAGCAGCACCAAATCGATGCCGCCCTTGGTGAACAGTTCCAGACCTTCCTCGCCAGTGGCGGCGGCGGACACGTCGTACCCCTCGCGTGTGAGCTGGTATACCAGCGGCTCGCGATAGGATTCCTCGTCTTCGACGATAAGAATGCGTGTCATAGTAGCCTTTCTTGGGTATGTTCCCGTGCGCATAGGCGCAAAGTTTTCCGACATTATCGTAACCATTTGTTCTCCGTTAGCCTGCTGTTTCCCGAAAGTACGTAATTGCGTAATTGGGCTACGCGCGGTGTGCGCACCTCGCCCACTGTGTGATTGTGTGGCAATGGAATGGCACCATGTCGGGCACCAACCAAGGCCCTACGCTTGTGTCGACTCGTCCGACCGGGCCTCGTCGTCATCCTCATCCGGGGCGGCCGGCAGCTCGATGGTGAACGTCGACCCCTCCCCCGTACGCGACCAGACCGAAATCCGACCGCCGTTCTCCTGCACGCAGTGCTTGGTGATGGCCAAGCCGAGTCCCGAACCGCCGGTCTCGCGCGAACGGGCCGGGTCGACCCGGTAGAATCGCTCGAAAATGCGGTCCAGCGATTTGGCGGGGATGCCGATGCCCTGATCGACCACGCGAATGGTGACTTTGCCATCGCGCTCCCCCACGCCGACCGCCACAGTGGTGTGTTCGGGCGAGTAATGGATGGCGTTCTCTACGAGGTTCTTGACGGCGGTTTGCATGGCCTCTTTGTCGGCCTTGATCATCGGACCGTTCGTGGCTGGGCTGCCTGATTCTTCCAAGGAACCTTCGCCATCGGCCGGCTCCTCGACCTTCGTGGGTACTGACTGTCCGTTGACACTCAGTCGGATATCCACATGGCGGGAGTCGGCTTGGGTCTGATTGGCGGCGATGGCGGCGCGTGCCACATCCAGCGCGGAAATGCGCCGCGCATCGATCACGCTTTGCGGGCTTTGGGCTTTCTGCAAGTCGATAAGATGATGCACCAGTTCGGTCAGGCGCGCGGATTCCTTGGAGATACGGCCGGAAAAATACCGTACGGCGTCCGGATCATCGGCGGCGTCGGTCACGGTTTCGGCCAGTAGCGCGATGGCACCGGCCGGAGTCTTGAGTTCGTGCGAAACGTTGGTCACAAAGTCACGGCGGACGGCCTCGAAACGGCGCTGCTCGGACATGTCGTTGATGAAGATGGCGTACAGGTCATCGCCGATATCGCCAATGCGCACACGCAAATACAGCGTGTTGGACGGGCGTGACTGGCCGGCCTCCAGTCCTCGGCCATTAGAGGACGGATAGGAATTGCGATTGACCGGCAGCTGAACCTCACGCTCACGCACGCCACCGTCGGCGGCGGCCTGAGTGAGGATGTCCTCGACTTCACGCGAGTTGAGTCGGTCGCCGGAGACTAGGCCGAATGGCACTGAGCCGGGGCTTGAATATTGGACCAGACCGTTGCGGTCGGCGACGATCAGGGCTTCGGGCAGGACTTCAATCAGGCGACGCTCGGTGGGGCGCACGGGCGCATCATCACCGAATAGAGAATGCGTATCCTCGTCGCCGGACAGGTCCTGTTCGGCGGCGAGCCGGCCTGAAACGCGGCCTTTGTTGTAGGCGATGACGGCAACCCACACCAGTATCAGCGCGGCGAGCACCACAATCACGACGATCTGCCAGATATCCATGATTTCCAGAGTAAAACGTGCGAGGCGTAGTGAGATGCCTAAACTACGTAAGTTCGTCTATTGTTCATTTTTGGCGGGACGACATAACAAAATGCTCCCGCTGGCGGGAGCATAATATGGGGAGCTCTATTTACAGCTCGTAGTCCTTGTCCTTGCTTTCCTTGATCAGGAACAGAGCGAGCAGAGCGAGGGCAGTCATGATGGCCATGTACCAGCCCACACCGGCAACGCCGAACTTGGAGGTGACCAGTTACAGGCGCTTGACGATGTCGACAGCCAGACGGGCGGCGGTATCGGCGTATTCGGAGATGTCGAACTCCTTGAATACCTCGTAATCGGTGTCGGCGTTGTCGGAAAGGGCACGAATCACCAGTGCCGGCACGTTATTGCGGGCGGCGACCTGTGCCACGGCGGCGCCTTCCATCTCCACGGCGTCAGCCCCGGTGAGTCGGATGACCTCCTCGACCTTTTGGGGCGTGTCCACGAAGTAGTTGCCGGAGGCGATGATGCCGGTGATGTGGGTAATGCCCGCATTGGCAAGCGCCTCGTCGGCGACTTCCAGCAGACGGTCATCAGAGTGGAATTCCTCCACCGGAGCGTCCGCAGTGCCGGGCTTCCACTGGCCTACGAGCCGCATGTCAGTGTCGAGGTAGCGCAGGGTGCCGCCGAGCACCACGTCGTTGATGTGCAGGTGGGTGTTGAGGTTGCCGGCGATGCCGCTGAAAATCACGGCGTCCGGGGCAATCTCGTCAATCAGCAGCTGCGTGGTGGCGGCCGCATTGACCAGTCCCATGCCGCCTACCGTTGCGGCAACCTTGATGACGTCAGAACCGAAGGAGTCGACCGTGCCGGACACGATGTCAAGGCTGCCCTTGGCGGTGTGCGTCACATGCGTGAGCGATTTGGCGATCAGCGCCACTTCCTCATCCAATGCGCCAATAATAGCTACAGTTTTCATACCCATACGTAAGTTCCTTTCACAACACTTTCGGCTCCCCTTGTCAGGGGAGGTGGCCGCCGAATGGCAGGCTGAGGGGTAGAGACGTTTCGTTGCATTGCTCCCGCGAGAGAGCCGATGACGCAACTCAGTGCCAACGCCGTGTGGCTACGGCTTCCGCAAGCTCGCGCAGCAAGGCCTCGGTTTCTTCCCAGCTGATGCACTTGTCAGTAATCGACTTGCCATAGACCAGCTGATCAAGCGGCGCGGCCTTCTGATTGCCTCCTTCAATAAAGCTTTCCATCATGATGCCGGTAATACCCTGTTCGCCAGCTGCAATTCTGCTGGCAATATTGCGCACGACTTCGGCCTGACGATGTTCGTCCTTGCCGGAGTTACCGTGCGAGCAATCAACAATCAGACCATGCGAGGCTGCGGATTCGGCGGGCATTTCGGCGCGTACGTCTTCCATGGCTTTGGCCACGGATTCGGCATCGTAGTTCGGGCCGTGAATCGAGCCGCGCAACACCACATGGCAGTCCGGGTTGCCAAGGGTCTCGACTGCGCAGGCACGCCCCAGATGGTCAATGCCGAAGAACGTGTGCTGCTGAGCAGCGGCGAAGCAACCGTTGACCGCTGCCTTCACCGAGCCGTCAGTGGCATTCTTAAAGCCGACCGGCATGGAAAGCCCGCTGGCCAATTGGCGGTGGATCTGGCTTTCCGTGTTGCGCGCACCAATGGCGCCCCAACTCACCGCGTCCGAGATGAACTGCGGGCTGGTGGGCTCCAGAAATTCCGTGGCGGCCGCCAATCCTTCCTTCAGCACACCAAGCAAGGTTTTGCGAGCAAGCAACAGGCCTTTGCGAATATTGTGGCTGCCATCAATATCCGGGTCGTTGATCAGGCCCTTCCAGCCAATGGTAGTGCGCGGCTTCTCGAAGTACACGCGCATGACGATGAGCAGCTGTTCACCGAGCTCATCTTTCAGCTTGGCCAATCGGCGCGCGTAGTCCAGCGCGGCCTTCGGGTCATGAACCGAACAGGGGCCGACGATGACCAACAGCCTGTCGTCTTGGCCGTACAGGCACGCGCGAATCTCATCACGCGAGTAGGCGACGATTTCCTGAGCCTGATCAGTCAGCGGGAGTTCAGCGAGCACTTGCGCGGGCGTGGGCAGCGGCTCCAACTCCAATACGCGGCGGTTGATGATGCGACTGACACCCACCTGATCTTCCCAACGCGGCACATCAGTGGCAACGAGCGGGTTCTTCCCCTCCCCCATCGCCTGACGAATGGCGCGAAGCTCTTCTGGGGTGTTCAACGGCTGCGGACCGACTTGCAACGGATGCAGCGAATGTGCTGCTTCCTCCTGCTGCTGCATAACATCTCTCCTTGGGTCAGTATCCTTCCCAAGGATAAGGTGTCACGGGAACAAACTGACATGACCACCGTTATTGGCAAAAAATGCTCACTGAGTGGGTCTCAGTGAGCATTTTTACAAAGACAAAGCTATTTAGCCGAGCGGCGAGCGGTGACGGCGTCGGCTAGGGTGTGCAGCAGTTCGTTGGTGCGTTCCCACGGCACGCAAGAGTCGGTGACGGACTGACCGTAGACCAACTGGTCGAGCGGGGCCGGCTTTTGGTGACCGCCGACCAAGAAGCTTTCCATCATTACGCCGGTGATGCCTTGTTCGCCGTGCGCCAGGCGCTCAGCGATCTCTTCGATGACTTCGGCTTCGCGGTTTTCGTCTTTGCCGCAGTTGCCGTGGGCGGCATCGATGACGAGGCCATGCTGGCTCGGGCCGGACGCTTTGGAAACCTTGAGGTCTTCCAGAGCTTGACGCACGGATTCGGCATCGTAGTTCGGGCCGTGGCTGGAGCCGCGCAGAACCAGATGGCAATCCGGGTTGCCTTTGGTTTCGGCGGAAATCACGCGACCGTCCAAGTTAATGGACAGGAAGTGATGCTCGAAGCCGGCCGCGAAACAGGAATCGGCGGCGGCCTTGATGGAGCCGTCGGTGGAGTTCTTGAAGCCCACCGGCATGGACAGGCCACTGGCCAGTTCGCGGTGGACTTGGGATTCGGTGTTACGCGCGCCGATGGCACCCCAGCTGATCGCGTCGCAGATGTACTGCGGGGTGATGGGGTCAAGCCATTCGGTGGCGGCGGGCAGGCCGAGGCTCAGCACGTCGGTGCGAACCTTGCGGGCCAGCCACATGCCCTTACGAATATTGAAGCGACCGTCCCGATCGGGGTCGTTGATGAGGCCTTTCCAGCCGATGGTGGTGCGCGGCTTCTCGAAGTACACGCGCATCACGATCACGAGTCGGTCTTCCAACTCGCGCTTGACGGCAGCCAGCTTTTCTGCGTACTCGTGCGCGGCCTTCGGGTCGTGGATTGAGCAGGGGCCCACGATGACGAGCAGTCGGTCGTCGCGGCCGTTGAACACATCGCGGATTTCCTGCCGCGAGTGGAGCACGAGCTCGCTCATCTCATCGGTGAGCGGCTGCTCCCTGAGGAAAGCACGCGGCGCGGGAATGGGGTCAAGCTGACGAATGTTGACATCGACGGTCTCAGGAAAGACGGCCTGCTCCCCCAAACGACGTTCATCCTCGGAACTATCCGGACCACGTAGTGCTGCCATTGCTCGACTCCTTTCCTTGTATACGTACTGTCGGTATGTCGCCATAGACGCAAAAGCCCAACTATAGCAGTTTGTTACGGGGACTGCTTGTTGGGCCGGCAGTTATGGACTTTGGGTGGACTCGCCTGCGGCGATGCTGTGTTGTTGTGCGGCCTGCGACCGCGGTCTCTCCCTCTGTCAGCGGCTTCGCGCTGACAGAGGGAGAGACCCTAGCAGCCGACAGGCTGCGAGAAAACACAGCATTGGCCGTCAGGCCGATTCCGGGAGGCTGACGAAGTCAGGCCAAAGCGCCCATCGGATCCCATGCGGGGAGCATGGTGGCTGGCTCTTCGAGGGCCTTCTGGTATTCCTCGGGCAACAGGGCCTTCGGGACGGCTACCTCGTAGACGTATTCGGTGAACCAGTCGTCGGACATGGTGAAGTAGCCCT
>ERZ779896.3227-NODE-3227-length-10175-cov-3.335870_pt1 | contig 10175 bp, 6 predicted proteins | sample MGYA00511067_ERZ779896 | MGnify/ENA primary metagenome ERZ779896 (study PRJEB29588, sample SAMEA2161597) | human gut metagenome | biome: human gut; feature: human-associated habitat; material: faeces | place: Denmark | collected 2008/2010 ...
TTGCCGCGCTCGCAATCGCGGTAATGGTCGGCGACGGCTGCTGCGCGTATGTGAGTATCAGCCTCGGTAAAAAGGACGTGAAAACGGCGAAGAAGAGCGTAGGCAACGCCGTGGTGCTGGTTTTGCTTGCAAGCGCGGCTTTGACGGCTGTGTATTTGCTTTTGGCGGAACCGATTTTAACGATGTTTGGCGGGCGTGTGAATGTGGAGACGTTTCGTTATGCGAAGGAGTACTTCTTCTATATTGCGCTCGGCGTGCCGTTTTATATGTTCGGACAGGCGCTGAACCCAATTATCCGCGCGGACGGCAGCCCGAAATTTGCGATGGCATCGACGCTGGCGGGCGCGATGTTGAACACGATCTTAGACCCGGTGTTCATTTTCGTGTGCCGCTGGGGTATGATGGGCGCGGCGGTTGCGACGGTGCTGGGGCAGATTGTGACGGCGGTGCTTGCAATCTGGTATTTGTGCAATATGCGTGTGATTCGCCCGGGAAAGGGAGATTTTAAGCTGAGCGGCGGGCTTTGCAGGCGCATTTTGGCGCTTGGTATGACAAGCTTCCTCTCACAGATCAGCCTTGTGGCGGCAATGGCGGCCATCAACAACATGCTGCGCAAATACGGCGCACTGGACCCGATTTTCGGGCAGGCGCAGTACGCACAGATCCCGATGGCAGTGGTCGGCATTGTGATGAAGTTCTTTCAGATTGTGATCTCGATCGTTGTCGGTATGGCGGCGGGGTGTATACCGATCGTGGGCTTCAACATGGGTGCGGAGAAATTTAGGCGCGTAAATAAGCTGTTTACGATGCTGCTGATCTCGGAAGCAGCGGTGGGCGCCGTGGCGCTGATTTTGGTGGAGTTTTTCCCGCAACAGCTCATTTCGCTGTTTGGCGCGGCAAATGAAAGCGCATTTTACACGGAGTTTGCGGTGAAGGCATTCCGCATTTACCTGTGTATGATGATTCCGGCGTGCGTGAACAAGGCGTGCTTTATTTTCTTGCAGGCACTTGGCAAGGCGCTGAGCTCGACGGTGCTTTCCATGTTGCGCGAGGTGGTGTTCGGCGTGGGCTTTGCCATCCTGCTGCCGATTTGGTTCGGCTTGGACGGCGTTTTATACTCGATGCCGGTTTCAGACATTTTGACGTTTGTGGTTTCGGTGGTGCTAATTCTTGGGACATATCGGGAGCTAAACAGCAAAGCGCAATAAAAGAAGAAATCCTCTCCAGACGCAGCCTGGAGAGGATAAATTATATTTAGGCAAAAAGTTTTCTGAAGAAAACTTGACGAAAGACTTTTAATCGCCATTGCCGCTAGCTTAGAGGATAAGGTTTTCCAGCTCCTCTGCGTTATGGACGAGGGTATCGGCGCCGTTTTCTTCGAGCTCTTTTTCGTCCCTGAAGCCCCAGGTGACGCCGGCGGTGAAGAGACCGGCGTTCTGCCCGGTCTGCATATCAACGCCGCTGTCGCCGACGTACAGGCATTCGGCGGGGGTGACGCCTAATTCTTCGCACAATAAAAGTGCGGCGCTGGGATCCGGTTTTTTCGGTACGCCTTCCCTTTGTCCGTGGACGACATCAAAAAGCCCGGTGAACAGCTTTTCGGCGATATAGCACGTCATGTTATCGGGTTTGTTGGAGAGCACGGCGGCTTTGACGTTGTTTTCACGCATTTTTTGGAGCAGCTCTACGATGCCGGGGTAGGGTTTTACGTCTTTTGTGGGATCACTTTCATATAAAGCGTCATACGTTTTGCGCAGGGCTTTGACGTCTTCTTCGGTATAATCGCCTTTGGCGGCGGTGAGCATGCGGCGCATGAGAATATCTGCGCCGTTGCCGACGAATGTGCGGTAGCGGTCTACGGGGAACGTTTTTAAGCGGTGTGCTTCAAGCGCGGCGTTGCCGAATCCGGCGATGGAAGTGAGCGTATTGGCCACGGTTCCGTCCATATCAAAAATAACGGCTTTTACTTTTGCCATGAATATCCCTTCTTCATATTATAGATAATCGAAAAGCGAACGACACTTTTCGCACCGTCAGTATACCGCTTTTTTGACGAAAATGCAACCGGGACGGGCTTTTTGGGGTGTGAAAAAACCATCTGACCTTAAAAATTATATTAAATCTGGCCATTGCGATAATACCAGCGCGGTGCTATACTGGGTGCAATCTTCAAGGCACGGCGCACGAACGGTGCAGTCGCGCCCCAAAGCAAAGGGGTAATCAAAATGAAAAGTAAGAATTCCATCTACAAGATTGTCACCGTGGGCCTTTTGGGCGCGCTGGTGTTCGTTTCCAACTACCTGAGCTTCCCGATTCCGGTGCCGGTGGGCGATATTTCCCGTATCCACCTCGGCAACGCGTTTTGCCTGCTTGCGGGCTTTGTGATGGGCCCGATCGGAGGCGGTCTGGCTTCCGGCATCGGCGCGATGCTCTACGACCTGACGAACCCGGCGTACATCGCTTCGGCTCCGTTTACATTTGTATTTAAGTTCCTGCTGGCTGCGGTTTGCGGCCTCATCGCGCACAAGGGTAAAATCACCGGCAACATGCTGGAGGAAGACTTTACCATTACCGTACCGCGCAGCATTGTGGCGGGCATCTGCGGCAGCCTGACATACATTGTGCTGTATCTCGCAAAGTCCTACATTACGACGGTGCTTGCGGGCAGTGCGCCGGAGGCTGCGGCGATTGCGCTTGCGACGAAAGCGGCTTCGAGCACGGTGAACGCGATTCTCGCCATCATCATTTCCGTGCCGCTCTCCGCTTTGATTCGCAAGGCGCTGAAAAGTGCGCATCTGACGACAAAATAAAATCAGCGTATAAGGAAAGCCGCCGGAACACGCACCGGTGGCTTTCGTTGTTTTTGTGTGACAGAGATTTCTTGCTTTTTTCATGAAACTGTTCACTGCACTTCACATGAACTTCACAGAACTCCGAAATAATATAGATAATCCGAACGGAAAGAAAAAAAGGTTGAAAAACCGTTTGGAATATGGTATTATGTGAAAGGAGTAAGGAACCATGAGTGACAATCATGAGAAATTCCAAAATGGTTTTGACCCGAACAATGGGTCTGAACCGGTGAACACCAATACTTCCGCTAATAACGCTGTAAACAGCACAAACGCCTACGGCACCTATCATAACGCACAGTATCCGACGAACAACACCCCCGCATATACGTGGAACGCACAGAGCGCTCCGCAGCAGAACGCGCCGGTGCAGCCAAACGGACAGCCTGTGTATTACGGTGTGCCGGTGCATCAGCCGCAAAAACAGCCGAAGCCCAAAAAGCACGGCTCGAAATTCGGCTTGAAGCTTTTAGCCGTTGTGCTTTGCTGTGCGATCACCTCGGCGGCGTCGCTTGGCGCATTCGTCGTGATGATTCAAAACGGCGTCATCAATGTGCAGTCTTCCGAAGCGAGCAGCAATGCTGCGTTCACAATCTCGCGCGTGGTGAACGGCGACACGAGCTCGGATACGAGCGCGAGCAGCGACGGCACGGTTTCCGCGATGAGCGACCAGGACATTGCCGCAAAGCTTACACCGTCTGTCGTGTGCATCCAGAATTATCAGGTGACACAGAATTACGGCTTTATGCAGACCGACACGTCGGACAGCAGCGTTTCCCCGGCGAGCGAAGGCTCCGGCATCATCATGAGTGAAGATGGCTACATCATCACGAATGCGCATGTTGTGGAGGGTGCGACTTCCCTGAAGGTTATGACCTCCGACGGTGAGACGTATGAAGCGCAGCTGATCGGCAGCGATACCGTGACGGACCTTGCGGTCGTAAAGATCGATGCGACGGGCTTGACGGCTGCGGAATTTGGTTCTTCCGAAGATTTGCGTGTTGCGGATAAGGTCATGGCCATCGGTAACCCGGGCGGCCACGAGCTGAGCTCCAGCGTAACGATCGGTTACGTTTCCGCTTTGAACCGCGCGATTGCCAATAACACGACCGGCTACACGATGGAATACATCCAGACCGATGCGGCGATTAACCCCGGTAACTCCGGCGGCGCACTCATCAACGAGTATGGTCAGGTCGTTGGCATCAACTCCGCGAAAATTTCCGCTACGGGCTATGAGGGCCTTGGATTTGCGATTCCGATCGATACGGCACAGCCGATTATCTCCGACCTTATCCAGTACGGTTATGTGAAGGACAGAGCTGTTCTCGGTATTTCCGGTCAGTTCATCGACAGCATGACGGGCCGCTTCTACGGCTTGCCGCAGGGCGAGTATGTGGCACAGCTCAATTCGAGCGAGGCACAGGCTTCCGGCTTGCAGGTGGGCGATGTGATTACCGCTATTGACGGTCAGCAGCTGGACAGTGAATCCACATTGCGTTCTGCAATCCTCAGCAAGAAGCCGGGCGATACGGTAACACTTCAGGTGTACCGCTCTGCGACGCAGCAGTCCGCAACCGTGGAACTGAAGCTTTCCGAATACAGCGCGGGTTGATTTAATTTAGAGTACGAGTCTTTTTCATAAATCTCCTTTTTCAAGCAACGAACCCCGAGGTAACCCCTCGGGGTTCGTTGCATTTTGTCGGCTTTTGATTTTGCTGCCGTGAGTATTCCCGGCTGTGATTGAAGGTGCGCAGTATCTCACTCTTTTTCTCGGTCAGAGGGAGCTTGAATTTTATACGAAGGCATAAAGCAACGCCGCACTCTCAATGAAAAATCGAGGGTGCGGCGTTGCTTTATTTCTAAGAATTCGCTGTGGCGAGTTCTTCAAGGAATCCCTTAATAAGGTTCCTTGCGGCAGAACAGTCCACCGGACCATTCTGCCTATCTTCCTGATTTTTGGTAGGTAAAAAGGTCTCGCCGTTTGCGAACGACGACCAAAGGCGTTGCCTTTGGAAACCACCACCTTTGAAAAGGTGGACGAAATTTTATTCGTCGCTTCGCTAAGGTTGCCGGAAGCTTTAGGTTTCGCCTTCCATACCCGGAAACGCGCGCTCGGGGTGGATGGCTTTATACGCCGGGCGGATGATTTTACCGGCATTGATGAGCTCTTCGATGCGGTGGGCGCTCCAGCCGGCAATTCTGGCGCAGGCGAAAATGGGTGTATAGAGCTCCATCGGCAAATCGAGCATGCTGTAAATGAAGCCGCTGTAAAAGTCTACGTTTGCGGAGACGCCTTTATAGATGCGGCGCTTTTCGGCGATGACCTGCGGCGCGAGCCGTGCGACGCGCATGTATAGTCCGTACTCGTCCTCACGGCCTTTTTCTTTGGAAAGGCCCTCTGCAAAGCGCTCCATGATGCGTGCTCTGGGGTCGGAGACGGAATACACGGCGTGGCCCATGCCGTAGATGAGCCCGGCGTTATCGAACGCTTTTTTATCAAGCAGGCGGGTGAGGTAATCGCAGATTTCATTCTCGTTCGTCCAGTCCTTGACCTGCTCCTTCATGTCACGAAACATGCGTACGACCTTGATGTTCGCGCCGCCGTGCTTTGGGCCTTTTAAAGAGCCGAGTGCCGCGGCAATGGCGGAATACGTATCCGTGCCGGAGGACGACACGACATGTGTTGTGAACGTGGAGTTGTTGCCGCCGCCGTGCTCTGCGTGCAGCATAAGCGCGATGTCGAGCACCTTGGCTTCCAGTGGGGTGAACTGTTTATCGGAACGCAGAATACGCAGAATATTTTCGGCGGTGGTAAGCTCCGGCTTCGGCTGGTGAATGTAAAGACTTTTGCCGTCGTGATAGTGGCGATACGCCTGATAGCCGTAGACGGAAAGAAGCGGAAAAATGGCGATGAGCTGAATGCACTGGCGCAGCACGTTCGGGATGGAGATGTCGTCCGGGGAGTCGTCATAGGAATACATCGTCAGCACACTGCGGGCGAGGGTGTTCATCATGTCGCCGCTCGGCGCTTTCATGATGATGTCGCGCACGAAATTTGTGGGTAATGTGCGGTAGAACGAAAGCTGTTTGATGAACCCGTCAAGCTGTTCTTTACTCGGCAGTTCGCCGAAAAGGAGCAGGTAGGCGGTCACTTCAAAGCCGAAGCTGTGGTCGCTCGGCATGCTGCGGACAAGATCTTCAATGCTGTAACCGCGGTAGAAAAGCTGCCCTTCGCAAGGGGTTTTCACGCCGTTTTCCATGCGGCTGGAGCGGATCTCCGAAATATCGGTAAGGCCGGTCAGAACGCCGTTGCCGTTAATGTCGCGCAGGCCGCGCTTTACGTCGTATTTTGCATAGAGCTCCGGGTCAATCTTACCGTTTTTCACGCAAAGATTGGCGAGGGCTTCCATTTCGGGGGTGATTTCTGAGTATACGGATCTTGCCATGCAGTCCATCCTTTCTTCGTTTCCCGTTTGGGGTTCTGCGAGTTTTTTAAAATCGTTCAAAACTAGGAATGATATATTTTATTATAGCATATTGGTGCTGTGTGAAAATGTCGAATTTGTGAATTTTCCGCGTCCGAACCGTGTACATGTGCATAATTTTGTATGCCGTATCATAAGCATGATAAGACGGATATGCCACACAAATGGAGGCAGTGCGATGCGAAAGAAACGGATCGGAAAAATCGGATACAGAATTTGCGCGGTGCTGGCGGCGGCCGTGTCACTTTGGTGCATGGGGGATAATTTATGGCCGGTTGTAAAGGAAAACGGCGCGGCGTGGGCGCTTAGGGCGGCGGGCTTGCAGGCGGCAACAAGCCAAGAAGTGCCGCAAGCGGAAGCATCGCCTGCGCCCCAAAAGGAGGCCGTAAAAGAAACGGAGCCGGAAGCAACATTGCTCCCCACGGCGACACCTGTGCCCGTACAGGAGGAAACAGACACGGAGCTGCCCGTACTGCCGGCGCCGACACCTGACCCCGAGCGTGAAACGGCAGCGGTCGCCGCGACCTTTATGGGCGGAGGAGAAGAGATAAACGGCTTTTTTGTGAAGGATACTTCGGACTCGGGGCTTGATTTATCGGAAGAAATTCTAATTGACCCCGATGTGCACGTGAAGCGCGACGGTTCGCCGGTGGTGCTGTTTTACTCCACGCATACGTCAGAAGCGTACTTGCAGTATGAATCGGACTGGTATTACCGCGACGAGAGCTTTCGCACGGAGGAAGAAGAAAAAAGCGTTGTGGCGGTGGCAAAAAGGGCGAAAGACGTGATAGAAGCGGGCGGGTTCGGCGTGATCCACGACACGACAAGGTTTGACGAGACGTATTCCGGCAGCTACCAGCGCTCAATGGATGCGATGCAGGAAAATTTGCTGAAATACCCCACGATACAGATCACCGTGGATGTGCACAGAGACGCGTTCGGTGAGGAGGACGACGGCACACGGTATAAGCCCGTGGCGGAGGTGAACGGGGAGAATGCCGCGCAGATCATGATTATGGCGGGGTGTGACCTTTCGGAAGACCCGCTGTTCCCGGATTGGCGGGAAAACCTGCATTTGGCCTTGCGCTTGCAGCAAAAAGGCGATTTATTATATCCGGGGCTGTTTCGACCGCTGTTTTTCGCGCAGAGAAACTACAATATGCACGCCACGCACGGCTCGCTTTTGGTGGAGGTCGGCACAGAGGTGAATACGCAAAGGGAGGCGGACTACGCCGGGGAGCTGCTGGGCGAGACGATTCTGGCGGTTTTAAACGACATAGCGGAGGAATAGCGGAAAACGGACGGGGCATACTGCATGCGGAGGTGTATTGCATGCGCAAATGTGTGTGTTCCCGCGCGTTTTTGATGTCGTTTTTCTGCACCGTGCTGGTGCTGCTGTTTGTGTTCGGTATGCTGATGGTGGACGCCGAGGGAAGACGGCTGAGCTTTAATGACAACGCCCCGCCGGCGGAAATGCTGTATCAGGCGGACGGTAAGGCATTTTTGAAAATCAACGCGTTTGAGTTGGATGCGAGAATCCCCGTGACCGGGGCAGTGAAGGTGTGGCGGTTCTTTGAAAAGTTCTTTTGTTTGCCGCAGAGTTCTAACGGCGAGCATGGTTGAAAGTCTTTAGTCAAGTTTTCTTCGAGAAAACTTGCGGATTCTCAAGGCAGAGCCTTGAGTCGCCATTCGCAAATGACGAAATCCTTTTGCCTATCCAAAGATCAGGAAAATAGAAAAATCGTCCGGTGGACGATTTTTCGTAAGAAACCCTATCAAGGGGTTTCTTAAAAGGCGGCATTGCCGCCTTTAGAAAAAATAATCCATGCGAAATTTAAATTTAAACCGTTCTTTTTTTAACCAAATTAAAATTGTTCGTGATTTTTTAACAAATATATAGTATAGTTGTTAGAAAGAGAACGCGGGCGGATGAATGCGCGATTTTGATGCCCAAAATGAAAAAGAGGTAGAATTTGCATGGCAAAAAAACAGTTTAAAGCGGAGTCTAAAAGACTTCTTGATCTCATGATCAACTCTATTTATACCCATAAGGAGATTTTTCTGCGCGAGCTGATCTCCAACGCGAGCGACGCGATCGATAAGCTTTACTATAAATCCCTGGCGGACGGCGCTACGGGACTCAATCGTGACGACTTCCAGATCTTCCTTGCGGCGGATAAGGACAGCCGCACGCTGCGTATCCGCGATAACGGCATCGGCATGACGCAGGAGGAGCTTGACCAGAACCTCGGCGTTATCGCAAAGAGCGGCTCGCTGAAATTCAAGTCTGAAAACGAAAAGAACGAGGATATCGACATCATCGGTCAGTTCGGCGTGGGTTTCTATTCCGCGTTTATGGTCAGCGACCACGTGCGCGTGGAATCCAAGGCGTACGGCGCAGAGCAGGCGTATTGCTGGGAGTCCGACGGCGCGGACGGCTATACCATCCGCGAGTGCGAAAAGGCCGACCACGGCACCGAGATCATTTTGCATATCAAAGAGGACACCGAGGAAGAAAAGTACAGCGAGTTCCTCGATACATACCGCATTCGTTCGCTCGTGAAGAAGTATTCCGATTATATCCGCTACCCCATCCGCATGGAGGTCGAAAAGACCCGTGCGAAGGAGGGTGCGGAGAACGAATATGAACACTACTTTGAGGTGGAGACCCTCAACAGCATGGTGCCGCTGTGGAAGAAGAATAAAAACGAGATCACGGCAGAAGAATACAACAGCTTCTATAAGGAGAAATTCTACGATTGGCAGGACCCGCTGAAGGTTATCCATACCTCCGCAGAGGGTACAGCGACGTATAACGCGCTGCTGTTTATCCCTGCAAAAGCGCCGATGGATTATTATTCGAGAGACTACGAAAAGGGTTTGCAGCTGTATGCTTCCGGCGTGCTCATTATGGAAAAGTGCGCAGACCTGCTGCCGGATTACTTCGGCTTTGTGAAGGGCCTTGTCGATTCGCAGGATCTGTCGCTGAATATCTCCCGTGAAATGCTGCAGCACGACCGTCAGTTAAAACTTATCGCGACGCGCATTGAGAAGAAGATTGCATCGGAGCTTAAATCCATGCTGGAGCACGACAGAGAGAACTACGAGAAGTTCTTTGAGAGTTTCGGTTTGAGACTCAAATTCGGCATGTACGAGAACTACGGCATCAACAAGGATAAGCTCAAGGATCTTGTGCTGTTCCGCTCCTCCACAGGCAAGATGCGCACGCTGAAAGAGTACGTTCAGGACATGAAGGAAGACCAGACCTGCATTTACTACGCGGCGGGCGAGACCCCGGAGCGCATTGCGCATCTGCCGCAGACCGAAGCTGTGCTTGACCGCGGCTACGAGGTGCTGTACCTTACGGACGATGTGGACGAGTTCGCGCTGATGGTGTTGCAGGAGTACGAAGGCAAGAGCTTCAAGAACGTTGCGGCGGAAGACGCACGCGTGCAGACCGAAGAAGAAAAGCAGGCTGCCGAAAAGCAGGCGGAGGAAAACAAGGCTCTGCTTGAGAAGATGAAGACGATTCTCGGCGAGCGCGTAAAGGACGTGCGCGTTTCGACGACACTTAAAAATCACCCCGTGTGCATCACGACGGACGGCGCGATCTCCATGGAGATGGAGAAGGTGCTAAACTCCATGCCGGGCGCGGAGCAGAAGGTGAAGGCCGAGCAGATATTTGAGCTCAACACCGAACACCCGGTGTTTGAGGTGCTGCGCCGCTTTGAAAACGACGAAGACAAGCTGAAAAAGTACACTGAAGTGCTGTACGATCAGGCGCTGCTTATTGAGGGCCGCTCCATTGAAGACCCGGTCGCTTACGCAAACAACG
>ERZ779896.3230-NODE-3230-length-10165-cov-11.713353_pt1 | contig 10165 bp, 12 predicted proteins | sample MGYA00511067_ERZ779896 | MGnify/ENA primary metagenome ERZ779896 (study PRJEB29588, sample SAMEA2161597) | human gut metagenome | biome: human gut; feature: human-associated habitat; material: faeces | place: Denmark | collected 2008/2010 ...
CAGCTCCGCGGCCAGCTCCGGCCGCAGCAGGAAGCCCCCGGTGCCCTGGGGACCCATCAGCCCCTTGTGGCCGGTGAAGGCCAGGGCGTCCGCCCCTATGGCCTCCATGTCGATGGGGAAGGCTCCGGCGGTCTGGGCGGTGTCCAGCAGGAACAGCAGGCCGTTTTCCCGGCAGAAGGCCCCCACCTCCGCCGCCGGAAGCAGGGTGCCGCAGACGTTGCTGGCGTGGAGCATCACCACCGCCCGGGTGTTCTCCCGCAGCAGGCCGGGAAGGCGCTCCGTCATCAGCGTGCCGTCCGGGCGGCAGGGGATCCGGTCGAAGGTGACGCCCCGGCGGGTCAATTGGGTCAGGGGACGCATGACGGCGTTGTGCTCCATGGCGGACACCAGCACATGGTCCCCGGGCCGCAGCAGGCCCTTCAGCAGGACGTTCAGGCTTTCGGTGATGTTCTTGGTGAACGCCACGCATCGGCTGTCCGGCCCGTGGAACAGGCGGCACAGCTGCTGGCGGGTGCGCAGCACCGTCTCCTCCGCCTGATACGCCCCCTCATAGCCGCCCCGGCCGATGTTGCAGCCGCAGCCGGTGACATAGTCGAACATGGCCTGGGCCACCTGGGGCGGCTTGGGGAAGCTGGTGCTGGCGTTGTCCAGATAAATCGGCTCCATATGGGTCCCTCCCGAAACAATACGTTGTATTTTCAAAAAAATAATGGTAGACATAAACTATTATTATATGATACAATGTCTGTTGGAATTTTTCAAGAGAGAGAGGTATTTTTCCAAATGAACATCAAACGTGAGCGCCTGCATATCGTCATTGCTGGCCTGATCATCGGCGTCATTGCGTCGCTGCTGGTCTTTTTCGGCAACCCTGCCAACATGGGCTTCTGCATCGCCTGCTTCCTGCGGGATACCGCAGGCGGTCTGGGCCTGCACCGGGCCGCCGCCGTGCAGTATATCCGGCCGGAGATCATCGGCCTGGTGCTGGGCAGTTTCGGCATCGCCCTGTTCAAGGGTGAGTTCTCCGCCAAGGGCGGCAGCGCGCCCCTGACCCGCTTCGTGCTGGGCTTTTTCGTGATGATCGGCTGCCTGATGTTCCTGGGCTGCCCCTTCCGCATGATCCTGCGCCTGGCCGGCGGCGACCTGAACGCTCTGCTGGGCGGGCTTGGCTTCGTGCTGGGCATTCTGGCGGGCGTGTTCTTCCTGAAGAAGGGCTATTCCCTGAAGCGCTCCTATTCCATGGCCAGGCTGGAGGGCTTCCTGTTCCCGGCCATCCAGGTGGTGGTGTTTATCCTGCTGGTGGCGGCTCCCGCCTTCATCTACTTCACCGAGGCCGGCGGCGGCCCCGGCGCCAAGCACGCTGCCGTGCTCATCAGCCTGGCGGCGGGCCTGATCGTGGGCGCTCTGGCCCAGCGGACCCGCCTGTGCATGGTGGGCGGCATCCGTGACGTGGTGCTGTTCCGGGAGCCCAAGCTGCTGATGGGCTTCGGCGCCATCCTGATCAGCGCCCTAGTGTGCAACCTGATCCTCACCGGCGTCACCGACGGCACCTATTTCCACCTAGCCTTTGAGGGCCAGCCCATCGCCCATACCGACGGCCTGTGGAACTGCCTGGGCATGGTGCTGGTGGGCTTTGGCTGCGTGCTGCTGGGCGGCTGCCCCCTGCGCCAGCTGGTGCTCTCCGGCGAGGGCAGCTCCGACAGCGCCGTGACGGTGCTGGGCCTGATCGTGGGCGCTGCCTTTGCCCATAACTTCGGCCTGGCCTCCAGCGCGGAGGGCCCCACCGCCAACGGCAAGATCGCCGTGGTCATCGGTCTGGCCGTGGTGGCCGCCATCGGCTGCCTGAACACCTTCCGGAAGAAAGCATAAGGAGGAGACAACATGAAAGTCATCGACGCACGGGGGCTGTCCTGCCCCGAGCCCGTGGTGCTGCTGCGGGCGGCTATGCAGAGCGGCGAGGCCGCCTATCAGATCCTGGTGGACAACCACGCCTCCCGGGAGAACACCACCCGCTATGCCCAGCACCAGGGCTATCAGGTCCAGGTGCAGGAAAACGGCGGCGAATGGACGCTGACCTTTACCAAATGACCTATTTCGCAACGTTTTTTTCTCACTTCGGCGCCATGCGGTATCAGCAGCTGTGCCGGGAGCAGGGGATCGAGTGCCGGGTGATGCCGGTGCCCCGGAATCTCAGCAGCAGCTGCGGCACCTGCGTGCGGTGTGAGGGGCGGTGGCTGGAGCCCCAGGGCGAGGCCGCCGGAGATGTGGAGCGCATTGCCGCCTGGGACGGGCGGAGCTATACGCCGGTTTATCAACGGACGGAGGAATGACCATGGAAACAGAAGTGAAGCTGACCAAGCTGGCCTCCTGCGCCGGATGCGGGGCCAAGGTGGGGGCCGGGACCCTGGTGAAGCTGCTGGACGGGTTCCGGACCCATTCGGACCCCCGGCTGCTGGTGGGGTACGACAAATCCGACGACGCCAGCGTGTATTACCTGGACGAGAACACGGCCCTGGTGCAGACCACGGACTTTTTTCCCCCCATTGTGGACGACCCCTTCCTGTATGGGCAGATCGCCGCGGCCAACGCCATCAGCGACGTGTATGCCATGGGCGGGGAGCCGAAGCTGGCCCTGAACATCCTGTGCCTGCCGGAGTCCATGACCCGGGAGATGGTCCAGGAGCTGCTGCGGGGCGGATACGACAAGGCCTATGAGGCCGGGGCCATCATCACCGGGGGACACACCATCCACGGCGCGGAGCCGATTTACGGCCTGGCCGTGTCCGGCTTCGTGCACCCCAGGCGGGTGCTGACCAACAGCGGCGCAAAGCCCGGGGACGTCCTGCTGCTGACCAAGCCCTTGGGCGTGGGCGTGCTGACCACCGCCGCCAAGGCGGGGCTGGCGGAGCCTGCGGTGATGGACCGGATCTATCGCCAGATGGCCGCCCTGAACCGGACCGCCCGGGATATCATGGTGAAATACCGGGTCCACAGCTGCACCGATGTGACGGGCTTCGCCCTGCTGGGCCACGGCTTCGAGATGGCCCAGGGCAGCGGCTGCACCGTGCACATCCAGAGCGGCAACGTGCCCTTCCACCCGGAGGCCTGGGACCTGGCCGCCATGGGCCTGATCCCCGCCGGGGCCTACCGCAACCGGGATTACGCCGAAAAGGGCGTCACCGTCCGGGGGAACGTCAGCCGCACCATGCAGGACCTGCTGTATGATCCCCAGACCAGCGGCGGCCTGCTGATGGCGGTGGACCCCGCCGACGCCGAAGCCTGCCTGCGGGAGCTGCGGGACAGCATCCCTGCCGCGGCCCAGGTGGGCTACGTCACGGAGCGGCAGGACAACTGGCTGATTCTGGAATAAACGAACCCCCTCCGGCAATGCCGGAGGGGGCGTATTATATCAGAGGGTGCGCGGATGGTTAGTGGAGCAGCCACGGCATATAGCGCTTCAGGTACTTGAGATTGAACTCCCTGGATTCCTCCGCGAAGTCCGCCAAGGGCTGTAGACTCCCCTTGGCCAGGCAGTCCTGGGCTACGAAGGCCGTCTTAGGTTTCCACACCCGCCAATAGTCCCGTTTCAGCTTTTCCGGAGGAACATCCTGATCATAGTCACGTTTATTGATATAGGTTGAATTTTTCAGAGCAGCCCATGTCATGGCCTCATCGCCGATTTCATACCGAAGGCAGGGACGCTCCGGACGATCGACCTCAGCGGGAGATACTTTCAGGATGTCTGCCGGTGTCCGCACTTCGTTCAGGGCGTTAAGAGCACATTCCATCTGCCAGTAGAGGTCCTGGGATTTCATCCAGACCCGCGTGCCGCCATAGGGACCCGCTATGCGGCACATCTCCGGATCGCCCAGCTTGTATCTGCCCATCATGTCGCAAAAATAGCCGGCAATATAGCCCCGTATATTGGGCTGACGGTAATTGCACCACAGGTATTCCGACAGCGGCTGGGCGTAATACTCCACCCGCAGGTCGATGGTCAGGTACTCATAAAACAGCACCGTCTGAAGGATGTTTCCATCCACCAGGCGCAGCCACTCCGTGTGGTCCTTATAAGGGTGGAACCCATTGTCCCACATTTTCTGCGCGAAGGTGCGCTGCACCAGCGCATCAATTTGCGGTATGTTTTTTCGTGACATCTGCTTTCCTCCTATATCTTCCCAGCGGTAAAAACTCACCCATCGCGGCTTAAAGCCCGGATAAGAAATCTTTTTGTCTTTGAGCCGATTTCGTGCTCGCCCTCAAAATAAGCCAGGTTGGCCTCATTGAAAACCATCAGCGCAGGGCCGTTTCCAATGGTCGATTGGATCGCATCCTCAACGGGAGCGTAGGTCCCGTCGATGGATTCTTCGATTGAAATCACATAGCACAACCTGCCGCACCCCTGTCTTTTCAGCTCCGAACGGATATCACTTCCGGGAGAGAACTCCTGGCGGCCGGTGCGCCTGAAAAACGACTCGTCCAGCTTCCAGATGTATGAATGCCTTTTTGATGATTGCAGAGCGTATAAAGCGCGGTCCTGGCGCGCCTTTGAGAAGTACCTCCGTACAATTTCCTTTTCCACAGCCGCGTCCATGCCAAAGCCCCCTTTTACAATGATCAGGTGTATGCTGTTTCTATTTCAGCAGCCACGGCATATAGCGCTTTAGGTACTTGAGGTTGAACTCCCTGGATTCCTCCGCGAAGTCCGTCAAGGGCTGTAGACTCCCCGTGGCCAGGCAGTCCTGGGCTACGAAGGCCGTCATGGGTTTCCATACCCGCCAATAGTCCCGTTTCAGCTTTTCCGGAGGAACATCTCCCTGAAAGTAATAGGAAGTAGGGCACTTGACATTCTCCAAGGCTTTCCACACGCCATCCATATCACCAGCATCATACCAAAGGCAAGGCCGCCTATGAAAAACGAGTTCTCTTTCATGGGGATAAGATAGAATATCCTGGGCCGTATGGATCGTGTTCAATGTTTCAATAGTGTACTGCAACTGCATATTTAAATCATTATTTGTGCATATATAACGACAGTTCTCATCATATTGTGCACTGGCATTCCGATAAAAATTTAACGAATAGGATGTCATGTCTGTCTGGTTGCGATAATTGCACCACATGTACTCTGACAGAGTCTGGGAGTAAAAGAGAATTTCTGGCAGTGTATATCCAGAACAAAGGATGATCTGCATGACATTTCTATTCACCACGCGAACCCATTCAGTGAAGTCACGAAGGGCAAAAAAACCGTTAGCTTCCAATGTATCCTTCCAGTGCAGTGCCATGAAAGTATTCATTTTCTTCAAATACGGATTTCTCATACATGTATCTCCCTTCAAATTCATTCACTGCGCTATGGGAAGAATGAAATTATCAGAAAATTCCAATTTTCGGGTATATTGACGTATCTGTTGGAATTATAGCAAAAAAACACAGAGTTGGCAACTCTATATTTTACAAATCCACACAGAAAAAAGGCGTATTTTTCCCGGGCCGGGGGCATATACTGAGGGGAAGTTTCCAGGAAAGGATGTATGTCTATGTCCGATTTTTCCCAGCATGTGCCCCTGTCCACGTTTTTGCAGGCCCACCCCGACCAGGGGAGTCTGCGGGTGCAGGTGGCCTCCGGCGGCGGGACGTTTCCGGTAGCCGGGGCAAGGGTGGAGGTATACCGGCGGTTCGGGGGCCAGACCCACACGTTTTACCGGGGGCTGACCGATGAATCGGGTATCGTTCAGGGCATCGCCCTGCCGGCCCTGCCCGCCGCCTGGTCCCAGGCGCCGGACACCGCCTCCATCAGCGGCACCGGCTACCTGGTGTCGGTGCGGCACCCCTTGTTCGTGCCCCAGGAGGACCGGGAGGTCACGGTGTATGCCCGCATCGAATCCATTCTGCCGGTGATGCTGGAGCCGGTGATATAAGGGGGGAGCGCTATGCCTGCAACGCCTGTGGTCCCGGAGACCATTACCGTACACCTGGGCCCGCCGGGGTCCTCGGCCCGGAACGTGGAGGTGCCCTTTGCCGCCTATATCAAGAACGTGGCCTCCCACGAAATTTACCCCACCTGGCCGGAGAACGCCATCCGGGCCAACATCCTGGCCCAGATCTCCTATGCCCTGAACCGGGTGTATACCGAGTATTACCGCACCCGGGGGTACGACTATGACATCACCAGCACCACCCAGTATGACCAGGCCTATGTGGACGGCGGCGACGTTTTCGAGAACATCAGCCAGATCGTGGACGACAGCTTCAACAACTATATCGTCCGGCAGGGCAGCGTGGAGCCGCTGTTTGCCCAGTTCTGCGACGGAGTGCGGACCCAGTGCGGGGGGCTGTCCCAGTGGGGCAGCGTGGACCTGGCCCGGGACGGCATGAACCCCTATGAGATTCTGCAATACTACTACGGAGGGGACATCAGCATTGTGTTCAACGCTCCGGTAGGGGGGAACGTGCCCTCCTATCCCGGGCGGCCTCTGCGCCGGGGGGACGTGGGCAACGACGTGCTGCTTCTCCAGCGGCAATTGAGCCGCATCCGCCGGAACTATCCGGCCATTCCGGAGATCCCGGAGCCGTCCACGGTGTTCGACGTGCCCATGGAGGAGGCGGTGAAGTCCTTCCAGCAGATCTTCAACCTGACCCCGGACGGCATCGTGGGCAAGGCCACCTGGTACAAGATCAAGCAGATCTATAACGGCGTCAAGGGCCTGTCGGAGCTGTCCGGCGAGGGGCTGACCATCTCCGAGGTGCAGAGGCAGTATACCGAGGCCCTGCGGCTGGGGGACAGCGGCCTGGCGGTGCGGACGGTGCGGTTTTTCCTGGCTTTTCTGGGGTATTTCCTGCCGGAGCTGCCGCCCATCCGGCTCAGCGATGTCTTTGACCAGGAGATGCTGGACGCCGTGTATGCCTTCCAGAGCTATGCGGGCCTTCCCACCGACGGCGTGGTGGGCCGGGACACCTGGAACGCCCTGCGGCGGGCCTATGAGGACGTGCTGGAGGACCTGCCGGAGGACTATCAGCAGTTTGCCCGGGAGATTTATCCGGGGCGGTTCATCGTCCTGGGGGACCGGGGCGACACGGTACTGTTTTTGCAGCAGCAGCTGAACCGCATCGCGGCCCAGGACCCGGATATTCCCGCCGTGGCGGAGGACGGCATTTTCGGCCGGGGTACCCAGGCCGCTGTGCTGGCCTTGCAGCGAAAGCTGGGCATCGACCCCACCGGGGCCGTGGGCCCCGTGCTGTGGGCGAAGATCGTCACCCAGGGAGCGGGGTACTGATAATAAAACAGAGGCGGCAGACGATTTCGTCTGCCGCCTCTGCGGCGTTATGGGATCAGAACAGCCGGTCCAGAAATTTGTCCACCAGGGCCATGGTGTCCCGGTTGACGCCGGACTGTCCGGCCTGGCGGATGACGGTCATATGCTGATTGCTGGCGGGGTCCGTGATCAGCCGGAAGTCCGCGCCGGGCAGTTCCGCCCGGCGGGCATACAGGGAGCAGCCGCCGCAGGGGACCTCCCGGTCTTCGCTGCCCTGGAGAAGCAGGGCCGGTACGCCGCTCTGGAGGCCCCGGACGGCGGACAGGTCCGCATATTTTCCGAATAGGAGCCGCTGCCCTCGGCGGCCCGGGAATCCCTATGACAGAACCATGGCAAAAAGAAAAGACCCTCAGCTTTTGCTGAGAGTCTTTTTGGCAGCGGGAGAAGGATTCGAACCCCCGGCGCAAGCGCCGGGAGCTGCGCCCGGATTGAATTTGTGTGAGGGTCCGAATCCCTATGACAGAACCATGGCAAAAAGAAAAGACCCTCAGCTTTCGCTGAGAGTCTTTTGGCAGCGGGAGAAGGATTCGAACCCTCACATACGGAGTCAGAGTCCGCTGTGCTACCTTTACACAATCCCGCTATGTTCCTGACGAACAAAACTTATTATACTCGTTTTCCGGCGTTTGTCAACACTTTTTTCCCGGCTTTTGAAAAAATTTTCCGGGGGCGGTTTGGCCCGCCCCCGGAGAGGGTAAGAGGCGTTACGCCGCCAGCAGGTCTGCCGACGTGAAATACTTCCGCAGCGGCTTATACAGCAGGGCAAACACCACCAGGCACAGAACGATGCTGGGCAGCATGTAGCTTCCGTTATAGATCAGGGAGTAGATCCAGGGGCTGGTCATGGGCTTGCCGAGGAACGTGTCGGGCATCCACTTGCCCCACACAAAGACGCCGATGAGGAAATGCGCCAAAAAGCGCAGCACGCCGCCGATGAGCGTGCCATAGTAAACGCTCCACTTGCGGCGGGACAGCAGGCCCGCGCCAAAGCCCAGTGCCACAAAGGCGATGAAGTAGTCGCAGATGATGGTGGTCCAGTCAACGGAGAACTTGTTGCCGATGAGGTAGGTGATGGTGCCGTACACCAGGCCCGCCAGAGAGCCCCAGCCGCAGCCGTACCTGGCGGCGAACAGGATGATGGGCAGCATCTCCAGGGTGATGGAGCCGCCGTTGGGGAACTCATAGAGCTTGATCAGGCTCAGAATCTCCGCCATGGCGATGAAGATGGCGGCCTCGCAGATCATGCGGGTCTTGTTGATTTTCATGTGTGATTTCTCCTCTTTGAAAAAAATAACCGCATCGCGGGCCCTGGAGGCGTGGCAATGCGGAAACAAAAGCCATATAGTCGCATTCCTACGCCGGCATTACCCGGATCAGGTTCGAGGGACCGGACGGCAATACGTCACATCTCAGCCGGCTTGCGCCAGCACCCCTTGGATTGTGAGGATATTCTATCACGGCTGTCGTTTTTTGTCAATCCCTCAGCATACCTGCGCGGTATATGCGTCTATTCTACGCCGGTATGCCCTTCGGGGATAGGCGGGTTTTCTATCCGGATGTGTCCGTTTTATAGGTCCGGGTTTCCGGCTGTCTCCCGCAGACGCACACCGGCTGGCAAAATCCCCGAAAATCCAACGTCCGCCCCTTGTCAAGTCATTCGGTGTTTGCTATAATAAAATATTATTTGCAGTACCGGGAAAGGGGTGTCCTGTCATGAAATATCAGCAGTGGAGCATACCGGAGCTGCCCGCCGGGGCAGTGGACCGGCTCACCGGGGCCGGGTACCCCTATCTGGTGTCCTCGGTGCTGGCCTCCCGGGGGATCACCACCCCGGAGGAGGCCGCCGCTTTCCTGGAGCGGGACCGGGACCTGCCCTATTCCCCCTTTTTGATGAAGGACATGGACAAGGCCGCCCAGCGGGTGAGCCGCGCCCTGGCCGACGGGGAAAAGATCGCCGTTTTCGGCGACTATGACGTGGACGGCATCACCGCCACGGTGATCCTGGTGGACTATCTCCTGTCCCGGGGCGGCGACGTGGTGCACTATATCCCCCGCCGCATCGAGGATGGCTACGGCCTGGGAAGGGACGCCATCCTGTCCCTGCACGGGCAGGGGGTCCGCCTGCTGGTAACGGTGGACTGCGGCATCACCGGTGTGGAGGAGGTGGCCTACGCCAACTCCCTGGGCATGGACGTGGTGGTGACGGACCACCATGAGTGCAAGGAGGAGCTGCCCCCGGCCTGCGCCGTGGTGGACCCCCACCGGCCCGACTGCGGCTATCCCTTCAAGCACCTGGCCGGCTGCGGCGTGGCGCTGAAGCTGGTGCTGGCCCTGGGGGGCGAGAGCCGGGAGGACGCCCTGTTCGCCCGGTACTGCACCCTGGCGGCCATCGGCACCGTGGGCCAGATTAAGCAGGTCCTGCGGGCCCCCGGCGAGAATACCCGGGTGCTGGTGGAGGGCCTGCGCCGCATCGGCCTGCCCTGCTTTGAGCCCAAGGGCGCTTTCTACGTCTTCCCGGATATCCGTTCCACCGGCCTGACCTCCAACGAGTTCTGTGAGCGCTTCCTGCGGGAGGAGCGGGTAGCGGTGATCCCCGGTTCCGCCTTCGGCCCCGGGGGCGAGGGCTTCGTCCGGGCCTGCTATGCCGCCTCGATGAAGGATATCTCCGAGGCCATCACCCGGATGGACAACTTCCTGACCAACCTGCGCCGCAGCCAGGGCAGGGGTTGAAAATGAACTCAAATAGGATATTATTCGAAAAAAATTACAAATCGTATTGAAAAGCGCCCGGCTTTGGTCTGCCTCTGGGACGAGCCCCATGTAATCCCTGTACCCTGTGGGTCGGG
>ERZ779896.3234-NODE-3234-length-10147-cov-18.336306_pt1 | contig 10147 bp, 8 predicted proteins | sample MGYA00511067_ERZ779896 | MGnify/ENA primary metagenome ERZ779896 (study PRJEB29588, sample SAMEA2161597) | human gut metagenome | biome: human gut; feature: human-associated habitat; material: faeces | place: Denmark | collected 2008/2010 ...
CGTACAGCGTGCCAAGGGTATCGAACATATCGACCATGCAGAATGCAAGCATGGTGGTGAGGAACATAACGATGAAGTTGCTCATGCCGTGCTCGGCAATGTACGGGCTGAAGTTGAAGCCTTCGGTGAAGACCTTGCCGAACGCCTGTGCGCCGAACTCCTTGAATGCACTGAAGAAATCGGAGGTCAGGTTGGGAGCGACAGCGGTAGCATAGAAATCAGGAATCGTGATGAGGCCGATGACGTAGTAGAGAACTGCGCCGCCGAGCATGCCCCACAGAACAGCGCCCTTGACCTTCTTCTTGGACATTGCGCCGATGGCGAAGACCGCGATGATGGTCAGGAGCATCGGGAAGATGTTGGCCCATGTCGCGGAGCCGGAGAAGACGTTGAAGGAAGAGAGATTGACGAGCGTTGCGCCGTCGTCCACGACGATACCGGCGTTCTGCAGGCCGATGAACGCGATGAACAGGCCGATACCGGCGGAGATCGCGGTCTTGACAGCGGCCGGGATGGCGTCGAAGATCATCTTGCGCAGGCCGGTGACGGTCAGCAGGACGAAGACGATGCCGTCAACCAGAACGAGAACCAGCGCGTTTGCGTAGCTCAGGCCGAAGGTGAAGCAGACGGTGTAGACGAAGAATGCGTTCAGGCCCATGCCGGACGCCTGCGCCAGCGGCAGGTTGGACAGCAGACCGATGAGAACGGTGCCGATGACGGCGGAGATGGCGGTCGCGATGTAGATCGCGCCGTAGCTGACAGTGCCGAGGCTGGAGAACATACCGGCGTTGACCATCAGAATGTAGGCCATTGCCATGAAGGTCGTCACACCGGCCATGATCTCGGTGCGCACGGTCGAGCCGTGCTCCTTTACCTTAAAGAAATTGCTCATGTAGGGAAACCATCCTTTCTTTTTCTCGCGGGCGGGCAAAAGTTTTTTAGCCCGCCTGACTTTCTGACAGATTGATTATAGAGGAAAGCGCCTATAAATACAAGAGTCGACACCGACAAAAAAGTTCACGGAAAATTCACACTACTGCACAAAAAATGTGTCGTTTTCGCCAATGGCGAAAAAAACAGGACGGAAGAAGGAATTGACAAGCTGGCGTTTGGCCGGTATAATGTTTTTTTGGGAACGACCCGACGCATGTAAGGATATGAAGGAGAAGATTCTGCATGAAATATAGAATGAACATTGCCGGTCTTGACCGGGATCTGCCGCTGTGCAAGGTATCCGACGATCTGTATATCGGCGCGTTCGTCATGTTCGGCGACGCGGAGATCACCGTCGCCTGCGCGCGCGAGCTGCTGGCCAGAGCGCCGAAGGACTATGATTATCTGCTCACGGCTGAGGCCAAGAGCATCCCCCTCATCCACGAGATGGCCCGCCAGTCCGGCGCGAAGGAATATTTCGTCGCCCGCAAGGGCCTAAAGGTCTATATGCCCCGCCCGCTGCACGTGACGGTCCGCTCCATCACGACCCAGCACGATCAGGACCTGTACCTGTCCGGCGAAGAGGCCGATAAGATCCGCGGCAAGCGCGTGCTGATCGTCGACGACGTGATCTCTACCGGCGAATCGCTTCGTGCGATGGAGGAGCTGGTCGAAAAGGCAGGCGGCACGGTCGCGGGCCGCATGGCCGTTCTCGCCGAGGGCGACGCGCAGGCGCGCAAGGACATCGTCTACCTCAACAAGCTCCCCGTCTTCAACGCCGACGGCACAGTCAAGGAATAAGTACATATCATATCGCAAAACCCTCTGCCGCTTAAATGCTGCGCAGAGGGTTTCGTCTGTTTTCAAAGGCTCTGCTGAAAGGGGAGGCCAAACCGTGCGGGGGCCTACTCAGCCTCTTCCGCCAGATCAATGCCATTGAGCTCGACGCCCTCGTCGGCCTTGATGAGGATGTACCGGACGCCGCCGAGCGTGCGCGTCTCGATGAGATCGGGCCGCTCGGGGTTGACGGTGATGGACACATCCGGCGTCTTGACAACGCACTTTTTCACGTCGATCAGGTTCCGGGGGTTGAGCACCGCGCCGCCGCCGAAGGATTCGTCGAACTGCGCGCCGAACTGCATCCGCTTGTCCTCCGACACGCCGCAGCTCTCCAGCACGTCCTTCAGCTCGTCGCCGCTGACGACCAGCGGATCGTCGCTTTTTGCCTCCTGCCACGCGTCGATGCGGTCCTTGATCTCCTGCCGCACCTGCTGGACGACGGCAAGCGAGCATTCGTCGTCCAGCGCATTGCGCAGCACGCCGCTGAAGGTGTCGCGCTGCTCGTCTGCGGGCATCGGCGGCTGGACATGGAACAGCGCGTCGATGAGCGGCTGATTGTCCGCGCCGGAGGAATGCGTGTAGAACAGGCAGTTATACAGATTTGTCCGCCGTCCGTCAAAGGCGGGGAAGAGGAAGCCGGCCTCCGGCATACCGGCGGCCCAGCCTGCCGAGCGGTTGTGGAAGGTCTTTTCCTCGGCAATGTAGCTCAGAAGCTCCCTGCCCGGCTTGACGGGGCAGACGGCGCAGACAAAATAGGAGAAGACCTCGCTGCCGTCGTCGAGCTTCGCGCCGTCTTTCGCCTTGAACGGCACGTCGTAGCGCTCATGCGCCAGCAGGATCAGGAAGTTTTCTTCAAAGCTGACCGCGCCGATGATGGTCTGGAACAGCTTCTGCCGCGCCTCCTCGTCGTCCAGCGCCGTCTCGCGCAGGCGCATGAGCAGCCGGTGCTCGTCGGAATCGGCGACCTGCTTTGTGGTGAACGAGAGGTCGAGCAGGTTCTTATCCGGCGTGCCGGACAGCGCGCGGCGGAAGATCGCCAGATATTTTTCCCTGTCCTCCTCCGTCATCAGGCCGAACGGCTCCCGGAACGTGGACAGAACCTCGCCGCTGGACGCGACATAGCAGCCGTAAACAGCGGTCAGATTGGTGCGGTCAGGCTTCATGCGGCGCCGCAGCTCGCCGATCTCTTTGTTTGTCATGGGAAAAACTCCTTGTGCTGAAAGTCTATTTATTATATCATAGATGAAAGCTGATTTCCAGCCGGAACTCTTTTGCACAGAATTCGTCCAACCCATCAGAAGGGAGAGACTACCATGATTTTTTATTTAAAAGAGGAATTTCTGTCGTTTGACCACTTTGATATCTGGGACGAAAACGAGAACCTTGTCTACAGCGCGGACCGCGAGTTTTTCAATTTCGGCAAAAAGCTGATCGTGCAGGACGCCTCCGGGCGGCAGGCCGCCGCCGTGCAGCACGTGCCGTTTTCGCTGCCGTGTACCTATGCGCTGACCATCGGCGGGCGGGAATACGACCTGACGCGGAATTTTGCGTTCTTTTCCCGCAGCTATTCTCTGGACGAGCTGGGCTGGGAGATTGAGGGCGACTTTATGAGTCTGGACTACGAGATCACGCAAAACGGCCGCCGCGTCGCGGCCATTTCCCGCGCCTTCCTGACCCTCGGCGACCGTTACGCACTGGAGGTATTCGACCCGCAGGACGCGCTGATCGCCCTGTGCACCGTCCTTGCCATCGACTGCTGCGACGAGGAGCACAGCCGGTAACGGACGCGTGCGCATCCGCTGAAAGGCAGCTCCCCGTATCATGCAGGCCATGATACGAGGAGCTTTTTCCGCGCTGCGCGCGAACGCCTTATTGTTTGCGCACCGGGTAGCAGGCTTCGGTGACGAATTCTTCAGGGTTCTGTGTTTCGTGCGGGCTGACGTGGTAGATGTTGAACATCGGGCCGTCGCATTCATAGCCGTTATCCGCGATCCACGCGGCGATGGCCGCGTAGACCTCGCCGATCCTTTCATACGGGCCGCGGAACGTGCAGCTTGCGACGGTAACAGCGGGGAGCGTTCTGAATTTCACGTGCGCTGTATCGGGATAGCTGCCCTTGACGGTCTTCCACGCTTCAATCTCTACGTCGTGCTCCTTGTATTCCCCGTCGAGGAACGTCACGGCGCAATAGCACGGCTCGTCCGGGACGAGGCGCATCCCGTCCGTCTCCTCGCAGAGCGTCTTCCAGACGCTTCCTTCCTCCGAATAGCGCGGGATAATCGTATGGACGCAGGCCGCATAGCGTTCGGGGATGGTCTTGATGGTCACATTGTACTGCATGATGTCTTCCTTTCCCAGCCGGTTTCGGGCTGATTCCAGAAGCAGCAGCTGCCGCGCTGTTTTTGCCGCGTCGGCTTCCAGCTCGCGCCGTCTTGTTTCAAAGTACGGTGCGAGCTTTTCCGCGTCATGGCCGATCTCGGTCATGCGGCACACGTCGGCGAGGGAAAAGCCCATGTCCCGCAGGGCCGTGATCCAGCCGATCTGCGGCAGCTGATCCTCGCGGTAATAGCGGTAATCCGATTCCGGATCAATATACGCCGGGTGCAGCAGGCCCATCTCGTCGTAGTAGCGCAGCATACGGATGCTGACTCTGGACAGTTTTGAAAATAATCCGATTTTCAGCATTACGGTACCTCCATGCTGATTTTTTTGAGCTCAATGACAGCATACAGCCTGACACAGTGTCAGAGTCAAGTGCTTTTTATTTCTTTTTTTCGCCCTGTCCGACCAGACGGAGCACGGCCATTACGGCGCCGTACAGGATGCCTGCGATCGCCCAGATGAACCAGCTGTATTTTGCCTGCGCGTTGCCATACGGCCCGAAGGTGTAAAACATGAAAATGGCTGTCACGACCAGCCAATAGCAGACGCTGACCGTCCCGATCAGGCGGCTTTTAGACTTTCTCTGGCGGGTGTAGTCGCCCTCCTCCAGCAGCTTTTCCATCGCGGCAGTCTGCGTCCCGGCATAGACGAACGCGAGGCAGGCCAGCGCGACAAAGCCCAGAAGCAGGCACACCGCGCCGATGTACATGAGATCCGAGCCGGAAAGGCATATCGCCAGAAACAGCGGCAGGACGGACATGATGCACAGGATCGTGCCGATCATGTTCAGACGGTTCGCCGTGGGCTGGAAGTCCTGCTGCCGCTGCCTGACCATGCCGCTCACGCCGTATTCCGTTTCAAACGGCTCGGTTTCCAGAAACGAGAATGCCTTTGCCTTTGCGCCGCACGTCAGGAAAATTCCGACCGCGGCGGCGACCAGAACGATCAGCGCGCTCATGCCGATGCCCGCCGCCGCATTTTCCGTGATGTGGGCGGTATATTCGCTCAGTCCGCCGAGCAGGATCAGCGCAATGGGTGAGACCACGCACAAAAACGTGGCCAGCGCCAGCCTCGGCGCGGCAGCGCGGCGCAGTTCCAGATAACGCGAGGCCTCCTCCATGCTCACGCGGCGGCGCTGCGGCTGCTCGGGAAGGCTGGGCGCAGGCTCCTGCTCCTCCAGTTCATCCTTTAATAAGTAATCTGTGCTGACACCGAAGATGCGGCTCAGCTGGACGATCTTATCAAGGTCGGGGACGGACTGCGCGCCCTCCCATTTGGATACGGACTGCCGCGAAACATTCAGTTGCTGCGCAAGCTCCTCCTGCGACCAGCCCGCCTTTTTCCGCAGGGCGATCAATTTGTCTGCAAAGATCATGGTTTTCTTCCTCCTGTGATTTGGGATCGATGCCGCTATTCTACGAGATCATGCAGTTGCACGCCAGCAAGTTTGCCGGAAAATCTGTCAACTGCCGGTTGCAGCTGCGGAATTTCAGGATTTCTTTATACTTCGTTTACAAACTGTTCACCACAAACCGGCCAAAATCCGGTATCCTTGGAGCATAAGGAAGCTGCTTCACGGAAATCTTCGTGGAGAGCCAACAGCAGCCTTTTAAATAGACATTCATCCATTTCTCCTCTCTTTTCTCTTTTTCTCTCAAGGAAAGCCGCCGGCAGCCATGCCGGCGGCTTTTCGTCGGTCTGTACAGGCGCCTCTAGGCAAATCCGTACTGCCTGGCCAGCCGAAAAAATGCGCCCGGCGGCTCCGTCAGGCGCATTTTTGATTATATGGTTTCCAGCTTGATCGTTCCGTCCTCGCAGGTCGCTTTGATAGAGCGGAAGGGGTCGACATAGCTTTTGATGATACGCTCGGCGATGGGGTCTTCGAGGTCGGTCTGGATGGCGCGGCGGAGGTTGCGCGCGCCGTAGGCCACGGAGTAGGACTTTTTGACGAGATAATCCTTGACGCTCTCGTCCCACGTGAATGCAATGCCGCGGCCCTCCAGCGACTGCTGCAGCTCCGCGAGCATGATGTCCGCGATGCCGCGGAAATTGTCCTCGCTCAGCTGGTTGAAGCAGACGATCTCGTCGACACGGTTGATGAATTCAGGGCGCAGGAACTCGCCCAGCGCCTTCATGGCCTTCTCCTTCGACTGCTCGGTCAGACTGCGGCCAAAGCCGACGCTGCCGCCCTTCTGGTTGGAGCCTGCGTTGGAGGTCATGATGATGATCGTGTTCTCAAAGTTGACGACCCGGCCCTGCGCGTCGGTGATGCGGCCAGCATCGAGAATTTGCAGCAGGATATTCAGCACGTCCGGATGGGCCTTTTCCAGCTCGTCAAACAGGATGACGGAATACGGGCGGCGGCGGATCTTTTCGGTCAGCTGACCGGCCTCGTCATAGCCGACATAGCCGGGGGGCGAGCCGATGATCTTCGAAACGCTGTGCTTTTCCATGTATTCGGACATATCGAGCCGGATGAGCGATTCGACCGATTCAAACATCTCGCTGGCAAGGCGCTTGACCAGCTCCGTCTTGCCGACGCCGGTCGAGCCGACGAAGATAAACGAAACCGGGTGCTTTTTGACCTGAATGCCGACGCGGGAGCGGCGGATGGCGGACACGACGGAGGCAATGGCCTCGTCCTGCCCGACGATGTGCTTTTTGAGCTCCGCGTCGAGGTTCAGAAGCTGCTCGTATTCCTGCGCGCGGATCTTGCTGGCGGGGATCTTCGTCCAGAGCTCGATGATACGGGCCAGATTGTCGATGGTCAGCGCGGGCTTCGGCAGCTTTTCCAGCTCCGTGATCTCGGAATCGAGCTGCAGGTTGCGGCTGCGCAGCTCCGCCATGCGGGCGTAATCGTCCTGCGTCTTTTCGGCGTTCTCCGTGAGCATGGAAAGCTCCAGATCATAATCGGCGTGCTCTTTTTTGAGCGCTTCGAGCCGGCCGATGTTCTTATTCTTGAGGTTCACGTCCGAGCATGCCTCGTCGATGAGGTCGATGGCCTTATCCGGCAGGAAACGGTCAGTGATATAGCGCTCGGAGAGCAGGACGGCCTGCCGCGCGATCTCCGGGGAGATCACAACGCCGTGGAACGTCTCATAATAGTGGCTGATGCCGCGGATGATGGCGATGGACTGCTCGATGGTCGGCTCGGCGACGGTGACGGGCTGGAAGCGGCGCTCAAGCGCGGCGTCCTTTTCGATGTGTTTGCGGTACTCGTTGAAGGTCGTCGCGCCGATGACCTGGATCTCGCCGCGCGAAAGCGCGGGCTTGAGGATATTGGCGGCGTTCATGGAACCCTCCGCATCGCCCGCGCCGACGAGATTATGCACCTCGTCAATGACCAGAATGATGTTGCCGAGCTTCTTGACCTCCTCAATGAGGCCCTTCATGCGGCTTTCAAACTGGCCCCGGAACTGCGTGCCCGCGACGAGGGCCGTGAGGTCCATGAGATAGACCTCCTTGTTCTGGAGCTTATACGGAACGTCCTTGTCGGCGATCTTCTGCGCAAGGCCCTCGGCGATGGCAGTCTTGCCGACGCCCGGCTCGCCGATGAGGCAGGGGTTATTCTTCTGGCGGCGGTTGAGGATCTGAATGACGCGCTCCGTCTCCTCCTCGCGGCCGATGATGCGGTCAAGCTTGCCGTCACGCGCTTTCTGCGTCAGGTTCTGGCAGTAGCTGTCGAGGAATTTGTGCTTTTTGTTCTTGGGGTTCGGCTTGTCGCCGGAGCGCTGGCGGCTCTCGGTTTTTTCCGGCTCCGGGACGGCAGGCGTGTTGTCCTGCCCCTGACCGGCGGCGCCGAAGAGCTTGTTGAGGAAGGGGAACGTGGCGGTCTGGCTGTCAGCCTCGTCGTCCTCGCTGCCGTCCTCCGCGTCATGGCCCTGACTGAGCAGGCTCTCAAGGCCGTTCATGGCCTCGGTCATTTCGCCGTTGAGATTTTCGAGGTCGTCCTCTGAAAGCCCCATGCGTTCGATCATATCGTCGACGGGCTTGATGCCCATCTCCTTTGCGCATTTGAGGCAGAGGCCCTCGTTGACGGTCTTTCCGCCGTCGATTTTCGTTATAAAAACGACTGCAAGATTCTTTTTGCATCTTGAGCACAGGGTCGGTTTCATAAAAGGCTTCTCCTTATCGTGTTTCCTTCTGCAAAGTATATCACAGGCAGGCCGTCGTATCTTTGCAGAATTGTAAACGTTTTTTGGAAAATTATTTACGGGACATACAGCGTCCCATGGCCGTTGGCCAGGAGAATGGCAGAGCCGTCCTCGCGCATGACGGCGCTGGACGCGCCGGTCGTGTTGTCGGAAACGTCGTATTCCGTGAGATTCTGATCGTAAATGGAAAGCGCGCCGCTCGTCAGGAGGGCGAGATACTTGCCCGAAGCGGAAATGTCCAGAATCTGCTCGCTGATTGGAAGCGTGCCGAGCACTGTCCCGTCATACCCGACGGTCAGGGCGGTATAGCCGTTTCCGGCCTTATAGAGATTCATGACGAGCGTGACGAAGCCGTTTCCGTCCAGCGTGTAGTCCTTGAGATAGGCGTCCTCGAACGCATAGCTCCCAAGGCACTGGCCGTCCAGATCGTAGAAATACAGCGCGTCCTCGCACAGGACGCAGAGCGTGTTTCCGGGCAGGAAATGCAGATCGTAGATCAGGGCATTTCCGATGGGGATGGTGCGGAGAATTTCCTCCGAATCCGTCCGGAAGAGGACGACGGAGGACTGGAACATCCCGTCCTCCTGCCCGAGGGCGGCAGCGGCAGCGTATTTTGCGCCGGAGGAGACGGTGCAGCGCATGAAATACTGGCTCGACGAGAGCCAGCGGTAGATCAGCGCCTGCTGGCTGTTGTAGACATAGAGCACGGCGCGATAGCCTGACTCACTGGATAAATAGCAGATGTTGCCGTCAGACGCAATATCTGCGTCCAGAATCGGCTTCTGGGATGAAACGTGCAGGACGGAGCCGCGTTTCTGGCTGGCGGCCTCCAGCGTATTGCCGCCGGTGTCGTAGGCCAGCGCGAGGTCACCGCCGGTCTTTAAAACTGGCGCGGACATGGACGCCTGAATGGAGGCTGTCTCCACGCCGTCCTTATCGTAAAGACTCAGGCCCGTCGCGGAGGCGACGGACAGCCCGCCGGACAGCCCGGCATAGCGGTTGGAGTTGCTTTCGTCGTAGACGAATCGGCCCGTTTTGCTGTCCTCGGAGACGTTCAGATAGCGCACGTAGCGCTGCAGCGCGTCCAGATTCAGCCGGTCGCGGAACACATAGGCCGCCACGCCGCCCGTGACAAACACGAGCAGGACCGCAAACACGGCGATCCGCTTTCCTAGGCCCGGATGCTTCTGCGGATGCAGCTGCGAGATATTATCCGACATGGAAAACCGCCTTTCCGTCATCATACCAGAGCTGCGTCATGTAAAGCCCGCCGGGCGGGACGGTCGGCCCCGCCGCCGTGCGGTCGCCGTTCAGGAGGATCTGCGCGACGGCCTCCGGCGGGAACTTTCCTTCGGCGGCATAGACGCAGGGGCCCGCCATGGCGCGGGCCATATTGTAGAGGAAGCCGTTGGCGCACACGCGCAGCGAGATAAGGTCGCCCTCGCGCTCGATCTTGTAATAATAGACCGTGCGGACCGTGGACTTGACGTCGGTGCCGACAGAGCGGACGGCCGCAAAATCGTGCGTGCCGACAAAGCAGTCGGCCGCACGCTGCATGACGGTCTCGTCGAGGTGTTTGGGATAGAACCACGCACGGTTGACATAAAACGGGTCCCGGATCCCGGAGTTATAGATGAGATAGGTATATTCCTTCCTGACGCAGGAGCCGATGGCGTTGAAGTCGTCATGGACCTCCATGGCGTTCGTAACGACGATATCCTCGGGCAGGTGCGTATTGAGCGCGTACGGCAGCCGGTCGCAGGGAATGCGCGCGGTGGTCCGGAAATTGGCGACGTACACCCGCGCATGGACGCCGGCGTCCGTGCGGCCGCAGCCGG
>ERZ779896.3241-NODE-3241-length-10136-cov-2.675330_pt1 | contig 10136 bp, 8 predicted proteins | sample MGYA00511067_ERZ779896 | MGnify/ENA primary metagenome ERZ779896 (study PRJEB29588, sample SAMEA2161597) | human gut metagenome | biome: human gut; feature: human-associated habitat; material: faeces | place: Denmark | collected 2008/2010 ...
CCAGCCCCGCGCCAACAACTGGGCGTGCGTCTTGCGGTACCCGTACACGGCCATGAAGAAATCCGAGCGGATCTGGAGGATGTCGCGGGCCAGCGCCTCATGCCCCGCCCGCATGCGGCTGACGGGACGCGTTCTGAACATGCGGTAGCCGCGCGGCGTGATGAACCCGCAGTCCAGCGAAGCGGCCAGCACCCTGCGGACCGGCCCGACCCTGAAACGGTCCTTGAATTCGTCGATGTAAGCGACCATCAACGCCGTGTCGGGTCGAGCCCGGCCGCGAAAAAAGCCGACGCCGTCGTCAAAATCTCGTTCGCCCGACGCAATTCCGCGTTCTCGACCTGCAGCCTCCTCAGCTCCGCCATCGCGTCCTCGGCCGACTGCTTGGTCTCCGCCGCGACCGTGGCGTCCGTCTTGTTGCGCCAACGCCCCAATGTCTCCGGCGCGACCCCCAGATCCTTGGCGACCTGTTCGATCGCCTTGGTCTCCGACGAATACGAGCCGCGCGACTCGGTCAACAGCCTGACGGCCTTCGCCTTGAACTCCGGCGTGTATCTCGTTCCTTTTGCCATGGTTCCATCATCTCCCATCGAGTTAGGGGAAATGCGGAACAAAAATCAGTTCATATCAGGTGGTAATGGAATCAATGACGAGTCCAACAAAATGGCACCAGCCCCATATATTGATGTATAAAGTTGACACTTTCGTCATGGGTGATGATTGGAAAGGCAAATTTGATAGTTTAACCGATATATGTAATGTGGTATATCTACCAAGAACTCCTGAAATCAGTACCACTAAAATTAAACATGATTTAGATATAATTCACCAAGATACTCAAAGTTAAACAAGAAGGACTTACTCAAGCGTTAAGCATACAAGGGGGCAGTATCTGAAAAGTTACAAGCTTTCCAGATACTACCCTTGGAAAATCCTCACTTATTTCAAGTTAAGATAATTTTTCCAGAACTCCAAAGATGTCAGTTCCTTACGTGCAGCAGCATATTCCTTCTGCAGATGTTCCACATGCCTCTTGTAATAAGCCATATCTTTCTTATATCGTTTAATCACCGTGTCGTATTTGCTGATGTCCTTAACTCGAACGGAGCCTTTTTTGTTATACCAATCTACGACGATGATGATTCGTTCATTATGAATCTTTCCAGCAGGGTATGCCCATCCAATGTTTGGAATAACAGCATAGCCATCACCCTGATGCCTAAAAATAGTCCTCTGGAAATTACAGGTCGTGTAATCAAACAGCCTACTCACGATATCACGAGGCAAATCGGAATCAATCTCTTGACGAGAAAGCTTGTACGGATTGAAATCAGTGATGCCCAAAGCTTTGACCTGATCCATCAATTCGTCAAATGAAACAGTCTTTTCTTTATTTTTATTGGCATCCATGAAACGCTGCTGAGCAATCGGCTGGGCAATGTATCTCGGCCCCTTCAGGAAATCCTCAAAACCATCCAAAAGCAGTGACGCATCCGCATAATTGAATTTTTTTAGTTCAAGGTACATATCCTTGGTCATCTGTCGCACCATGACATTTAGATTAGGAGCGATATTTGTCGTGCACTGGGCAATCATACCATTACGAGTAGTCTGATAACGTTCGACAGCGGCATTATACCGAATATGGAAATTCGAATGCCAAATGCCTAAACCAATCATTGTAATAAACTTGGGATTAGAACGAATTCCATATTCCACGTCATCATATCGAACGAAAAAGGGCAATGGCAGGCCGTTCTTTTTAATCATACTCATCGGGATACAGCAGTACCACCAAGCAGCATATTGCTTCGCTCTTTGGGCGATATCTTTTGGCAATTCAAATACTTCATCATTGATAACTGATTCCAAATCAGTAACTCGGAATATAGGCTTAGCCGGACGACAGTTCCCCACATTGGGATCAATGAACCCAGTATCCTCCCATTGATCCTGTATCTCTTCATAACTCAGCATCGCACCACTAATGAAAGCCTCTTGGTATTCAGGCTTGAGAATGCGCAACAGGTTATATGTACGAATGATGCTTTCCGGAGAGACTTCAACGTCATCATCCATTAGTAAAACATTTGTCGCGGAAACTTTCTGCTCCATCGCGGCAATCATGCCACGGGCAAAGCCACCAGCTCCACCAACGTTTTCATTGGGATACACCTTGACGTAATCATCGCTCAGCGCCGCAGCATCCAACGTGCTACCATTATCCACAACATGCATATGGAAATGCTGAGCAATATCCTCCTTGGAATTCAGAATATTCTGCTTCACCAGAGCAATATTCTTAGTGATGAAAGGTTCCTTTTTAAATGTTGTCGTAGCAAGAGCAAGTTCAATCGGACGAGGCTCCTCAGATACGTTCAATGAATAGTATCCATTACGGATACTCACAGGTCCGGAAGACTTAAGGCGGAACGCTGTTAGAACCATATCTTCATCTACGTCAAGAACGAGATCGACATTTTCCCACTCGCCAGTACCAGCAGTCTTGGTACTAACTCCATCATTCAGGACTGGGCCGGAGGACAGAGGATAGGCCTTAGTCTGGGTCACAGTGCAGGCCGCGCCTTTTAGCTCCAAGTGAAGATGGAATGCAGTTGCTGTAGTATAGCGCAACAACTTCCGCACGGAAAGAGCATTAAAATACGTAGTAAAATCACACTCTCCAGCATCTTGAAGTGTCCACTCACCAGTTCCCATATCTTGCGACAACGGTTGGTTAGTTCTGTAGTAAAGCGTCGGAAACGCTAGGGAGCGCGGATTCGTTTCCATTAAGACATTCGCAAATTTAAAGGTTCCCATTCTTTAACCTCACAAGGAAATTGTAACAACTCATATTGATTATATATATTAGGTTACTTCTATTCTTAACAGCTAAAGGTCTCTGCAGAACATACATAACCATTGATAAAACGAAAGCCGAACCATCAACATGACTTTACTCATGCTTTGCCAGCTGTGGGTAAAACCATTCGTTAATCACCGGTATGTGGTATAATACTGCGGCACCGATAAGATCAATCGGCAGACGAACGATGAAGCTCAGCAGAACCAACGGAACCCGAGGAAGCGCCATACGCAACATTCCAAGGTACATCTGCCAAGGCAATACATCGTCTTCAATCAAGTGCACGCACAAAATGGCAAGACTCGCCTGGCCAATACTGCTTAACGCACTTCCCAGCGCCGGAACCCGATCAATCAATTGCGAGATACCGACAACGCACAATGTTCCTGCAATGCTGCCGATTACAGCCAGGACAGGACGCGAACCATAATTATTGACGGCCATGCTCATACCGCCAAAAAGCACGATGCCGACCACCCAAATAACAAACGCGATAGCCCATACATAGGGGAACCGCTTCACCATGCCGAGCACATCGTATTTCTTGGCAAGATACCCTAAATAAAGGAACGCGACCGCACACATTCCGGCTTGAATGCTCCACGGCAGCAGTACATATCGCGAGGAAACATAGCCGACAGCAAAGCACAGTACCACCCAGACAGGGGTATGGGGAAGCCTTGCAAGGCAATACAACAACAGACGAGCCCAAAACAACGCAAGCAGGAACCAGATCGCGCCGATTCTCAGGTCTACTCGCCAGAGCGTCAGATTCGAAATATCGCCGCTTCCATATATCGCGGCCATGCCCCATTGCCGAAGGGCAATCGCCCGACTCTCATGACCGAGCGTCGCCATGCAGGTCACGCCGACAAGCACGCATAATGCCGTCACCACGTAGGTGAGCAGCAGCTGTTTTGCTTCCTTCATCCAACGGAATCGTCTGTCTGGATGCATGAAATACCCGGACAGGATGAAGAAAAGCGGCATATGGAATGAAAAACAGATGGACAGAACAACTTGGGCCGTGCGGTGGGGCGCAAATAGGTTCGTTTCAATGGCACTGTGTCCCAGTATCACAGCCAGAATGGCTATGCCCTTGGCAATATCGAAGAATCTAATACGTTGCATACTCTCTCAAGTCTCTTGTTGACGCGTTCTCTCTACCGCTTGTCAGACGTTTTATTGGACATTACAGGCCAAGCAATTGCTGCAATGCACGCCACATCACCACCTGACCCATACGATTCGGGTGGATGCCATCCTTATACAATGCCTGCTGTGGTATTCCCGTCGAACGCCCTACCGTACGAAATGCCGAATACATTGAAGCGAAGTGCCAACCATGCTGCCGGCAAATATCCTGCAATACCGTATTTTCCTGCCCCATGGTGAGGGATCTGGGATCGGATAACGTATCGATGTTCGCAAGCACATATACGTTATCGGCCCCGTATCGTGCGGCAACACGATTCAGATAGCTCTCCGCTTCGCGTTTGAAATCACCGCTATTCGAAAGCCTCAATCGGTCATTAGCTCCAAGCAGTACGATAACGGCATCCTCATGCCCGAGGGTCGCATCGCCGATGGAGTTATAGCCCGAATAGGAGCCCTTGCCCGGCGCACTGGCATTGGTCATGGATACACCGCGCGACTCCAGGTAACGCCTTAGGCTGTTGGCGGCCATATCCGTCTGATGGGACGGCTCATAATAGGTGACTCCCTCAAGCTGGAACAGCTCACGAGACGTACATGGATACGTGTTCGCCGCGCCCACTCCGGCAGCGATACTGTCTCCAAGAAGACGAACGGAACGGTACCGGCCCGACTTGATTTTGTTACCAAATGCTCCAGCAGCGGCTCCGACGTAATCACTCGGTATGACAGACGAGCGCTGCGTATCGAGAGCACCGGTGCGGTTATCGAAATAGTAGGTGGCGTTATTCACGTTCTGCTTGCCGTACAGCATCTTGCCGCTCGGCCAGCTGTAGCATACCGTTTTCCCACCTAGTCTTTGCCAACCGTACTGTACTGCGCCGGTATGAGCGTCCAACAGGTACCACGCGCCGTCAATGGGACGTTCCCCATATAACATCCAACCCATCCGGCGATCGTAGAATACCCACTTCTGAGATTTCGACAGGTGTACAAAGCCATACTGCATAGCACCTGTCGATTCATCGAAGTCATACCAATGCCCATTGATCAGCTGTTCCCCGTACAGCATCTGGCCGGAGGCATGGTCGTAGTACACCCATTTATGTTGTGGCGAGTTGAAATAGAAGCCATAGGACATCGCGCCGATGTTCTCGTCGAAGTGATACCAGCCGGCGTGGCTCTGGTCATAGTTCACGTAGCGTTCCCCATAGAGCATCTTCCCCGTGGTCAGGTCATAGTAGACCCATTTGCCGCCATTGGAGGAGACGTGCGTTATACCCTTCGCCATCGCACCGGTGGTGGTGTCGAAATAGTACCAGGCACCATAGCGGTAATCTTCGCCCTTGACCATATGACCGGCAGCGTCATAGCGAACCCATTTGCCACCATTGGATTGAAGATATACGTCCTTGTTACGGGCTACGGAACCATTCGTGTCTATCCAATACCAATTCTTATCTTTAGCATCGTATATTTCTTTGGAACAGACCTGTTGACCATTTTCGTAATAATGTTCCTTCTTCGAATCCCAACCATTGACCGGATGAGCGTTGGCATCAGCTTCGGAGAAAGGACCTGAATCGATGGCTCCTTCCTCTGCGTAAGCGTAAGACGTATTGTTGAAACCAGCACCTAGCAAAAAAATCGAGACCACGCAAAATCCGAAAAGCACTAATCCTTTCAACCAAAAAACCAGTTTTTTTCTCATCGAAGTTCCTAGAAGCTCTTCTTCTCTTCCCACAGTTGCCCCTATCCGCGTATCTTCTGCTTCTTATTGCCGACAAAATCAATCATCTGCTGGACGCCATATGCCGCCATCGGAATAAGCAGCAGGAAAAAAGGCAAAGTGTAGATACTTTTTGCTTCCCAGAAAAGATAGCAGAGAAAACCCCCGATGAACGATGCACAAAGCAAAACCCTGGTAAAGACTTGAGCTGCATCATCTCCAATAGACTTTTCCTTGATCAACAAACGAAGAAGACCAATCAAGCCAATGAACGCCAATAAATATGTGACAGTTTGAGCAACATTTTCATATCGAAGTAACATATCCGAGCCATTGCCGATAAGGAAGAACGAGCTCAAACCGGCAAAATGCTTTGAGGATTCGCCCAACTCCGAATATAGTGATGTCATAAATGTTGGTTCAGCCCATTCTGACGCAAGCTTGCCAGCAAAGAAATGCATCCCGTTTCCCGGATTATGCAGGAATTCTGAGAGTCGTCCTTGAACGAACTCTCTGGAAATCTGGGATTGAAGAGAATAATCATTACCTGTATTTTCAAATGCATCTAAGGCAAATCTGCTCCACCATCCAGGCGGCATATTATCGGGATGTCCTAATCCAAGAGCAATCCATGAAAGCATCGGCATGCCTTTGCCAAAGTCCTGGCCAGTCCAAGACTGCACTAACGCAACTGGAAGTTTGGAAATGATAAACGCTGCCAAAACGGAAGGCAAAGAGACCAATAATTGCCAAATACGGCGATTATGCCAAACCGCAAAAACAACAGCAAGAAGCGCGGCAAGAACCACTATCTGATATGTCGATTTGAAAACAATGCCGATACCGCAGACAAGGAAACCACCAACAATCGCAAGAGCGCTGGACCATGTCTTCCTCATGCGGAAGCCTTCCGCGATAATCCAAGCACCACAAATCGTAATGAAGAACCCGACGGCATTGGGATACACGAAAGCCGCGAACATCATAAGAGGAACGCATGTTGCAATCAGAACGGTGAATGCGCCATGGCCCTTTTTATTCAACCCGAGTATGCCGCCTAAGCGCCACAAAACCGCGACCAATGCAGTAACCGCCAAGGCACTGACAATCTGAAAGGCGAGAATATTGTTCGATCCAAACAAGGCAAATACCAACAGATACCACAGCATCGGCCCGCTTTGGAACGGATAATAGGAGAAATATGCGTGGGCGCTTGGAATACCTCGTGCAATACATTCCCTCTGCACGCTACCAGCCGAACAATAGTCAGCACCAAATTGGCTGATATCACCTTTAAGCAAGACATCCGCAGCATCCATCAGACTCCGCGAATCCGGATATGTATACGTTACCAAACTCAATGAAGTGAGCCAGATGATCTGCAGTACTATCGTATATACCAACAATGCAGCAAAAACCCAGCGGCGTGGCAACTTCGAAAAGCCTAGCGCAAGCAAGACAAACAGAGCACATAACATGACCGTGCCCAGCACAAATGCAATGGACGGCATGCCAAAGTGGTAGTCAACCTGCTCTGTGATACTTCCGAGCTGCGAATTGGCTCTCTTAAACGTAACTGTAAAGAGAATCGACAATACAAACAATACCGCGACAATGGCGGTCTGAAATCCCAAGGCAAGTACAACGAGCCATCTCGGTAGCACACGTTTGAAGAATGCCCATTTTTCAGGCACAATATCCGGCTTATTCACTCGGTAATAGTCCTATCTTTCCCGAAAAAACAAACTACCCGCTCAGAGCGTCGTCTCGACAATATAGCGAGGACGAGCCTTGACCTCTAAATAAATTTTTGCTATGTACTCACCAATAATACCAAGTGCCAGCAAAATAAAGCCGCCCAGAATCCACAGGGAACACATCATTGATCCCCAACCCGCAACGGCATGCCCCGAGAAAACGGAAATAAAGGTATAAATCAACATGACGATTCCAACGAACACCGAGAACAGACCCAGACCGGTGATCATGGTCAGCGGCTTTGTCGAGAAGGAAGTCACGCCTTCAATCGCAAAGGAAACCATCTTTTTCAACGGGTACTTGGATTCCCCGGCCACTCGGGTTCCGCGTTTGTAATATACCTTTGCTGTTTTGAATCCGAGAGAAGGAACCAGACCGCGTAGGAACAAATTCGATTCCTTGTATTGCGATAAAGCCTGCAATGCGGCACGGCTCATCAATCGGTAATCGGCATGATCTGGCACCGTTTCCGTTCCAAGCCATTTCATCAGGGAATAAAAAGCATGGGCGGTGCCACGCTTGAATGCGGTATCGGTTTCACGGTTATCGCGCACGCCATAGACGATTTCCGCGCCCCGAAGGTATTCCTGCACCATGTCATCGACCGCATTGGGATCGTCCTGCAAGTCAGCATCCATAGAAACAACAGCGTCGACATTCATACTCAATGCATGCATTAAGCCAGCAAAAAGAGCATTCTGGTGACCTCTATTGTGAGCTAGTTTTACACCACGGAATAAGGAGGGATCTTTCTCATGCAGCGACGTAATCACATCCCAAGTCTTGTCATGGGACCCATCATCGACAAAAATAACAAAGCTATCTCGTGCAACAGCCTGCGAATTCTCAAGCTGAATCATCTTTTTCTTCAAAACATCCGCAGTCATATGCAATGCGGCTTCTTCGTTAAAACAAGGAATCACAAAAGCCAGTGTCGGTTCACGTCTCATCTGAACTCCACGCTTGTTCGTTTCCATATCATGAGTCATGTCTAACAGTGTATGTCATGCTATCAACGCAAATAGTCAAACCCTGCCCACAGCTTCATCACGTATCTTCGAAGGCTTCCTTGCATAGCGGTACTGCCACACCTCTAGACATACACCAAAAGCTCCAACGAGTGACTTGCAAAACAAGCTTTTGTCATGGCAATAGCTGTAATTGGCCTCGGACAATGAGAAGAAAAAAGCAATAATGTTTCAACGGAGAAAAATCCTAATCGGTTTTCTAACCATTACAATGCTACAGGGGATTATTTAACCGGCAATCGCACTGGGCAGCGAGCCTGACGCAATGCAAGCGCCTTCTAATAATCAAACTGCCGAACCGGTTCAGAATCCAAATAGTACCCAGAGGTATGATTCTAATGCAATCGATTCAGAGGCCAATGGTGCCGCGCAATCTTCTGATTCAGTGTACGAATCAACACAACTGAAAAAAAATAATTCAATCCAGCCAACAGAACAGGAATGACAGCTAACCCAACTCTTCCGAATCGAACAGGAATAACGGCAGCGCTAGTTCCAACGAATCGACTAAAACAGGACACAACCTGAAAACGGTTGGGATCAGGATAAGGAGCACTACTACGAAAATGGCACTATGGCCATCAGCAAGGACGTGTTCATTCCAAGTTCTCCGACAAACCGCAAAGACGGAATCTGGGTCCGTTTTGATGAAAACGATAATTTACGTTTCCGGATCATTCAGCGAATTCAAAGCACGAAAATCAGCCATGACAGGCAACACAGTCGCCATTATGAAAGCGGCTGGAAAATTCACCATTTTCCAGCCGAATCAATCAGGTAACATAACCGAATCTGAAATGTAAGTCACGAATCAACCTCGGCCTGTGACGTTATCGAAATAATGCCATGCTTGCCATTGTGGAACCCACGTGTTTCCGTGAGCCATAGCTCCCGTAACTGGATCGAAGTAGTACCATGAACCATTCTGTTTCTGCAAACCTTTTACCATTTTGCCGGTTTTTCGATCATAGCGGACCCATTTACCGCCATTCGAACGTATAAAAACATCGCCTACGTGTCTAGCGCCAGTAACTGCGTCAAACATGTACCATCCAGCGCGCTCATCATCATAGCCAAGATAAACTTCGCCATAAATCATCTTGCCAGTAGTCTCATCGTAATAGACATATTTGTCCTCATCGGACAAATATGTCATTCCTTTACTCATCGCACCGGTCGTAAAATCAAAATTGTACCAAGCTCCATACCTGAAATCCTCACCTTTAACCATCCGGCCGTTCGAATCATAGCGAACCCACTTACCGCCATTCGAACGCAAATACACATCTTTGTTCTGAGCCATAACGCCATTTGCATCTATCCAATACCAAGCATCTGTCGATGGGTCATATATCTCTTTTCCTTGAGCATATGAGCCATCCTTCTCCTGCCAATACTGGCGACCGTCCTTGTACACCCATTTTCCCGATGCGACGTTGGTCGCTTTATTGCCAAAAGCATTCATGTCCACGGAACCACTGATACCGTTGATATGGCCGGAACTGGTGTATTGCCAGCCGCGGTCGTTGGCACCGAAGGCGTTGTATCCCATTTGAGCACCATACTGCGCCACCCAACGGGTCTTTGCGTAGATGTTCGAATT
>ERZ779896.3260-NODE-3260-length-10087-cov-2.145933_pt1 | contig 10087 bp, 12 predicted proteins | sample MGYA00511067_ERZ779896 | MGnify/ENA primary metagenome ERZ779896 (study PRJEB29588, sample SAMEA2161597) | human gut metagenome | biome: human gut; feature: human-associated habitat; material: faeces | place: Denmark | collected 2008/2010 ...
TGCTGATTCGTGGCCTGCGTGCGGTGGCGGATTTTGAATATGAAATGCAGCTGGCGCATATGAATCGCCACTTAATGCCGGAACTGGAAAGTGTGTTTCTGATGCCGTCGAAAGAGTGGTCGTTTATCTCTTCATCGTTGGTGAAAGAGGTGGCGCGCCATCAGGGCGATGTCACCCATTTCCTGCCGGAGAATGTCCATCAGGCGCTGGTGGCGAAGTTAGCGTAGCGTTTATGCCGGATGGTATGCCATCCGGCGCGCATGAATTACTTCTGGCACTGCCGACAATAAAACGTTGCCCGCTGCGCATGTTTAGTCGCCACAATCGGCGTACCGCACACCCGACACGGCTCCCCTTTTCGCCCGTAAACCTGCAATTCCTGCGCGAAATAGCCCGGTTTACCATCACTTTGCAGAAAATCTTTCAGCGTTGTACCACCCTGCTCAATCGAACGCAGCAACACCGCTTTAATCACCCGAGCTAACAATTCACACTCTGCCAGCGACAGTGATGACGCCAGCCGATCCGGATGGATCCCCGCCGCAAACAGTGATTCGCTGGCATAAATATTACCTACCCCTACCACCAGCTTGTTATCCATCAGCCACGGTTTAATCGCCGTTTTTTTCTTCGCGCACTTCTGATGCAGGTACTCACCGTTGAAATCGTCACTAAGCGGCTCCGGTCCAAGATGGGCCAGCACGTTGTGCCCTTCCAGCTCTTTGGTCCACAGCCAGGCACCAAAGCGGCGCGGATCGGTGTAGCGCAGCACTTTGCCGTTGCTCATCACCAAATCAACATGGTCATGCTTCTCAGGGGGAAGTTCTTCTGGAAGGATGCGCAGGCTGCCAGACATCCCCAAATGAATGATAATCCAGCCCTCAGGCAGCTCCAGCAGCAGATATTTAGCCCGCCGCTGCACGCTAAGCACTGGTTGGTCGCTTAAACGGTAGATCTCTTCTGAAACCGGCCAGCGCAAGCGTCCGTTGCGCACCACAGCATGAAGAATGGTTGCACCAACGAGATGCGGTTCTATGCCGCGGCGGCTGGTTTCAACTTCGGGTAATTCAGGCATAGCATCTCCAGGAATGAACAGATGCAATCAATATGGGGGTAAGCAGATAACAAAAAACCCCGCCGGAGCGAGGTTTTTCGTTACATCAAAGCGAGAATTATTTGATTTTCGCTTCTTTGTAGATCACGTGCTGGCGAACAACTGGATCGAATTTTTTCAGTTCCAGTTTTTCCGGCTTAGTACGTTTGTTCTTCGTAGTGGTATAGAAGTGACCAGTACCAGCAGAAGAAACCAGCTTGATTTTCTCACGAATACCTTTAGCCATGATTTATTTCCTCTAAGTACTTAGTACTTTTCGCCACGGGCACGCAGTTCAGCCAGAACTGTATCGATGCCTTTTTTATCGATTACACGCATACCTTTAGCAGATACGCGCAGGGTGACAAAACGCTTCTCGCTCTCAACCCAGAAACGGTGAGAGTGCAGGTTCGGCAGGAAACGGCGTTTAGTCGCGTTCAGTGCGTGGGAACGGTTGTTACCGGTCACCGGACGCTTGCCAGTAACTTGGCAGACTCGGGACATGTCTATTCTCCAAAAATCAAATTAGCTCGAGCTTCGTATGGGGTATTGGCGCCTCGTCAGGCTTTACAGCCCGGTCATCGCAGTTCTATGTGAACTCTCGATTGCCAGGCCCAAATGCCAAACCCGAGATTCTCAAAGGTGGCGTAGTATACGCTGACTCAGCGATGTGCTCAAGTCCCGAACAGACAAAGATCCCGAAGGATCGCGCATAGCGGGTTAAATCCAGCCGCGTTCGGCAAAAGAAACATACTCTCCACGCCCAATCACGATATGGTCGAGCACGCGTAAATCCATGAACTGACAACTCTTTATTATCCGTTCAGTAATGAGTTTATCCGCTTTACTGGGTTCAGCACAACCCGAAGGATGATTATGTGCAAGGATCAGCGCCGAGGCGTTTATTTTTATCGCTTCGCGGATAATTTCCCGAGGATGGACTTCAACATGGTTTAGCGTGCCGGAAAAAAGACGGCTATGCGTTATAACCCGGTGTTGGGAGTCGAGAAAGATCACCATAAAGATCTCCCGCTCCTCACCCGTGAGCTGGCTTTGTAAAAATTCCCGCGTCATCTCCGGGCTGAGTAAAGGGCTTTCTTCACGCATCCGCACGTTGTAGTAACGTCGCGCCAGTTCAGCAATCCCCTTTAACTGGGCAAATTTCGCTACGCCAATTCCATGAACACCACTAAATTGTTCATATTCAGAGGTTAACAAGCCATAAAGAGAGCCGAAATTCTCCAGCATCTCTTTTGCCAGGGTTAATACATCTTTACCGCGCGTTCCGGTACGCAGAAATAGCGCCAGCAGCTCGACATCCGTTAAGGCGCTAATACCAAACTTCAGCATTTTTTCGCGCGGCATCAACAGCTGTGCATTGTTTTTCACCTTCACCTCCTTTGTGGTGCTCGCATCCTGTCATAGCCGTTCCGTTAAATCGACGGCCAGTTTTCAATCCTGGAAAGAGCCTCGCAAAGTGAATCTCAGGTGAAGGCACGACAACAAAAGTATTGTGATAAAATCGCCAACTTCTGGTGTCACCCAACAGGAAAAATCATCATGAGCCTGGCCGGTAAAAAAATCGTTCTCGGCGTCAGCGGCGGGATTGCTGCCTATAAAACCCCTGAACTGGTGCGTCGTTTGCGCGATCGCGGGGCCGACGTCCGCGTAGCCATGACCGAAGCGGCAAAAGCCTTTATCACCCCACTTAGCTTGCAGGCGGTTTCTGGTTATCCCGTTTCCGACAGTCTGCTGGACCCGGCAGCCGAAGCCGCTATGGGCCATATTGAGCTGGGTAAATGGGCTGATTTAGTGATTCTCGCCCCTGCCACGGCAGATTTGATTGCCCGTGTTGCTGCCGGAATGGCGAATGATCTGGTATCGACGATTTGTCTGGCCACACCTGCGCCTGTAGCCGTGCTCCCCGCCATGAACCAGCAGATGTACCGTGCCGCTGCCACGCAGCATAATTTAGAGGTGCTTGCTTCCCGTGGTTTGCTGATCTGGGGGCCAGACAGTGGCAGTCAGGCTTGTGGTGATATCGGCCCAGGGCGAATGCTCGATCCATTAACCATTGTGGATATGGCGGTAGCGCATTTTTCGCCCGTCAACGACCTGAAACATCTGAACATTATGATTACCGCCGGCCCGACGCGTGAACCGCTCGATCCGGTGCGTTATATCTCTAATCACAGCTCCGGCAAGATGGGTTTTGCTATCGCCGCCGCCGCTGCCCGTCGTGGCGCGAACGTCACGCTGGTATCAGGTCCGGTTTCACTACCGACGCCACCGTTTGTTAAACGTGTTGATGTGATGACTGCGCTGGAAATGGAAGCGGCCGTGAATGCTTCTGTACAGCAGCAAAATATTTTTATCGGTTGCGCCGCCGTGGCGGATTATCGCGCAGCTACCGTGGCCCCAGAAAAAATCAAAAAGCAGGCCACGCAGGGTGATGAATTAACAATAAAAATGGTTAAAAACCCCGATATCGTCGCAGGCGTTGCCGCACTAAAAGACCATCGACCCTACGTCGTTGGATTTGCCGCCGAAACAAATAATGTGGAAGAATACGCCCGGCAAAAACGTATCCGTAAAAACCTTGATCTGATCTGCGCGAACGATGTTTCCCAGCCAACTCAAGGATTTAACAGCGACAACAACGCATTACACCTTTTCTGGCAGGACGGAGATAAAGTCTTACCGCTTGAGCGCAAAGAGCTCCTTGGCCAATTATTACTCGACGAGATCGTGACCCGTTATGATGAAAAAAATCGACGTTAAGATTCTGGACCCGCGCGTTGGGAAGGAATTTCCGCTCCCGACTTATGCCACCTCTGGCTCTGCCGGACTTGACCTGCGTGCCTGTCTCGACGACGCCGTAGAACTGGCTCCGGGTGACACTACGCTGGTTCCGACCGGGCTGGCGATTCATATTGCCGATCCTTCACTGGCGGCAATGATGCTGCCGCGCTCCGGATTGGGACATAAGCACGGTATCGTGCTTGGTAACCTGGTAGGATTGATCGATTCTGACTATCAGGGCCAGTTGATGATTTCCGTTTGGAACCGTGGTCAGGACAGCTTCACCATTCAACCTGGCGAACGCATCGCCCAGATGATTTTTGTTCCGGTAGTACAGGCTGAATTTAATCTGGTGGAAGATTTCGACGCCACCGACCGCGGTGAAGGCGGCTTTGGTCACTCTGGTCGTCAGTAACACATACGCATCCGAATAACGTCATAACATAGCCGCAAACATTTCGTTTGCGGTCATAGCGTGGGTGCCGCCTGGCAAGTGCTTATTTTCAGGGGTATTTTGTAACATGGCAGAAAAACAAACTGCGAAAAGGAACCGTCGCGAGGAAATACTTCAGTCTCTGGCGCTGATGCTGGAATCCAGCGATGGAAGCCAACGTATCACGACGGCAAAACTGGCCGCCTCTGTCGGCGTTTCCGAAGCGGCACTGTATCGCCACTTCCCCAGTAAGACCCGCATGTTCGATAGCCTGATTGAGTTTATCGAAGATAGCCTGATTACTCGCATCAACCTGATTCTGAAAGATGAGAAAGACACCACAGCGCGCCTGCGTCTGATTGTGTTGCTGCTTCTCGGTTTTGGTGAGCGTAATCCTGGCCTGACCCGCATCCTCACTGGTCATGCGCTGATGTTTGAACAGGATCGCCTGCAAGGGCGTATCAACCAGCTGTTCGAGCGTATTGAAGCGCAGTTGCGTCAGGTATTGCGCGAAAAGAGAATGCGTGAGGGTGAAGGTTACACCACCGATGAAACCCTGCTGGCAAGCCAGATCCTGGCCTTCTGTGAAGGTATGCTGTCACGTTTTGTCCGCAGCGAATTTAAATACCGCCCGACGGATGATTTTGACGCCCGCTGGCCGCTAATTGCCGCGCAGTTGCAGTAATATGACGCCGGATGACTTTTCATCCGGCGAGTTTCTTTAAACGCCAAACTCTTCGCGATAGGCCTTAACCGCCGCCAGATGTTCCGCCATTTCCGGCTTCTCTTCCAGGTAAGCAATCAGGTCTTTCAAGGTGATGATAGAGATCACTTTGCAGTTGTAATCACGCTCAACTTCCTGAATCGCCGAAATCTCGCCGCGCCCCCGTTCCTGACGATCAAGCGAAATCAATACGCCAGCAAGCGTCGCGCCATTAGCCTGAATAATCTCCATCGATTCGCGAATCGCCGTTCCGGCGGTGATCACATCATCTACCAGCATTACGCGTCCTTGTAACGCGCTACCAACCAGATTGCCGCCTTCACCGTGGTCTTTTGCCTCTTTGCGGTTAAAGCAGTACGGCAGGTCAAGGTCATGATGCTCCGCCAGCGCCACGGCGGTAGTGGTCGCAATCGGGATCCCTTTGTAAGCAGGGCCAAACAGCAGATCGAACTCAATGCCAGAATCCACCAATGCTTCAGCGTAAAAACGGCCTAACAGTGCCAGGTCGCGCCCGGTATTAAACAGCCCGGCGTTGAAGAAATAGGGGCTTTTGCGCCCGGATTTCAGCGTAAACTCGCCAAACTTTAACACCTGCTTGCTAAGCGCAAATTCAATAAACTGGCGCTGATATGGTTTCATGCCTTCGCTCCTCATCTTACTTTTCTACAGACAAAAAAAAGGCGACTCATCAGTCGCCTTAAAAATCAGTTTGCCAGCGCCGCCTTCTGCGTCGCTACAATGGATTCGATTCCCCCTCGGGCCAGCGCCAACAAGGTGAGTAGCTCTTCATGGGTGAACGGCTCGCCTTCTGCCGTCCCCTGCACTTCAATGATGCGCCCGTCTTCGGTCATCACTACGTTCATGTCGGTCTCTGCGGCTGAGTCTTCAACGTATTCCAGATCGCAAATTGCTTCACCGTTTACAATACCGACAGAAACTGCGGCTACCATCCCTTTCATCGGGTTGGTTTTCAGCTTGCCGTTTTCCACCAGCTTCTGTAGCGCATCTGCCAGCGCCACGCAGGCACCCGTAATCGACGCGGTACGCGTGCCACCATCAGCCTGAAGCACGTCGCAGTCCAGCGTAATGGTGAACTCACCCAGCGCTTTCAAATCTACTGCCGCGCGAAGAGCACGGGCGATCAGACGCTGGATTTCCATTGTGCGTCCACCCTGCTTACCTTTCGCCGCTTCACGAGCGTTACGGGTGTGGGTAGAACGTGGCAGCATGCCGTACTCTGCGGTGATCCAGCCCTGGTCCTGACCTTTCAGGAAGCGCGGCACGCCTTCTTCAATAGAGGCGGTACACAACACTTTGGTATCGCCAAATTCGACCAGCACCGAGCCTTCTGCATGTTTTGTATAGTTACGAGTCAGGGTAACGGGACGCACCTGATTATTGCTACGGCCTGCTGGACGCATATTGAAATCTCCGGCTTGAAACAAATGTGGCTGCGCATTATACGGACTTCCGGCGGTTATTCCTATCCTGACAAGGCATCGATGGCTATAATCCTTCCACCTCTCCTTTTATAAACAGGAACGTCTATGATCCGCAGTATGACCGCCTACGCCCGGCGTGAAATCAAGGGTGAATGGGGGAGCGCAACCTGGGAAATGCGCTCGGTAAACCAGCGTTATCTGGAAACTTACTTTCGTCTGCCGGAGCAGTTCCGTAGCCTTGAACCTGTCGTTCGCGAGCGTATTCGTTCTCGCCTGACGCGCGGTAAAGTGGAATGTACCCTGCGCTATGAGCCAGATGTTAGCGCACAAGGTGAGCTGATCCTCAATGAAAAACTGGCTAAACAGCTGGTAACTGCCGCGAACTGGGTAAAAATGCAGAGTGACGAAGGGGAAATCAACCCGGTTGATATTCTGCGCTGGCCGGGCGTGATGGCAGCCCAGGAGCAGGATCTCGACGCCATTGCCGCTGAAATTCTCGCGGCGCTGGATGGTACGCTGGACGACTTTATTGTCGCGCGCGAAACCGAAGGTCAGGCACTGAAAGCATTGATCGAGCAGCGTCTGGAAGGCGTCACCGCCGAAGTGGTCAAAGTCCGCGCCCATATGCCGGAAATCCTGCAATGGCAGCGTGAGCGTCTGGTCGCGAAGCTGGAAGATGCTCAGGTTCAGTTGGAAAACAACCGTCTGGAGCAGGAGTTGGTTCTGCTGGCACAACGAATTGACGTTGCCGAAGAACTGGACCGCCTGGAAGCGCATGTCAAAGAGACCTACAACATTCTGAAGAAAAAAGAAGCGGTTGGTCGTCGTCTGGACTTTATGATGCAGGAGTTCAACCGCGAGTCGAACACTCTTGCGTCGAAATCTATCAATGCCGAAGTGACGAATTCTGCCATCGAGCTGAAAGTGTTGATTGAGCAGATGCGCGAGCAGATTCAGAATATTGAGTAACTCGTAACACTAATTCTTACTTTTCAGCCTTCACAAATGCCGCCCACTCAAACAGAGCGGCATTTTTCCTCCCCGCAACATTCAATTCTGTTTTGCGTGCCTGCTCCAGATTTTGCGATGTTTTTTTGCCCAGCACACTGAGAACGTGAGATACTCACAACTGTATATAAATACAGTTACAGATTTACTTTCTTTGCAATCGATATCACATGGAGTGGGCAATGAACGAACATCATCAACCTTTTGAAGAAATACGGCATTATGGCACTGAAGGGCAAGAATTTTGGTCAGCTAGAGAATTGGCACCGTTACTGGATTATCGGGACTGGCGCAATTTTCAAAAGGTACTGGCCCGCGCGACTCAAGCGTGCGAAGCCAGCAATCAAGCTGCATCTGACCATTTCGTTGAAACCACCAAAATGGTTGTATTAGGTTCAGGGGCTCAACGAGAACTTGAAGATGTTCATCTCTCCCGCTATGCCTGTTACCTGGTAGTACAAAACGGCGACCCTGCGAAACCGGTTATTGCGGCAGGGCAAACTTATTTTGCTATCCAGACCCGACGGCAGGAGCTGGCTGACGATGAAGCTTTCAGGCAACTTCGTGAAGACGAAAAGCGTCTTTTTCTGAGAAATGAATTGAAAGAACATAACAAACAATTGGTTGAGGCAGCGCAGCAAGCTGGGGTAGCGACAGCTATCGATTTCGCCATATTTCAGAATCATGGTTACCGGGGACTGTATGGTGGATTAGATCAGAAAGCTATCCATCAGCGGAAGGGGCTGAAAAAGAGTCAGAAGATCCTGGATCATATGGGTTCAACAGAACTGGCGGCTAATCTCTTTCGAGCTACCCAAACAGAAGAAAAACTCAAGCGGGATGGCGTGAATTCAAAACAGCAAGCAAACACCACACACTTTGACGTGGGTCGCAAGGTGAGGCAAACCATTCAGGAACTTGGCGGAACCATGCCTGAGGAGTTGCCGACCTCGCAGGTCAGCATCAAGCAGTTGGAAAACAGTGTAAAAATTACAGAGAAGAAATAGCAGAAACTAAAAACTCTTTTTGTTGATTGAGACACCCGATGCGTAAGCCAAGGTCCAGGTGCAGTGAACACAATGGCTAAATATTGCACCTTTCTTTTCCCCCCTCAGTTTTAACCTATTTTTTCTTATGCATTTTCTCAGACAAGAAGTCAGAAGAATGCATCTCTGCTACAGAAAATAGCGATTTCACATAACTACAAGTTATCAATTTCCCCTCACCTTAAAAAATCTCAATCGTGACAATGCGTACAAATCGCTACCCTGCCAGACAGATTTTTAGGGAGAGAACCATGCTGTTACACATTTTGTATTTGGTTGGCATTACTGCCGAAGCCATGACGGGGGCGCTGGCGGCCGGACGACGGCGCATGGATACATTTGGCGTAATTATTATTGCGACCGCCACCGCAATTGGCGGAGGGTCAGTGCGCGATATTCTGCTGGGCCACTATCCGCTCGGCTGGGTCAAACACCCGGAATATGTGATTATTGTCGCTACCGCCGCAGTACTCACCACTATCGTTGCTCCTGTAATGCCTTACCTGCGCACAGTGTTTCTGGTGCTCGATGCGCTCGGACTGGTGGTCTTTTCTATCATCGGGGCACAGGTTGCACTGGATATGGGGCACGGCCCAATTATTGCCGTTGTCGCGGCGGTAACCACCGGCGTGTTTGGCGGCGTTTTGCGCGATATGTTCTGTAAACGCATCCCACTGGTATTCCAGAAAGAGTTGTATGCCGGTGTCTCATTTGCCTCCGCCGTGCTGTACATCGCGCTGCAACACTATGTTTCTAATCATGATGTGGTAATTATCTCCACCCTGGTATTCGGCTTTTTTGCCCGCTTACTGGCGCTACGCCTTAAGCTGGGATTACCGGTCTTTTACTACAGCCACGAAGGTCACTAAGGTTCAAAACCTGTGATCTGCTGGGCAGCCAGCCAACTGCCCAGCTTCTTGATTTGCGCATTTTCCTTCCATTCAATAACCTGTCTGGCGCGCCCCGATCCAGTGCCCGGCAGCTGCTGCCAGAACTGCTCCGTGCTAAATAAAAGTTGCGACCAGGACCGTTCATCACTGGCATTAAGCGCCGCCCGGGTTAGCGGTATTCCCATTGCCATCACCCAGCGAGTAAAAGGCTGCTTACGAGCCAGATTAAACTGATGCCATAGCTGCGCACTTTTACTTTTCGCGATCCCCGGCGTGTTCTGTAATTGCTCTGGCGTTAATAAAAGCCAGGAAAAGATATGCTCAAAGCGATGAGTCTGATGCAGCGCGCGCCACCCGGCCTCACCAATGCCATCCAGCCCAAGAACCTGTTTTGCCCCCAGCCAGACTAAGCGTGAAATGAACTGTTCCTGACAAACATCAGAAGCAAAGTAGCAGGTCAACGAGTTAAAGCGGTTTTCTGGCGGTGTCGGTTTTGTACGTTCTGCACCGCGCCACACCACATCATCAATGCGAGGAATACCCTGACCGGCAAGGCTGACGAGAATCTGATCACCAGGCGCAATATCCCACTCCTGCCAGCGCCTGACGGAACCAATATTCACCCGCTGGACTTTTTTATCATCCAGCA
>ERZ779896.3264-NODE-3264-length-10073-cov-19.713815_pt1 | contig 10073 bp, 11 predicted proteins | sample MGYA00511067_ERZ779896 | MGnify/ENA primary metagenome ERZ779896 (study PRJEB29588, sample SAMEA2161597) | human gut metagenome | biome: human gut; feature: human-associated habitat; material: faeces | place: Denmark | collected 2008/2010 ...
CGCGGGGCCTCTCACCCCATTCCGCCGCCGGGATAAACCCGGCTCACGCTGTCCCGTTATGTAGTTCGAGTGCATTATAGCACAGGATATGACATATTGCAATGGAGAAAACCTCCGTCATTCGCCCCGACTTGACATCTCCCGGTGCATATCTTATATTGTTCTTAGGCGAAAGCCTAATCTCGCAGCCTTCCGGTGAGGTCCACACCCCGGTGTGGTCTCAGGCATTCATGGGCCCCGTAGGGCATTCTGACCCCCTGTACGAAGGCAGTCCCATGGAGGCCGACAGTTTTTGGCGCTGTACCGGCAGCGCGGGTGTGCGCCCTTCCGTTGAAAGCGGAAAGGACACAAATGAACGACTCAGTCGTTATCATCTACAACGGTGCGCAAGTATCGGTGCCAAAGGAGGTCGCAGACTTCCTGGAGCAGGATCGGAAGCGGGAACAGGCGCAGGAAAAGCAGGACGCAAGGCATCTGAGTAAAAGTGCGTTTGAAACGGTGCTGTCCGGCTGGGATGGTGTCAAGCGGCCCGTGGAGGATGCGGTGCTTAGGAACCTCCGGCTTGAAAATCTGCGGAGAGCCATTGCGGGGCTGGATGTGCAGGGTCAAAACCTGCTCTCTCTCCGTTACGGCGAGGAGCTGACCATGGAGGAGATCGGCCAGATCTACGGCATCTCCAAAATGGCGGTATCAAAGCGGCTGAAAAAACTGCACCAAAAGTTGGAGGATTCTGTCTTATGACAGGGTCCTCTGACTTTTTTGGTTTACAAATCCGCTCTAAGTGTCCTATAAGGTGAGGGACTATGGCTGGTGGCCGCAGCCGAAAGTGTCCCATCTTACAGACAAGGAGTGATCTCTATGGACCCATTCACCCAGAGCCGGGAACTTCTGTACTTCCTGGCCGCGCACACCGGGCAGGAAGCCATTCGCTACATTCGGGAGGAAATGCGGCAGGCTGCCCCGGGCCGCATCCCCACTGCATGGGAGCTGCGCAGCTATTTTCAGTTCCCGGACCGTCCAACGGCCCTGACGGCATGGCAGCAAATCCTCGCCGTGGACAAGCTGCTGGAGTATGCGGAAATCAACCTCCGCACCCTGTGCGACCTGCTCCGCTATCGGCAGCTCAAGGAATTCGGCGTCGTCCATTCCGTGGACGAATTCACCGCGCTGTGCCATCCCCATGCAAAGGAGAGCGAAGAATGAAGCGATCTCATTACACAAACTATGACCAACTGCCTCTGTTTCTCAATGCAGAACTGGTGGCTAAGACGCTGGGCATTGCGCCCTCCAGCGCCTATGAGCTGATGCACGAAAAGAACTTCCCCACCCTGCGCATCGGCAGCCGCATGGTGGTGCCGAAAGACAAATTTATCGAGTGGGTGGTGCAGCATACGAAAGGCGGTGGCAGCGAGTGAGCAAAGCCAGGCCGCCTATGGGCTGGGAGCGGGCGAAGAATTGTTTCCCCGTGCCCAATGAGCTGCTGCAGCTCAATCTGCCTGCCGGTGCTGTCGCCGTGTACATTTACCTGCTGTGCCACGCCGACCGCCAAACGAACCGGTGCCATCCCAGCGAAGCGACTATGGCAAAAGTCCTGCATCTCTCCCGCAATACCGTAGCCAAGCATGTGCGCCTGCTGGAGGAATACGGGCTCATCATCACGGAGCGGACGCAGGTACAGATGAAAAATGGTATTAGGAAAAACGGAAACCTGCGGTATACCATCGTCCCTATGTACGATGTCTTGGAGCAGCGTTACCAGCGGCAAATGGCCGAGCTGGAGCGCCAGCAAGTGCAGCAGAAGCTGGCGGCACAGGTCCCAGAAGCCCCGTGTTCGCCCCTGTAAGCCGCTGTGCGGCCTCCTTCGGGGTGGGGCAGCGTCCCTGCCCTGGAGAGGGATTCAGAGCCTCTTTCGGGCGGATTTTTGTGGACTTCCCCGGCTCTGCGGAGGACGAAGGAAGAGGCAGGATAAAAGGCTGGCGTCGTTACCGCCGCTCCGCCTGCCCACATCTGCCCGCAGTACGGACAGTTTACGAGGGTTTTCAGCGGAGTCGAGGGTGGCGCCTATTATGCAAGATTTTACGAGGGATGGCGTCTTAGTCCCCACAACAGGAGCGTTTGCGGGGTTTTTGATGCGCCTTACTAAGCTTGGGAGGAATTATGAGGGAAAACAAAGATAGATTGAATTTCCGGATGAAGCCGGAAACGGCGGAAAAGTTGGAGCACTGGTACAAGGCAGACCACTGTCGCAGCAAGAACGAGTTCGTGGGGAAAGCCGTGAACTTTTACGCAGATTCTCTGGCGGCGGAGAACAGCGCCACGCTGCCGCTGGCCATACAGGCCGCCATCGACGGGCGGCTGAAGCTGCTGGAGGATCGTATGGCAGCCATTCTCTACAAGCAGGCGGTTGAAATAGATATGGCTCTCTCCATCCTGCTGCAAAGCGTCAATGTGGACGAATCGGTGCTCCGTCAGGAGCGGGCCAAAAGCATCGCGACGATCAAGCGCACCCATGGTCGTCTGCGGATGGAGCAAAAGCTTCATGAGCTGGAGAACGAGGAATGGCAAGGCTAATCGTCAAAAGCCCCTACATCAAGTGCGGCGGCGGGCAAAACGCCAGCGGCTACCTAAACTACATTGCCACCCGTGAGCGGGTGGAGATCGTGCCGGATGACCGTCCACCCACACGCAAGCAGGAGCAGCTCATCCAAAAGCTGGTGAAGGATTTCCCTGAAACGAAAGAGTTGTTAGAGTACGATGACTACAAAAATGCTCCTACAAAGGCCAACGCCTCGTCCTTCATCACGCTGGCGCTGGAGCAAAACTGGAGCCGTGTGCAATCCACCGAGGGCTACGCCAAGTACATCGCCACCCGTCCCAGAGCCGAGCGGCTGGGCAGCCACGGTCTGTTCGGCGACGAAGATCCTGTGTCGCTGGACACAGCCATGGGCGAACTGAGCCATTACACCGGCAATGTGTGGACGCACATCATCTCCCTGAAGCGGGAGGATGCCGCACGGCTGGGCTATGACAATGCTGCGGCATGGCGGACGCTTCTGCGGGCGCACCGCAACGACATCGCCGCCGCTATGAATATCAAGCCGGAGGATTTCCGCTGGTACGCTGCCTTCCATGACGAGGGTAATCATCCCCATGTCCACATGATGGCGTGGTCGGCGAAGCCGAGACAGGCATACTTGAATAAGGACGGTATCCGCCAGATCAAGTCCACGCTGACCAACCAGATATTCCAGCAGGAGCTGCTGCATCTCTACGAGGAGAAAAGCGCATCCCGTGACGAGCTGGTGCGTCAGACCCGGCAGGCCATGCTGGAGTTGGCGCAGCGTATGCGGGATGGTCTCTGCATCTGCCCGACCGCTGAGAAGAAGCTTTGGGAGTTGTCTCAAAAGCTGAATGATGTGCAGGGCAAGAAAGTCTACAGCTATCTGCCGAAGCCTCTGAAGCAGTTGGCGGACGAGGTGGTGGATGCCATGGAGAAGCTGCCCACGGTCAACGAATGCTACCAGAAGTGGTGGGAGCTGCAATGCCAGCTCAACGATTACTATTCTGAACGGCAACGGCAGCGCCCGCCGCTGTCACAGCAGAAAGAGTTCCGCCAGATCAAGAACGCGGTCATAAAAGAGGCGGAGTATATCCGCCAAGGTCGAATGTCCTTCGAGGACGCAGCCTCGGCGCAGGAAGATGAAGCGACAGATGACCGCAACATGTCCTATGACTGTTGGGAGCTGCGGAAAATCATTGCTGACGAAAGCCCACCGCTGGAGGAACGGGACAGTGCTGTTGCGGAACTGGAGCAAATCGCCTGTCAAGGCGACCCCCACGCCCAATACCTTCTGGGCCTGCTGTACCGTGACGGCGGCCTGCTGGTACCAGACGCAGAACAGGCAAAACACTGGCTGGAGTTGTCGGCGCAGGAGTTACCAGACGCCCAATATGTCTTGGGAAAGCTGTACCTCTCAGATGATTCAGATATACACGATTCCGCAAACGGTCTCTACTGGCTGCAGCAGGCGGCGGATCGAGGCCACGAATACGCTGCCTACCGCCTGGGCAAGGAGTATTTAGCCAGGGAAAACATTTCCAAGGATACCGTAAAATCAGCGGCGTACTTGCGGCAAGCAGCAGAGCAGTCCAACCCCTACGCGCAGTATCTGTTGGGAAAGCTATACCTCATGGGTGAGGGCGTTCCAAAAGATAAGGAAGCCGCACAATATTGGTTTTCCGTGGCGGAGCGGAACGGCCACGCCTACGCCGGATATTTCCTCGACCGCATGGAGCAGGAGAAGGATCTGCCGCCGCCCAACATCCTACTCTCTACCACACGCCTGCTGAACCACATGGGCAATGTCTTCCGAGATAATGCGCCACACCCCGCTGCGCCCGCAGGCCTCCACATCGACCGCAAGCGCCTACAGCGCTTGCGGGAAAAGAAGATGGTCCTGGGCCACAAATGGAACGACCATGAGGAACAGCAGAGTCACAACATGAGATGGTTATAACCGTCCATATTCTGCGCTGCTGTAGACAATAAAAAGGTCTTTCAAAGAACGGCAACATCTTCGGCTTGTTATAGGAGCATAATTAAGTGGAAGCAATATTGCTATACAGACATCATCTGTGGTAAAATATCACTAAACAAGGACGGAGGAGGCTGCAGCGATGGATCCAGATATGATGAAAAATGCTGCGCTATCCAAGGATAGCATCGAGGATGTCAACGCAATGAAAGAGCGTTCTTGGGAATGCGGTCTCCCGCCATATCTCCAGCACGATTTGGATGCCTATAAAGATGGGCTAAAAAACGGATCCACGATTTTAGACTGCCTGTGGGGCGAGCTATACGGAAGTATCAACGCCGCAGAGATCGATGACGGCGCAATTACACCGGCACAGGCAGATTATCTGCGGCAAAAGTATTTGTGGAGGTGATAAAAATTGCCAGACTTTACAAACTGCAGGCGATTATATGACCGGGTATATAATGGAGCCAACGGCAAGAAAATTGCGATAGAATATGAGGGCGAACCGTATATGCTGAAGTTCCCTCCCTCTGGAGAGAATAAGCAGACGGAACTCTCTTATACCAACAGCTGCATCAGTGAGCATATTGCCAGCACCATATTCAACATGGTAGGTATTCCTGCGCAGAAGACGATCCTCGGGACCTTCGAGGTCGGAGGAAAAAGTAAAATCGTCTGCGCCTGCAAAGATTTCACCGCGGACGGAAGTCGATTGTTCGATTTCTGCTCCATCAAGAATACAGTCATAGACTCCGAACACGGCGGTGCCGGTACGGAATTGAGTGATGTTCTGGATACCATTGAAAAGCAGTGTTACATTGACCCGGCTATACTGCTGAAGCATTTTTGGGATGTGTTCGTAATTGATGCCTTTCTGGGTAACTTTGACCGCCACAACGGAAACTGGGGCTTCCTGTACCATGATGAAACAAAATCTGCTACACTGGCACCTGTTTTTGACTGCGGAAGCTGTCTTCTGCCGCAAGCCGATGAACGCATCATGAACACCGTGCTCAACAATGGCGACGAATTGAACGCGAGAATATTCCGTTTCCCAACATCGGCAATTAAGCTCAATGGCAGAAAAATCAACTACTATGATTTTCTGCAGGCAACAGAAAATCAAGACTGTAATGATGCTGTCATGCGGATGGCTCCAAGGATCAATATGGACGAGATATGTGCTTTCATCGAGAAAGTGCCTTTCTTAGATGCAACACAAAGAAGGTTTTATCAAGTGTATCTTGCTGCTCGGAACCAACGAATTATTGAACCCGCGTACACGCATCTCTTGGAGCTGCAAAGTCTATCCCCGACACTTGAAATGTAACGCATACAAACACACGGATGCCAGTTCAAAACTGCCGCAACCAATGCTGTGAGGCCCTGCTCAATTGAGCAGGGCCTCCTTTTTCAAAAAAGTAGTAGCTATTTGGGCAGCTTTGTGGTATGTATGTTGGCTAACAAAAGCAAAGGAGCTGATTCCATGTCCAAGAAACGCGCCAACGGCGAGGGCAATATCCGCAAGCGCAAAGACGGCCGGTGGGAGGGTCGCTACACCGCTGGCTACAACCCCGAAACCGGCAAGCGCATCATCAAAAATGTCCTGGGCAAGACCCAGGCGGAGTGCAAAGCGAAGCTGGCCGCCGCCATGGAGGCCACAAAGGGCGTCGATGTCAGCCGCGCAGATGAGTATACCGTGGCCACATGGCTGCGGAGCTGGTACGACATCTACGCCAAGCCCAATGTGCGGGTGGCCACGGCGGATCGCTACCACCTGATGATTGAGCAGTACGCCATTCCCCGCATCGGCAGCATTAAGCTCACGAAGCTGACTGCCCACGACCTGCAAAAGCTCTACAAGGAGCTGATGGAGAGCGGTCGCACCAACCGCAAAAGCGGGCACGGCAATCCGGGTCTCAGCAGCACCACCGTCCGCAGCCTGCACTTGATGCTCCACAACGCATTGAACCGTGCCGTAAAAGAGCGCTTGATCCTCCGCAACCCCACCGAGGACTGCATCGCACCGAAAGTGCAGAAATTCGAGATGCAGATCCTCCAACCGGAACACATCAAAACTTACCTTGACGCCGCAGAGAAACGGGGACTGCTGCCCATGTTCTATCTGGAACTGGTCAGCGGACTGCGCAAGGGTGAGCTGACTGCCCTCCTGTGGAGTGACCTCGACATCACGGACAAAACCATCTCCGTCAGCAAGCAGTATGTCAAAAATCCCAACGGCGAACTGACCCTTTCCCGCCCCAAGACAGAAACATCGGTTCGCAAGGTATCCATCCCGCAAGAAGCCGTCGACCTGCTGGTCGCTGAGCATAAGAAACACCCCGATAACCCGTACATGTTCCCCTCCCCCATCACAGGAGAGATGTACCACCCCGATTCCATCGTAAACCTGCACAAGAAAATTCTAAAAGATGCCGGGCTGCCGCACATACGCTTCCACGATCTCAGGCACACCTTTGCCACACTGGCCCTGCAAAACGGTGTGGATGTAAAAACTGTCAGCAGTATGCTGGGCCACTACGACGCGGGATTCACCCTGCGCACATACACCCATGCCACCCGCCAAAAGCAGGATGAAGCCGCCCAAACCATGGGCAACTTCATGGCACAGGTGATGTAATCGCTGCGAACGATAGGAGTACCGGAGAAAAAGCTTGGCTTTCTCTCCGGTACTCTTTGAATCTTTCAATATTAGGTTGCTATAAAATGGCAGCTCTTTAAATCATCATATGCTTTCCATATTTCCTCATTAGAAAAATGCGGCTTAATCTTCTTTACTGACCCGCAAATTTCTTTTTTGGACTTTTCCCAAGAATTCTTAGCATAGGATATTGACACAAAAACAATGGTTGAATAAAGCTCTAACTCCTTGGCACTTTTTTTGCTAAATGATGAAACTATCGTGTCAAGTTCTGAGCTATACTTTGAAAGGATATCTCTTTTACACTCCAACATATCTCCGCCCTCCGAGGAGACATTAATTTGATACCCACTCATTCCATTACTGTATGTAACTGGTTTTACAGCGACATAATCTGCAAACTCGGCATATTCAATATCGCTCATTACTGTTTGGCAATAGGGGCCATATGTATATATTTCAAAATCGTAACCTAACGGCACGTTGCATACAGCCTGTAGGAGATATAGCATTTTCATCATTCCGGTTTTGCCAATGTTTGAATCTCTCTTTGCTATTTCTGTTATAAATGCCAGCCTTTCTTGAGTGTTCATTGTTGTTCTCCTTATTGTTTCTCCACGTAAAGACGTTTCATCCTCGGGGCATTAACCATGTGCCGCACAATGGGTGATATTCTACTCAGCTCTTTTACATAACCTGTTCTCTCGTCACTGATTAATATATCTTTGTCGAGCTTATACCACTTTGTCTTTGCTTCATCTTCGAAAAAATCTACAGTGCCTTTTTCCTCGAGTTCCTTTTCCAACTTTTCAAGTTCTGTCTCCTCCTCGATTGTTGGAAGTAAGCTGGTTTCGTATACTTTCCTGTAATGATTTCTATCTATAATTATTTGACCATGCTTTCCGCCGTAACCTTCTTTGATTTTTCCATACATAGTCCAATCATCAAATTGAACATAATCATCCAAGTTATCGGGCGTGGGGTAACAACCTCCGAGTTTTGGATAGCATGTATCTAAAATGCTTTTTACTGCACACCCCACATGATAGTCATACGCTCTTCGCGTTTTGTGAAAGTAAACCTGTGAAAACATCTGATACCTTGCCAAGACCAAACTCTCTGCAATATGCCAGCCTCCATCTTGAACTGCCAGTACCAGCGCATCTGTATCCGGCATTTGTCCGATATCTATGCAGTTAATTAGGCGATTTTTATCATATAAGCCATAGTTAATGCCTGTGTGAATTGAGTCGCGGAGAAGATAATCTGCTCTGTCCGCATCAAGCTGCCCGGAAATAATTCCTTTAAACAAGAGCAATATGCCTTGAAAAGCGCATTTTGTAGGATCACCTAAGAGAGCGGTTACCTCTTCCACACTTATTTTGTAGTTTGCATTAATTGGGTGTTCTTCTATTATCTCTCTGAAATATGTCTTTATTATTGCAATACTATACTCTTCGTGCTCATATCGCTTTCCATCGCTGGCTTTTTTTAGGGGCATAAGATTTTCCCCGGTGTGCGAAAAAGGCGAGTGCCCGATATCATGAAGTAATGCCGCCAATCGAATGACTTTTCTATACCGATCAAAACCTCCCGCATCGAGGTAGTACTGCTCTGATAATAACGCTCGAGCTCGCCTCTTGCTAATAATGCTATTGTAAATATCCGTTGCCATTTGCATTACACCAATAGAGTGCTCAAGCCGTGTATGTACTGCCCCGGGATATGCCATATCAGTTAAAGAAAGCTGTTTAATTCTTCTGAGTCTCTGGTAAACAGGATGATTAATAATATCCCACTCTTGTTCATCGAGTTGAATAAATCCATAAACAACATCTCTTATCTCAAATACCGAGCCGCCCATCTGTGTCAAACCGTCCCTCTTTTAAAATAATTGGGTAGCACACCGTCACTCCCTTATCCATTTTAGAATACCACAGATTTGGACATGTTGCAAGCGAGGTTTATTCATTATCTTTCACGCTATTTGAGTTTTTATATGTGAATACTGGACGACGTTCATAATCTTTCTGTCCACGCCACCCGGCAGAAACAGGACGAAGCCGCCCAGACCATGGGCAGCTTCATGGCGCAGGTGATGTGAGCCAATCTAAAAGAGAGGAGCGGACGGATATTCCGTCCGCTCCTCTTTCGCCCTTTTCGCACATTTCCGCGTGTGGGTCAGGGTGTGGGTCAAAGTTGACCCACACCCTGACTCACAGATTAAATCTGCTAAAAAGTAAAGAAAAAGCCCTGTTTTCGAGAGAAAACAGGACTTTCTGGAGCTGCTGGGCGGATTCGAACCGCCGACCTCATCCTTACCAAGGATGCGCTCTACCGACTGAGCTACAGCAGCATATGGCGACCAAGATGGGGCTCGAACCCACGACCTCCAGCGTGACAGGCTGGCGTTCTAACCAACTGAACTACTTGGCCATCAATTATCAGGAGATCTTGTCGAACTCGAGCTTTTAGAGTGTACCAGAAACAACATACGTTGTCAATAGGAAAATGGCAGGGGCAGAAAGATTCGAACTCTCGACACGCGGTTTTGGAGACCGCTGCTCTACCAGCTGAGCTATACCCCTATGTGGTGGGCCTTCGGGGACTCGAACCCGGGACCGGACGGTTATGAGCCGTCTGCTCTAACCAACTGAGCTAAAGGCCCAAATGGATCGATCTCAATGGCTTATGTAAAAAGAAGTGTGCCGCCACCTTATAGAGTGGCGGCACACCCTTGTTGTGGCGCCTTCTGTAGGGCTCGAACCTACAACCCTTCGGTTAACAGCCGAATGCTCTACCATTGAGCTAAGAAGGCGTGTTGGCGCTACCTATTTTTCCGGGCCGTCTCCAGCCAAGTATCGTGGGCAGAA
>ERZ779896.3272-NODE-3272-length-10059-cov-2.038285_pt1 | contig 10059 bp, 13 predicted proteins | sample MGYA00511067_ERZ779896 | MGnify/ENA primary metagenome ERZ779896 (study PRJEB29588, sample SAMEA2161597) | human gut metagenome | biome: human gut; feature: human-associated habitat; material: faeces | place: Denmark | collected 2008/2010 ...
CCTATCAAGTCCAATTTCCGTGAAGGCCTGTCAATACTGGAATACTTCATTTCTTCCAACGGAGCCAGAAAAGGTCTGGCTGACACGGCTCTACGTACCGCCGACTCGGGTTACCTCACCAGAAGGCTGGTCGACGTTTCTCACAGCGTCATAGTCAGAGAGTATGACTGCGGTACAGATGAGGGCGTCGAGGTAAGAGCCTTTACCGACGGCAAGGAAGTCATCGAGCCGCTGAAGCAGAGGATCATAGGAAGAACAGCCCTTGTGGACATTAAAGACCCGAATACGGGAGAAGTTATCGTAGAACAGAACGAAGAAATCCTCGAGGCTGACGCTGACAGGATAGAGGCCTGCGGCATTGACAGCGTCATCATGTTCACGGACGAGAGCCGCGACTCCGCGGCCCGCGCCGCCTCGGCGCTCGGCATTCCCGAGTATTACTCCGAGTGCGACCGTGAGAAGATGCGCTCCACGCTGGCCGAGGTCAAGGACGGCTGCGTCCCCGGACGCGAGCTCACCTTTGTGGGCAGCGGCGAGACCTTCGGCGGCTCGCACACCGCGGCGGATATCGACATCGCCATGACCGGCGTCGAAGCGCTGACCATGCCCGTCGGCACGGATGTCACCGTCTTCGGCGGCAGGGTGGACAAGATCTCCCTCGCCATTGCCGTTTCGCGCTATGCGAAGATGCTCTCCACCGCTGTCATAGGCGGCTCCGCCATTGTGAAGGTGGTGCTGATGCTGCTCGCCGGCTTCGGCTTCTCCACGCTGTGGTTCTCGGTCTTTATAGACTGCATCGCCACCGTCGGCGCGGCCCTCGTCTCCATCCTCGCCTACAACGGCGAGATAAGGCAGCCCAAGGGTAAGCACGAGGCGCGCTGAACCGAATAAAAGCAAAGCAGCCGTCCGTTTGGACGGCTGCTTTTTTATCATTTACTTTCACTGTCAGCGAGTAATCACATACCCAAGAGGAATATATTCGAGTCCGAGCAGAAATTCGAGACGCTGTAGCAGACGAGTACGTTGTCAAAATTGTTCTGCTCTATATACGCCTTCAGGCTGGCGCGGTAGTAGCGCAGGTCAAGGACGTGGATCTCGGAGAAGTCGTCGAGCAGGAAGGGGATGAGGCTGTCCGTGTAGCTGTCGCGGAGGATGAGCAGGCTGGGCTTGTCCTCGTTGCCGGTCTCGATGACGTGCATCGGGCAGTTGCCGCCCATGAACATGGAGTATTTGTCCTTCTTCTCAAGGAAGCTGAAGTCGTAGAGCTTGCCCTCGACCGGGCTGCCCTGAGGATAGCTCGTGACCTTGAGGCCCTCGGGCGCGTTCACGAAGATCTCCATCGTGTCCGGGTCCACCCAGGAGAAGCCGGAGGACGACCAGGTCGTGCCGTAAAACCCCTCGGAGACGACGTGGCGGTCGGTGTAGGAGTCCAGCGCGGGGCAGGGGAGGCCCATGCTCTCGGCCAGTGCGGAGAGGCCGTAGTACGCGCCGAGGCTGGTCCAGTGGTGGTCGGTGCGGTAGAAGATGTACTCATCCTTGTGCGCGCTGAGCGCCGAGTACATGTCCACGTTGGTGGCGTTGGACTGGCCGTAGCAGTAGTCGATGACCTCTTTTTCGCTGTCATTCGGCGCATTTTTCGGCAGGAGGGAGGAGTAGAGGTCGGATTTGTCGGGGATGAGTGCGAAGTAGACCTTTGCGTCCGTGTTCCCGACCAGCGAGTTGAGCGCCGACATGTTGGAGTCGAGCACGGAGTTCTCGGGCCGCTTGAAGCCCTCGATGAGCGTGCCGTTCTCGCAGAGGTGCACGTCGTTGTTCTCCTGCTTGCCGAGGGCCAGCTCGCTGGCGGCCTTGAGGGTTATCCACTCGTCGCGGAAGGTGAACTGGTCGGTGGTGTAGGTCTCAAATTTGGACGTATAGTCGCCGCTGAAGAGGCTCTTGAAGCTGAACTCGGGCCGCATCTGGAGATAGCGGTTCTCCTGCTCGGAGAACTGGCGGTCGGGCAGTACGAGGTTCAGGATAAAGAACGCTCCGATGAAGGCGAGGAAGATGAGGGCTTCGGCCCACAGTGCTTTTTTGTTCATGCCGGGCCCTCCTTAGAAGTTGAAGTAGATGAACGGATTGTACGTCGCGTCCACCAGATACGCGGTGCACAGCACCAGTGCAAGCACGATAAGCGCCGGAGCTGCAAAACGCCTGACCTTGCCCGGGAGCTTTGCAAAGAGCCGGCTGCCCAGGGGCGTGGAGGCGACGATGGCTATGACAAAGGTCACGGCATAGCTGCCGAGATAGTAGAGGTCCGTGGACTCCGCCAGCCCGGACGCGCCGAAGCCGAGCATCGCGCTGGTGTAGTTGCCGATGGCGGCGAGGCTGTCGAGCTGGAACATGACCCAGCCGAACATGACAATGATAATGGTGTAGATATGGCCCAAAACCGGCAGTTTTTCGAGCCTTTTGAGCAAAAACACCTTCTCAATCATCAAAAACACCGCATAATAGAGTCCCCAGAGCAGGAAGGTCCAGTTCGCGCCGTGCCATATGCCGGTGAGCGCCCAGACGATGAGGATGTTCAGCAGCTGCCTCGCACGTCCGCAGCGGTTGCCGCCGAGGGGGATGTAGACATAGTCGCGGAACCACTGCGAGAGCGTCATGTGCCAGCGCCGCCAGAAGTCCGTGACGGAATCGGCCAGATAGGGGTAGTTGAAGTTTTCCGGCAGCGCGAAGCCGAACATCCGGCCAAGGCCGAGGGCCATGTCGGTGTAGCCCGCGAAGTCGAAGAAAATTTGCAGCGCATAGCAAATCGCGCCGAGCCACATTTTCCCCGGCGTCAGCGCCACGGCGGACAGCACGAACACCTGCGAGGCAATCTTGCCTGCCGCTTCGGCCAGCAGAACCTTTTTCCCGAGGCCGAGGATGAAACGTTCGATGCCGGTCGGGAGATCGGCTCTGCGCTGCGCAAGCTGCGGCGCAAGGCCGTCATAGCGCATCAGCGGACCCTGCGCGGCCTTGGGGAAGAACGTGAAATAGAGCAGCAGACAGCCAAAGCTCCGCTCCGCCGGGATCGTGCCCCGCCGGACGTCCGCCAGATAGCTGATGGCGAGGAACGTGAAAAACGAGACGCCGAGCGGCGCGGCGATCGTCGGGATCGCGGCGTTCAGGCCGGTCAGGCGGTTCCAGTTGTCGGTCAGAAAGCCGGTATACTTGAAATAGCAGAGCGCCGCGATGCAGACCACGATGCCGAGCGTCTGCCCGCGCTGCAAGGTAAAACTGATATTCTCCACCGCGTTGTCGCCGCCGGCGTTGTAGCCGAAGGAAACATTCCTGAACTCCAACACGGTATCCGGCTTTTCGGGATTTTCCTTATCCCCCTCGACAAGGGCGGAATGCATCTGCAGCACTTCGTACACCCTTTCGGAAGAGGCGCTGCCGCTTGCGACCACGACGATGAGATTGGCGAACACCACCAGCGCGACAAGCTTTATAAGCTCGATTAGGATCTGCGACATATAGTTGATGAGCGCGCTGATCTCCCCCTGCGTGAGGGTGCCGGCGTTGACGAATCCGCCGCCGAATACAAGCACGAACACGATGCCGAGGTTGACGAAAACATAGGTTACGGGATTGAGCAGCGAGGAAATGACGCCGAGGGCGGACTGCATTTTCATCATCCGCTCGTTTTTCTTTTTGAAATCGGCGATCTCCTTTTCCTGCCGCGCGAACGCGCGCACCACCCGCGCCCCCGTAAGGTTTTCCCGCGTGAGCCCGTTGATGTCCTCCAGCATGCGCTGCACCGTTTTGTTGCGCGGTATGGTCAGCGCCATAATGAGCCACACGAACAGCCCCATGACGACGGTTACCGCCACGAAAATCAGCCCCAGCTTCCAATCGATGATAAGGGAAGCGACCAGCGCCCCCACCACGATGAAAGGCGCGCGCAGAAAGAGCCGCAGAAAGCGGTTCACGCCCTTTTCCGACTGGTTGATATCCGCCGTGATGCGGGTGATCAGCGCGGGCATGCCGAGCCTGTCGAGTTCCGCGTGGGAAAAGGAATTGATCTTCGCGTACATCGCCGAGCGCAGTTCCGTACCGTAGCCGTGCGCCGCCTTCGCCGCGTAATACTGCGCGATGAGCGCGCACACCAGCCCCAGCGCCGCAAAGCCCACGAGCACCGCCGCGATAAAATAACAGTACGCCGTGTTGCCGTTCTTGATGCCCACGTCGATCATTTCCGCCATCATCACGGGCACGATGAGTTCCAAACACGCCTCGAAAAATTTAAACAGCGGGGCGACGAGGGTTTCCTTGATATAATGTTTAAGGTATCTTCTCAGTTTCCACATACATTACCAGTCGTCTTTGGGGGTTTGTTTAATATCGTCGTAAAATTCGAAATACTTTTCCTTTTCGCTCTTTTCTCTTTCCGGCGCTTCGTCGATTTCAAACCCGTCGTCGTCATAAGCGTCGCTTTGGCGCATCTTATCGTAATCGTCCATATATCACCGCTCGTTTATTATGCAACGGAAGTCTTTTATTCGACTTTTTAAGATATTCGTTTTACAAATGCCGCATTTTTGCGGCTGCATACAAAAAAAGGCGTTTCAAAACGCCTTTTTGTTCGATCAGTCGATCAGTTCGAGGACAGCCATCTCAGCGGCGTCGCCTTTTCTTTCGCCCAGTTTGTAGATTCTGGTGTAACCGCCGCCCTGCCCCTTTTCTTCCTTACGCGCGGCATATTTGGGCGCGAGTTCGTTGAAGATCTTTTCGATCAGGGGATGATTGACGTCCTTCGTTCTCGCCTTGTACGCCGTTCTGTTTTCCTTCTCGCCCTTGATTTCCTGCAAGTCGTTGAGTTTCGCCATAATGCGGCGGCGGGCGGCGAGTTTCTTGGAACCGTCCTTCACGACGGTCTTGACGCTCACCTTGCCTTTCGCGTCGGTAACTTCTACCTTTTCCTCGACGGTGTTTTCATAGGTATTCATCGCAAGGGTGATGATCTTTTCCGCATAACTTCTTACTTCTTTGGCGCGGGCAACCGTCGTTTCGATCTTGCCGTACCAGAGCAGATAAGACGCCTGATTTTTGATTAACGCTAATCTCTGCGTGGAGTTCACGCCTAATTTCCTTGGCACTTTATTAGTCCTCCTTGTCTTTGAGCTTTAAGCCCAAGCTCTCTAATTTGAAAATTACTTCGTCCAACGACTTCTTGCCCAGATTGCGGACTTTCAGCATATCGTCTTCCGTCTTTTTGGTGAGGTCTTCCACCGTGTGAATGTTCGCCCGTTTCAGGCAGTTATAAGAACGCACGGAAAGATCCATATCCTCGATGGTCATTTCCAGAATCTTGATCTTCTTATCCTCTTCGGGCGGCACGAGAATACCGATGTTGCCCACCTCGCTGAGCGTAACGAACATACCGATGTGCTCCTGCATGATCTTCGCCGCAAGCGACACGATGTCCCTGCCGGAAAACGCGCCGTTGGTCCATACTTCCAGCGTGAGTTTATCGAAATCGACGCTTTGCCCCACGCGGGTCGCTTCCACGTTGTAACTCACCTTCTTGACGGGGGTGTAGATGCTGTCGATGGGGATGTCGTCGATGATGTCGGTCTTGTTGTATACCGCGCCTTTGTAACCGCGCCCGCGCCCGACGGTCAGTTCCATATCGAGAACGGCGCCGTCATCCAGCGTGCAGATGTACTGATCGGGATTGAGGATTTCGATCTCCGCGTCGCTGGCGATGTCCCGCGCGGTAACCACCGCGGGCCCTTCCTTGAAGAGTTTTACGTTCTTTTTGAAGTTTTTATCGATGCTCGCCGTCTTGATGGCGATGCATTTTAAATTGAGGATGATCTCGGTAACGTCTTCCTTGATGTGCGGAATGGCGGTAAATTCGTGTTTCACGCCCTCGGCGAACTTCACGTTGGTGATCGCCGCGCCGGGAAGAGCGGACAGAAGGATCCGCCTCAGGCAGTTTCCGATGGTCAGCCCGAACCCTTTTTCCAAAGGCTCGACGACGATCTTCGCATAACTTCTTTCTTCGTTTTCTTCCACCGCTATTTTCGGCATTTCAATTTCCATCATAAGAAATTTCTCCTTTAAAAATAGTTTTTATCCGGCAGCCGCGGGCATTCTTGCCGAAACCGTGGAAAACGTTCCGGTTATCCCCCCGCGGTCCGCCGCGCGCGCTTTGCAACGCGGCTTTTTATTATTTGGAATACAACTCGACGATGAGGTGTTCCGCGATCTGCGCGTCGATATCGTCTCTCTGCGGCAGCGCGATGATCTTGCCCGTAAGCGTTTCGGGGTTGAATTCCAGCCATTTGGGCATGGAACCGACCTTCATCTGCTTGATTTCCGTGAAGAATTTATTGTCCTTTTTGGTTTCCTTGACGGTGATCACGTCCCCCGCCTTCACGATGTAGGAAGCGACGTTGCAGGGTCTGCCGTTGACCGCGAAGTGCGCGTGCGTTACGAGCTGGCGCGCCTCCGAACGGGAAGAACCGATACCCATTCTGTAAATGACGTTATCGAGCCTTCTTTCGAGCAGGGAAAGCATGTTTTCGCCCGTGATGCCCTTCATTCTGTCGGCGCGGAGATAATACTTCTTGAACTGGCTTTCCAGCACGCCGTAGATCCTTTTGCACTTCTGCTTTTCGCGGAGCTGCAAGCCGTATTCGGAAACCTTTTTCCGCGCCGCGCCGTGCTGACCGGGAGCGACGGGCCTCTTTTCCAGCGCGCAAACGCCTTTATAACATCTTTCGCCCTTCAAAAAGAGCTTCGTGCCTTCGCGCCTGCAAAGGCGGCATTTCGATTCGGTATATTTTGCCATAAGTCAATCCCTCCGTTATACTCTGCGTCTTTTCGGCGGTCTGCAACCGTTGTGCGGAATGGGAGACACGTCCTGAATGAGCGTGATCTCGATATCGCAGTTGGTAATCGCCCTGATTGCCGATTCTCTGCCCGAACCGGGACCTTTCACGAAGACCTCGACCGAACGCAAACCGTGCTCTTTCGCCGCTCTCGCCGCCGTTTCCGCCGCCTGCTGCGCCGCGAACGGGGTGCTCTTTCTCGACCCCTTGAAACCGAGGCTGCCCGCGCTCGACCACGAAATCACGTTGCCCTGCGTGTCGGTAATGGTAACGAGGGTGTTGTTGAAAGACGCCTGAATGTGTACCTGACCTTTGTCGATCTTCTTGATGTCTCTGCGTTTTTTTACGATCTTTTTCTTTACTGCTGCCATCTTTCACGCCCTCCTTACTTCTTGGTAGCCGTCTTTTTCTTCGCAACCGTACGGCGGGGTCCTTTGCGGGTTCTCGCGTTGCGTTTGGAACTCTGTCCTCTCACGGGCAGGCCCTTTCTGTGGCGAACGCCGCGATAGCAGCCGATTTCCATCAGCCGTTTGATGCTGAGGCTGACCTCGCTTCTGAGATCGCCCTCGACATGCAGATTGTGTTCGATATATTCTCTTAATTTGGAAATGTCGTTTTCATCCAAGTCCTTGACTCTGACGTCGGGATCCACGCCCGTTGCCGCCAGTATCTTTTTGGAAGTCGGCAGCCCGATCCCGTAGATATAGGTCAGCCCGATCTCCACACGTTTGTTGTTCGGCAAATCAACGCCGGCAATACGCGCCATAAGCTCTTTAACTCCTCCGTAATTTTTCTATTTTTTATATATCGCAAACCGCGCGCCCCGCCGCTCTGGAATGAAAGCGGCGAAAACGCCCGTCATATTTTCGTTCCGGCGCGAAAGCGCCGCCGAAAGGACAATTCAGCCCTGTCTTTGTTTGTGGTTCTTGTTCTTGCTGCAAATCACCATGACTTTGCCGTTTCTCTTGATCACCCTGCATTTGTCGCACATCGGCTTTACAGAAGGTCTTACTTTCATTTTCCGTTTCTCCTTTTGTCAAGTTTATGTTAATTTTTACTACGCCATACGATCCGGCCCTTGGTCAAATCGTACGGGCTCATTTCCAGTTTCACGCCGTCGCCGGGAATGATCTTGATGTAATTCATTCTGAGTTTTCCCGAAATGTACGCCGTTATGATATGCCCGTTCGATAACTTTACCTTGAAGCTGGCGTTGGGCAACGCTTCCACGATCACGCCTTCGGTCTCTATGACATCGTCTTTAGACACAAACTTTCCTCCTATTTTCCTTGATAATATTCGCTGAGCAACCGTTTCAGACGCGCGTCGCCGACTTTTCCGCCCGCCGCTATGCGCGCCGCGACTTCTTCCGGCAGTCTGCCCGCGTATTCCACGTGTTTTACGTTCTTTTTTTTGGGAGCGGCGGGGCTGCGGCGCCTGCCGTCGGCAAGATAACAGAACTTACCTTCCGTGCGCATCACCGCGAAAAAACCTTCGTCCCGTCCGCGGAAACATTTCACCACGTCCCCGCAACTGAAACTGCGTTCGGTTTCCATTCTTTCTCCTTACAGGGTAAGAATTTCCGTACCTTCCTTCGTGATGAGCACCGTGTTTTCGTAATGCGCGGAAGGCTTGCCGTCCCTTGTGGCGACGCCCCAGCCGTCGGAAAGAAAATTCACGTACCGCTCGCCCATGTTGATCATCGGCTCGATGGCGAGGGTCATCCCCGCTTTCAGCCTGATGCCGGTGCCCTTTTTGCCGTAATTCGGCACGGAAGGATCTTCGTGCATCTTTCTGCCGACGCCGTGCCCCACCATTTCCCGAACGACGGAAAATCCGTTTTCTTCGGCGTGTTTCTGCACGCGGTAGCCGATGTCGCCGAGGGGCGAACCTTCGCAAAGATCCTCGATCGCCTCGAAGAAACATTCCCGCGTTACGTCGATGAGTTTCTTTTTCTCGGCGGAAATATCGCCGACGTAGAAACTGCGCGCCGCGTCCCCGACGAAACCGTTTTTCACCGCGCCCACGTCGATACTGACGATAACGCCCTCTTTTATGACCTGTTTATCGTTCGGTATGCCGTGCACAACCATATCGTCTAAGGAGATGCAGGCGGACGCGGGATACCCGCAATAGCCCAAAAACGCCGGTTCCGCGCCGCAGTCCTTGATGAACTCGAACGCGATCCTGTCGAGTTCCGCAGTGGTCATCCCTTCGCGGAGACTTCTGCCGAGCAGGTCGAGCACGTCGCGGGTGATCGCGCACGGCTCGCGCATCGCCTCGATCTCTTCGGCGGTCTTGATGCTGATCATATTCCCATCGCCTTCTCTGCTTCCGCGAACACTTCGTTTACGGGAGCGTCCCCGTTCACGCGCCGAAGCACGCCTTTTTCCTTATAGTAATCGATGAGGGACGCCGTCTGCGAAACGTACACGTCCAGACGGCTCTGCACGGTCGCTTCGTTGTCGTCCGCGCGGGTGTACAGCCTGCCGCCGCATTTGGGGCAGATCTCCGTATTCCCGATGACGCTGACGTGAAAGGATTCGCCGCACTTTTCGCAGCACCTTCTCCCCGTCAGCCTGCCGAGCAGTTTTTCGAGCGGCACGTCGATATCGAGCACGCAGGTTACCTTCACGATCTTTTCCAGAGCCTGCGCCTGCGAAAGCGTGCGGGGAAACCCGTCGAGCAGAAATCCTTTTTTGCAATCATCCCGCGAAAGGCGTTCTGCCACCATCTTCACGGTTACGTCGTCGGGCACGAGCTGCCCTTTGTCGATATAGGACTGCGCCAGCACGCCCAAGGGCGTTTTTTCGCGGATGTTTGCGCGGAACATATCGCCCGGGGAGATGTGCGGCAGCCCGTATTTTTCGGTAATCAGCGACGCCTGCGTCCCCTTGCCGGATCCCGGCGCGCCGAGCAATACGATGTTCATGTTTATTTCAAAAAGCCTTTATAGTTTTTCATCATGATCTGCGATTCCAGCGCCTGATTGAATTCGAGCGCCACGGAAACGACGATCAGAAGCCCCGTCGCGCTGAACACGCCCATCAGCGTCATGTCGATCGCTTTGAAGATCAGCGACGGCACCAACGCGACGATGGCGAGATAGATCGCGCCGAAGAACACGATCCTGTTGGATACGCGTTTCAGATAATCCGTGGTCGGCTTGCCCGGACGCGTGCCCGGAATAAAG
>ERZ779896.3275-NODE-3275-length-10052-cov-2.806342_pt1 | contig 10052 bp, 6 predicted proteins | sample MGYA00511067_ERZ779896 | MGnify/ENA primary metagenome ERZ779896 (study PRJEB29588, sample SAMEA2161597) | human gut metagenome | biome: human gut; feature: human-associated habitat; material: faeces | place: Denmark | collected 2008/2010 ...
CATTCCGTGTCCCAAATCAGTTCCGCACTTCCATAGTCAAGTGCGATATTGAAACGAAATTCATAACCATCTCGTTTTTCTGTTGCTTGAAAAAACCGCTCGCTCCGAAAGTAGCGGATCTTGTAGCCGAACGACTCCAAAATCTCCTTGGTCAAGTCGAAGTCCAATATCATCAAACGATCGAGGTCCGGACGGATAGGATGCTGGCGGGAAAGAGCCTCAAAACGTCCGGCAAAATTGATCCGTTCAAATAGTTCCCGATTGATCGGAAACCGCTTGTCCTGTTCTTGGGTTGTCATGGCTTTATTCGGGTTTAAAGATGATTTCCACGTCATATTCTCTGGCTAAATTAATGAATTTTTGCAAATCCGGAAAATCCTTGTTGCTTTCGGGGATTTCCAAATAATATTTTCCTTCCAATACTGTTCCATCTATTTGCCTATATTTATTTGTCCGTATAACGGTTCCACGCTTGTATTTCTCGTGAAATTCTTTCAGGTACCTTTCGAAGGTTTTCAGGTTTATCTTTGACAGATCGATGGCTTTTCTGGACACTATGCACTGTTTTTCCACGCCATAAGAATCCAGTCTTCTCCCATTTTCAAGATTAACCTGATAATATTTATACCATTTTTCTTTTACCGCCTTTTTATCAAAACGATTCCCCCGCGCCATCGGAGAGTTGTTTCTGTAATAGTCGGACACGACTTTCCAATCGAAAAATCCCCGAGGTGTTTTGTTCTGTCGCTGTTTTCGCTGGACGTACTGTTCGTATCTTCCCCAATCGGCCACCCATTGCAGCAAAAAGTTAGAATACTTCACCGGCTGACTGGCTTGCGAGGACTGGTATATCTCCGTTGCTAATACTGCCGGGCTGTAAATCTGGGGAAGGTAGCTTTTGACGTCCCGCGGGGCTGACAACGCCGGCCTATTCGACGACTCGTAGATTTGCTGGAGGACATTGTCCCAAACACTTCCCTGGACAGGCGGGCGGGATACTTGCTGCCCGCTCCGAAGGACGTCCTCCGATACGGGCAACGAACGGACGGGATACGAGACCGTCTGGGCATCGACCGGGATGGGTTTGGTGAAATCGACCTCGCCGGAAACTTTCTCGATGACCCGGAGGTCTTTCTGCGAGGAGGTGGCTTTCAGCAGGTTCTTGTACTGGGCGGGGAGGTATTCCAGCAGTTTGAAACTTTTCGTCCGTTTCCAGGTGTCGAGCAGCTTCTTGAGGTTCCCCCCGGGGATCAACATGAGCGCTACGTCGAAGATAAAACGTCCCTGCGCATAGCCTTGCTCGCCGGTAACACCGTCCAGACGCGAGAAATAGTCGCCCAGCAATTCCAGTACTTGATCCTGGAACAGGCTACGGAACAGTATGTCGGTATGGTAACGGTCGATAAACTCGATCAAATCCGACCCTGACTGGTAGGCCGAAAGGTTGATCTCGTAATACTTCTTATCGGCCTCATCCAGTTTCTTCTGAATGGAGTCCGGCCAGATGGGCATGCGGGACAATTTGCTGGCCGCTCCGTAACCGATATACTGTATGGCACCTTTTCCCGTTCGGTACAGTTCGACCACTAGGTTGATGACTCCATCTACAACACCGGCCGAAAGTCCCCGGAGATAAAAACGGTCCCGGTAAAACGTCGGCGAGATATAACGTTCGAGCCCGGGAAACAGGTTGCCCGGTTCGACGGGTTCGGCGGGCTTTTGCTGCTCTTCGTAGAGGGAGACGATGGTCCCGAAAGGCATCAGCCACTGCATCGGCGTCCGCATGCGCGAAAACACGCGGAGAAGCGCTTCGTCGGAGAGGGCGACCAGGGCGTCTTTTTTGACCGCTTCCACGCCCGTGCCGAGGGCTTTGGCGGCCGCATCCGTGTTGCGCGCAAGTCGGGCGAGGTCCTGCTCCATCTGCTTGGCGGCGAGAGTCGAAGTGGCTTTCTGCCCGGCGGTTTGCACGACGGCAGCCTGCTTGGTCGCGGAGACGACGGCCTGGCCGTTTTCCTTCATGTACTGCTCGAAGGCCGAGGGGTCTTCCGTGTCGAGCATTCGGTTGAGGGCGGTCGTGGCACTGCGAGTGTTGCGCAAGGCGCCGCTCTCGCGGATGGTCTGGGTGAAAAACCGGTAGGCGAGCGCTTTGTCCCCCCGGCGCAGGATTTCCTCGATGCGGGTGCGGAACTGCTGCGGGTCGGGCACATACTGCAGGAAGGTGTTCAGGTTGTCCACCAGGTTGGTGTACCCGGTGCCGATCCAGTTGCGGTAATCGGCGGGCAGGCTCCAGCCCTGGCGCGCGGCGACTTCGGGGAAGATCTCCCGGGCGTACCACTCGGTGAGCATCTCCAGGGTGCGGCGTTGGCGCGATTCGGGATACAGGTTGAAGTCCAGGATCTCGTCCCGCCACTGGGGGTAGAGTTGCTCCAGGCGGGCAAAGGATTCGTCCTGGCTCATGGTGTGCACCATCTCGTGCGTGATGTCCGATACGGCCGAGAGTTGCGCCTTGGTCAGTTCGACCCCGGTATGCGACTGGCGGAATGCGGCCAGAAGGTCCTCCGCCGGATTGTGCCCGTCGGAAGCGGTGCGGGTGGAGATCTGAAAACGCGCCTGACGGTCGGTGATCCGGGTATCCATCAGCACTTCGGGGTCGGCCGGATCGACCAGCGCTACGTCGATGCTCTGGACGTCTTTGAGAAAATCGTCCCCACGGAAACGTTCCAGGTAATAGCCCAACTGCTCCTCGGGGGTCATCTCGGCCAACAGGCGCGTTTGCCCCCGGTACTCCACGAAATTGGCCTGGGGCAAGGCGGGGAACTGCTGCCGGTAGGTCTCCAGGTTTTTGGTCAGACTGGCCGCCACCCCGGGCGGCATCCGCGTGATGGGCGTTTTGCTCGGAATGCCGATAAAGCCCTTGGCCTTGAGCTGCGGGGTGAGAAAACCGACGTAGATCAGCGGATGGCAAGAACAACGGCAGTTGTAATGCCATCCGGTAAACACGAAGTCCTTCGAATAGTCCCCCGCGTAGTCGTCGCAGATGTCCCGGGTGCGGCGTCCTCCGCGTGTATTGGTAGCCCGCACCGCGATGCGGTAGCCGAGGATCTCGGGTACCTCGCGCCCCATCGTGTTTTGCAGCACATAGCTGCCTTTGATCAGGTTTTGCTCGGCCGTATTGCCGGCATAAGCCGCCGCATCGCCCGCTGCCGTATCCCGGCCATAGACTGTCTGCCGCCATCGGTGCAGGTCGATCCCCAAGCGCGAAGCCGTCTGCGGGTCGTGCAGGAACTTCCGCAGGGTCTCCACCTGACCTCTGGTGAGTTTCCCGTTGCGCACCGTTCCCAAGGCGGCGAGTACCTGCGGATCTTTGAGCAGTTGGTTGAGCAGTTTTACCTCCTGGGACAGCATCCCGCCCGATCGGGCGATCGAAAGTTGCTTGTCCGCCGCAAAACTCTGTGCCCCGGAAAACCGCGCGGTAAATTCGGCCATGCTCTCCTGCCGGGAGGGAAGTCCGTCGATCGCTTCGGCAAAAAGTTCCACACAACGGCGCTCGTACTCCTTTTCAGCGGCCTCGATCACCTCCGTGAGTTGCTCCTGATACTTCTGCCGAAGCTGCGTATCCAGACGGGTGTATTCCGGCGAACCCGGCTCCAGATTCCACAATGCGACGCTCCCGCGCAGCGCGTCGAGATACGCGGCGTCGATGCGGCGTTTGGCCGAGGCGATCGAGCGGTCGAGTTCTTTCTGAAGGCGTTCGAGCGAGGTTCGGGCTTGTTTTTCACTCATTATATTTCCTTTTCGATAATTATTAAAAGCCGAAAGAGCGGAGTGTGTGGTTCGCTTTCCCGAATATAATCAAAAAAGAAATATTTTCAAAGGAAAAACCTTACAAAAATCCACTGTCTCTTTCCCAAGGAATTTAGCTGGGAGAAAACCGGGAAAAAACTATCTTTGTGCAAGGGCGTACCGCTTTTCCTCCTACCTTCGGGAGGGGAAAAAGAGAAACGAGCCTGCTGCAAAAAGAAAAACAACACCATGGACATCACACAGATCCTGCACGACTGGGGGCTGCAATCCGAACGATTGATCGACTTTTTAAGCACCCTCATCACCCTGGCCATCATCGCTTTGTGCGCATGGCTGTCGTACTTTCTGGTCAAGAAGTGGATCGGACGCTTCATCCTCTGGATGGTACACCGCACGCGATTCCGGTGGGACAGCCTGATGTTCGACCGCACGTTCTTCTCGCGGCTGGGACTGTTGGTCGCGCCCAACGTGGTGCTGGTGGGGCTCTCGTGGATCAAATGGGAAAAGATGTACCTCGTCGAACGTTTTGTCGGCGCCTGGATCGTTCTGGCGGCCGTGATGCTCATCATGGCGGTATTGAACGGACTGGAGAGGATCTACCAAAGCTATCCTATCTCGAAAGACCGCCCGATAAAAGTATTCGTCCAGTCGGTAATGATCTTTTTCTGGTGCGCGGGACTCATCGTGATCGTGGGAATCTTCACCCGCGAGTCGGTATCCACGCTGCTGGCCGGGCTGACGGCATTCGCAGCGGTACTGATGCTCCTTTTCAAGGACTCGATCATGGGCTTTGTGGCCGGCATCCAACTGGGGGCCAACAACATGGTATCCATCGGCGACTGGATCACCATGTCGGACGCCGGGGCGGACGGTACGGTGATGGACATCAACCTGACCACGGTCAAGGTGCGCAACTGGGACATGACCATCACCACCATCCCCACCTACAAGCTGGTCTCCGACTCGTTTGTCAACTGGCGCGGCATGGCGGAATCCCAAGGCCGCCGGATAAAACGCTCCATCTATATCGACGTTACCTCCATCCATTACCTGACCCCGGAGGAAATCGACTCCCTGGCCCAGTCCGACCTGCTGAAAGACTACATCCGCAACAAACAGGCCGAACTGCAGGCCTACAACGCCCAGCACGAAAACCCCCTGGACCAACTCCGCCTGACCAACGTCGGGGCCTTCCGCGAATACCTCGACCTTTGGCTCGCACACCGCCCCGACATCAATACCCAGATGACCCACATGGTGCGCCAGCTGCAACCCGGCCCCACCGGACTCCCGCTGGAGATCTACTGTTTCTCCGCCCAGCAGGAATGGGTGCGGTACGAACAGATCCAGTCCGATATCTTCGACCACGTGCTGGCCATCGTCGGGCAGTTCAACCTGCGGATATTCCAGTATTCGGACGCGCCGGACTGAACGCTCCACCGCATCACCAGGCAAGCCCTACACCGAAAGAGCCGGTGCCTAAAAACCGAGAAAAGAGCAAAACGATGAAAGAAAAAGCGGTATTCAACTGGAGCGGCGGGAAAGACTCGGCACTGGCCTTGACGCAAGTGTTGCAGGAAGGGCGTTACGACGTCGTGTCGCTGCTCACCACCGTTCACCGGACCACCCGGCAGTCGTCGATGCACCACATTCCCCAGTCGCTGCTCAAAAGACAAGCCGAGAGCATCGGCATTCCCCTGTTCGAAGTGGAACTTCCCCCGGAAGGCTCGATGATCTCCTACCGGGAGGCGATGGACACCGCCGCGCGGCATTTCCTCGAACAAGGGATCACGCATTTCCTCTTCGGCGACATCTTCCTGCACGAGGTACGCTCCTACCGCGAGAAACAGCTCGCACCCTTGGGCATCCACGTGGTAGAACCCCTGTGGGGCCGGCCTTCCGCAGAAGTGATGGAGGAGTTCCTCGCTTCGGGCCTGCAGACGGTCGTGGTAACGGTGACCGAAGGGGTCCTCGGCCGGGAGTTCGTCGGGCGGAAGATCGACCGGGAGTTCGTCCGCACGCTACCCGCGCAGGTGGACGTGTGCGGAGAAAACGGCGAATACCACACTTTCTGCTACGACGGGGACATTTTCCGCTTCCCGGTGGAGTTTTCCCTGGGTGAACCCCGCCGGTGCACCTATCCCGTACGCTTGGACGACGGGACGGTCCGGGACTTTTCGTACTGGTTCGCGCCCCCGGAGATGCCTTGACGTTTCCCCGCCGGAAAGCCGTATCTTTGCCCGAACGAAAAAAAGACCGCAAGCCCCATGGAAAAATACTTGGTAGCCGGATTGGGAAACATCGGCGCCGAATACGCCCATACGCGACACAACATCGGATTTCGCATCCTGGACCACCTTGCCCGGCGGCACGGGGTGGGCTTCCACACCGACCGCTTGGGAGCCACCGCCGAGATCCAGCTCAAGAACAAAGTCCTGGTGCTGCTCAAACCCTCCACCTACATGAACCTCAGCGGAAAAGCCGTCCGCTACCACCTCAACGACAACCGTCTGACCCCGGACCGCCTGCTGGTAGTCTGCGACGACCTCGCCCTTCCCTTCGGCACACTGCGTCTGAAGGCCAAAGGTTCGCACGGAGGGCACAACGGCCTGCGCAACATCTCCGAAATGCTGGGCACGGAGGCCTACGCCCGTTTCCGCTTCGGGATCGGCAACGACTTTGCACGAGGCGGACAGGTGGACTACGTGCTCGGGGAGTGGACCTCCGAGGAGGAATCCGCGATGGCGGAGCGTCTGGATACCGCCGCCGACCTCATCGAGTCGTTCGCCCTGGCGGGGATCGAACGCACGATGAACCAGTTCAACGGCAAGTAACCCGCCCTACGGCCGCTGCATTCGGCTTTCACGACATTTCCACAGTACAGGATGCGGCCCGGCTTCGACAAGGGGCAAAAACTTCGTTCTCCCCTTGCTGCGACACTCGGCTTTGCCTATTTTTGAACACGTTTGCGATACTGAAAAAAAACTCTAATACCACAACGCGACATGACCATTCGTGGAGTTCTGACCTTACTGCTGACATCGACCATGACCCTGGCAACCAACGCTCAAAATGAAGTAATGACCCCGGAAAAACTCTGGGAACTGCAACGCGTAAGCCTGGCGGGAGTCAGTCCCGACGGCTCGACCGTGCTGTACAACATCACCCAATACGACATAGCGGCCAATCAGGGCACTACGCGCATCGCCGCTTGCAACCTCTCCGGGCAGCAACGACAACTCACCGACGGCACCCAAAGCGCACAGGCCATCGGCTTCACCCCTTCGGGACGCGTCGCCTACCTCCAGCAGGGGCAACTCTGGACCATGACCCCCGCCGGAGAGGATGCGCGACAAGCCACCCATATCGAAGGAGGCATCGAAAACGTGCTCTTTTCGCCCAAAGGCGATGCGGTGCTCTTTACCCGTCAGGTGAAATACCGCCCCACCACGGCCGAACTCTATCCCGAGCTTCCCAAAGCCAACGCGCGCATCATCGACGACCTGATGTACCGCCACTGGAACACCTGGGAGGACGATAAGGTTTCGCACGTATTCTACGCCCCCTTCAACGGGACGGAAGTATCGGGAGAAGGGACGGACATCATGGCCGGACAGCCGTACGACAGCCCCTTGACGCCTTTCGGCGGAGCTGAACAGTTGGCCTGGAGCCCCGACGGACTGAAGATCGCCTATACCTGCAAAAAGAAACAAGGCACGGCCGCTGCCATCTCCACCGACTCCGACATCTACCTCTACGACATCGTATCGGGGGAAACTGAAAACCTCACCCAGGGCAACGGCGGTTACGACACCAACCCGGCCTGGAGCCCCGACGGGCGCTTTCTCGCCTGGCTCTCGATGGACGAGGACGGATACGAAGCCGACAAAAACGACATCAAGATCCTCGAATGGGCTACCGGGCGCACCTACAACCTGACCGAGCGGTGGGACGAGACCGTCGAAGCGTTCGCGTGGGAGAAAAACAGCCTCTCCCTCGTATTCCGCACGGCGTTTAACGGAGTAGAACAACTCTTCGAATACTCCCTGCCCAAAGACCTGAGCCAACTCGCCCCCAACCAAGACATCACCCAACTGACCAAGGAGAAAACCTGCACCGGCGCATTCATCCCCACCGGGAAATACATCATCGCCGAACGCTACGACTTCAACCGTCCGAACGAACTGGTGGCCTACGACCTGAAACGGAAAACCATCCGTCCCCTTACCGATGTGAACGGTCCCGCGATGCAGTCCATCGCTCCCTCTCCGGTACAAGCCCGCTGGGTTACCACCACCGACGGACGGCAGATGCTCGTCTGGATGGTCTTCCCCCCGCATTTCGACCCGGATAAGAAATACCCCGCACTGCTCTTCTGCGGCGGCGGACCGCAGTCGCCCCTCACGCCGGACTATTCCTTCCGTTGGAATTTCCAGTTGATGGCCGCCAAGGGCTACGTCGTGGTCATCCCCAACCGGCGGGGGCTTCCGGGCTTCGGTGTCAAGTGGAACGAGGAGGTATCCGGTGCCTGGGGCGGACAAGCCATCACCGACCTGCTGACCGCCATCGACGACGTAGCGCGCGAACCCTACATCGACCGCGAGCGTCTGGGGGCGGTAGGAGCCTCCTACGGGGGATACTCGGTCTATATGCTGGCCGGGAAACACCAGGGACGCTTCAAGACCTTCATCGCCCACTGCGGTACGTTCGACATGAAGAGTTGGTACGGGACTACCGAGGAGATCTTCTTTGCCAACAAAGACCTCGGCGGGGCCTACTGGCAGAACAAGGCCAACCCTTCGTACAACGAATACTCGCCTTCGTCCTACGTGGACCAGTGGGATACGCCCATCCTGATCCTGCAGGGCGAACAGGACTTCCGAGTGCCGCTCGGCCAGTCCATGCAGGCCTTCCAGGCCGCCCGCCTGCGGGGGATCGAGGCGCGGATGGTCCTGTTCCCCGACGAATGCCACTGGATCCTCCGCCCGCAGGATGCCCTGCTGTGGCAAGCCGAGTTTTTCTCCTGGCTGGACAAGTACCTCGCTCCGGAATCCTGACCTCGGCCCTCGGGTCATCTTGTGAAACCGTGAGAGGGGTTTAACAGGCCCTTACAATATTTTAACAAACGAATGACGTAATTTTATCGATCGATTTACCATCAAAACGACAAACAAAAAAATGTATGCTATGAAAAAATCTCTTCTTCACGCTGTGAGTGTTTCCGCGGTGGCCCTGATGCTGGCTTCCTGCAGCGGAACAAGCAAAATCCTGCCGGCCACCCAACTGGAAGGCTCCTGGGACATCGTTCAAGTGGGCGACGAAGTCCTCTCTCCCGGCCAGGAAAACTCCCCGTTCATCACTTTCGACCTCGCACAAGGCCGCATCTGGGGCAATAGCGGCTGCAACCGCATGATGGGCACCTTCCAGACCGATTCGCTGCAACCCGGCTCGCTCACCTTCGGAGCGGTTGCCACCACCCGGATGGCCTGCCCGAATATGGAAATAGAAAACAACATCCTGAAAGCGCTGGAAGCCGTTCGCTCGTTCGAAAGCGTCGCCACTGACGAGACGGATTCGCTGCTCGCCATTGCGCTGTGCGACCAGAAGGGAAAAGAACTCCTGCTGCTCCAACAGCGTCCGGAGATAGCTGCCGCGGCCGATTCGACGGCTTTGGAAGGCGCATGGGCGATCCGTACGGTAAACGGTGCCGCTCTGGGAGAGACCGAGAAAACTCCCATGCTGCAGTTTACCCTGGCGGAACACCGCGTACACGGGAATGCGGGCTGCAACGTAATCAACGGGACGTTTGAATTGGATCCGCAAAACCCCTCGGCACTGACTTTCGGCCCGATGATCACCACGATGATGGCCTGCCAGAACATGGATGCCGAGACGGCCGTTCTCCAAGCCTTGGCGCAAGTACAGTCGTTCCGGGTAGCAGGCGAGATGCTCTACCTGTGCGATGCTTCCGGGTCGGAACTTCTCTCCCTGGAAAAGGACCCCTCGCTGGCAGAATAACCGCTTTTTCGAAAAAGCGGGCAAGCAAAAGGGCGGAAGGCACAGTGCCTTCCGCCCTTTTGCTTGCCCGCCCTACCCGCTTTGAACGCCCCCTTACTACTGCCACTCGGCATCGTCAAAAGCGAAAATCTTGTTTTCGATTTGCCCCTGCGCTCGACCTGTAAATCTTTGGCTTCGCCCAAGACAGGATGCGGCTCGGCAGAGCCAAGATGAAAACTTCGTTTTCGTTT
>ERZ779896.3288-NODE-3288-length-10022-cov-3.575399_pt1 | contig 10022 bp, 10 predicted proteins | sample MGYA00511067_ERZ779896 | MGnify/ENA primary metagenome ERZ779896 (study PRJEB29588, sample SAMEA2161597) | human gut metagenome | biome: human gut; feature: human-associated habitat; material: faeces | place: Denmark | collected 2008/2010 ...
CCAAAATATAGATATAGTAGGAGATGCAGTTGCATTGACAGGAATTAAATACATATTTAAAAAATTGTTTGCATTAAATAATACAGATGCATTGCCAGAAGGAAAATATTAATAAAATAAAGCAAAAAATATTGACATAACGAAGTAAAAATGATAAAATATAAACCGCGATAGAAAAACCTAAAATGGAAAATCTATAGCGGTTTTAATTTATATAAAAAATTAAAAAATATAAGGAAAGAGGTGAAATTTAAGTGCCAACAATTAATCAATTAGTAAGAAAAGGAAGACAAACAACAAAGGCAAAATCAACAGCACCAGCATTACAACATGGATGGAACTCTAAAAACAAAACACTAACAAATAACAGAGCTCCTCAAAAAAGAGGTGTATGTACTGTTGTAAAAACAGTAACACCAAAGAAACCAAACTCAGCTTTAAGAAAAGTTGCCAGAGTTAGACTTTCAAATGGTTATGAAGTAACATCTTATATTCCTGGTATAGGACATAACCTACAAGAACACAGTGTAGTTCTAATCAGAGGAGGAAGAGTAAAAGACCTTCCAGGTGTTAGATACCATATCATCAGAGGAACATTAGATACAGCAGGAGTTAAAGACAGAATGCAAGCTCGTTCTAAGTATGGAGCTAAAAAACCAAAAAAATAAAAAATAAACTAAATCAGATTAGTGCACACAATTTACTAAATTAAGGTACTTAAATTTAGAATAGATTATGTAGCACTATACGGGAAAGAGAAACTTTCCAGAGTAACTTAGATACCTTATGGGTATCAAAAAAAGAAAAGGAGTGAAGAATAGTGCCAAGAAGAGGATATATAGCAAAAAGAGATGTTTTACCAGATCCAATATATAATAGCAAAGTTGTTACAAAATTAATTAACAACATAATGTTAGATGGTAAAAAATCAGTTGCTCAAGGTATAGTATATGATGCTTTTGACATAATAAAAGAAAAAGAAGGAAAAAATCCTTTAGAAGTATTTGAAGCAGCATTAGAAAATATTATGCCAGTTCTTGAAGTAAAAGCAAGAAGAGTTGGTGGAGCAACATATCAAGTACCATTAGAAATTAGACCTGAAAGAAGACAAACTTTAGGTTTAAGATGGTTAGTAACTTATGCTAGAAACAGACATGAAAAAACTATGGCTGAAAAATTAGCAGGAGAAATCATGGATGCTGTTAACGGTAACGGTGGAGCATTTAAGAAGAAAGAAGATACACATAGAATGGCAGAAGCTAATAAAGCTTTCGCACATTATAAATGGTAAAAATTCGATTAAAAGCAACAATCTGCACATTTTCAATAACTATTTCAAACCTCGACGTACCATCGTACGACTTCGGCTTGAAATAACTATTAAAAATGCACATCTTATTACTTTTAATCAAAATTTAAAGCATAGGAACGTAAAAATTTATACATTATAAGAAATGTAAAAAATAAAAGGGTGTAAGTACATTAACCCTTTATCCAATAAAAGGAGGGAAATATTAACATGGCAGGAAGAGCATACCCATTAGAAAGAACAAGAAATATAGGAATAATGGCTCACATTGATGCTGGTAAAACAACAACAACAGAGAGAATATTATTCTACACAGGTAAAACACATAAAATAGGTGAAGTTCATGAAGGTGCTGCAACAATGGACTGGATGGAACAAGAACAAGAAAGAGGAATCACAATTACATCTGCTGCAACAACATGTTTCTGGAAAAATAATAGAATTAATATTATAGATACACCAGGACACGTAGACTTTACAGTAGAAGTACAAAGATCTTTAAGAGTCCTTGATGGAGCAGTTACAGTATTAGCAGCAAAAGGTGGAGTTCAACCACAAACAGAAACAGTATGGAGACAAGCTGACAAATATCAAGTACCAAGAATGGTATATGTAAATAAAATGGATATTGTTGGTGCAAACTTTATGCTTTGTGTTGACCAATTAAAAAACAGATTACGTGCTAACCCAGTACCAATCCAATTACCAATTGGTGCAGAAGACCAATTTAAAGGAATTGTTGATTTAATTAAAATGAGAGCTTTCATCCATAAAGATGACTTAGGAAAAGAAATTGAAGAAACAGATATTCCAGAAGATATGGTTGAAGATGCAAAAAAATGGAGAACAGCTATGATTGAAGCTGCATGTGAACAAGATGAAGAATTAATGATGAAATATTTAGAAGGTGAAGAACCATCTGAAGAAGAAATCAAAAAAGCATTAAGAAAAGGAACAATAGCTAACGCAATAGTTCCAGTAACATGTGGATCTTCATATAAAAATAAAGGTGTACAAGAACTATTAAATGCAATAGTTGACTTTATGCCATCACCACTTGATATACCACATATCAAAGGGGAAACACTAGATGGTGAACCAACAGAAGCCAAAACTTCTGATAGTGAACCATTTGCAGCATTAGCATTTAAAATTGCGACAGATCCATTCGTAGGAAAATTATGTTTCTTTAGAGTATATTCAGGTGTATTAGAAACAGGATCAACAGTTTTAAATTCTAGCAAAGATAAAAAAGAAAGAATTGGTAGAATTCTACAAATGCACTCAAATCACAGAGAAGATATTGAAAAAGTATATGCTGGTGATATTGCAGCTGCAGTAGGATTAAAAGATGTTACAACTGGAAATACTTTATGTGATCCAGAACATCCAATAATTCTAGAATCAATGGAATTCCCAGAACCAGTTATTGATATTGCTATTGAGCCAAAAGATAAAGCAGCTCAAGAAAAAATGGGAATAGCTTTAGCAAAATTAGCTGAAGAAGATCCAACATTTAAGGCATATACAAATCAAGAAACAGGTCAAACAATTATTGCAGGTATGGGTGAGTTACACTTAGACATAATTGTAGATAGATTAAAAAGAGAATTCAAAGTAGAATGTAATGTAGGTAAACCACAAGTTGCTTACAAAGAAACAATCAGAAATAAAGTAAAAGTTCAAGGTAAATTTATTCGTCAATCTGGTGGTAAAGGACAATACGGTGATGTATGGTTTGAAATGGAACCACTAGAACCAGGAAAAGGAATTGAATTCGAAAGCAAAATCGTTGGAGGAGCAGTTCCAAAAGAATATATCAAACCAATTGAACAAGGAATGAGAGAAGCTGCTGAAAGCGGTATCTTAGCTGGATATCCAGTAATCGACTTCAAAGTATCATTAGTTGATGGTTCTTACCATGAAGTTGACTCATCAGAAATGGCATTCAAGATTGCTGCATCTATGGCATTCAAAGAAGGATGTAAACAAGCTAAATCAGTTATCTTAGAGCCAATCATGAAAGTTGAAATAACAGTACCAGAAGAATACATGGGAGATGTTATTGGAGACGTAAACTCTAGACGTGGTAGAATGGAAGGTATGGATGCAAATGATGGAATGCAAGAAATACATGCATTTATTCCATTATCTGAAATGTTCGGATATGCAACAGACTTACGTTCAAAAACACAAGGTAGAGGTTCATACTCTATGGAACCATCTCATTATGAAGAAGTTCCAAAATCAGTACTTGAAACAATTGTTGCTTCAAGAGCTAAAAAAGAAGACTAATACAAAAAGTGTAAAAGAATTATAGCAAACACTTGCAATTTGAAAAAGATTGTTATAAAATGTTTATACTTAATGAAGTTATTAAATTTAAAATAATATAAAGGTAAAGAAAAACAGAATCTTTACTAAAAATTAAAGGAGGAATTTAAAAATGGCAAAAGCAAAATTTGAAAGAACAAAGCCACACGTTAACATCGGTACAATCGGACACGTTGACCATGGAAAAACAACAACAACTGCTGCTATCACAAAATATTTATCATTATTAGGAAAAGCTAAATTCGAAGCTTATGATGAAATTGATGGAGCACCAGAAGAAAAAGCAAGAGGAATCACAATCAACACAGCTCACGTAGAATATGAAACAGATAACAGACACTATGCACATGTTGACTGCCCAGGACATGCTGACTATGTAAAGAACATGATTACAGGTGCTGCTCAAATGGATGGTGCAATATTAGTTGTATCAGCAGCTGATGGACCAATGCCACAAACAAGAGAACACATCTTATTAGCTAGACAAGTAGGTGTTAAATACATCGTTGTTTACTTAAATAAATGTGATATGGTTGATGATCCAGAATTATTAGAATTAGTTGAAATGGAAGTTAGAGACCTATTAACAGAATATGGTTTCCCAGGAGATGAAATTCCAGTAATAAAAGGTTCTTCATTAAAAGTATTAGAGAGTACATCAACAGATCCTAATGATCCTGTTTATGCACCAATCAAAGAATTAATGGATGCAGTTGATAGCTATATCCCAACACCAGAAAGACCAGTAGACCAACCATTCCTAATGCCAGTTGAAGACGTATTCACAATTACAGGACGTGGAACAGTTGCAACAGGTAGAGTAGAAAGAGGAATTGTTAAAGTTTCTGACGAAGTTGAAATCATTGGTTTAACAACAGAAAGAAGAAAAACTGTTGTTACAGGTGTAGAAATGTTCAGAAAATTATTAGACCAAGCTGAAGCTGGTGACAATATCGGAACATTATTAAGAGGTATTGATAGAAAAGACATCGAAAGAGGTCAAGTACTATGTAAACCAGGAACAATTCATCCACATACAAAATTCACATCAGAAGTATACGTTTTAACTAAAGATGAAGGTGGAAGACATACTCCATTCTTCAACGGATACAGACCACAATTCTATTTCAGAACAACAGACGTAACAGGTGTTATCGAATTACCTGCTGGAACAGAAATGGTTATGCCAGGTGACAACGTATCAATGACAATCGAATTAATCACACCTATCGCTATCGAAAAAGGATTAAGATTCGCTATTCGTGAAGGTGGTAGAACAGTTGGTTCAGGTGTTGTTGCTGATATCATCGAATAATAAATGAATTAATATAGAAGGAAGTCAAGAAATTGGCTTCTTTTTTTCGACTAAATATATTACAATAGTATTACAATAATATTAAAAAAATATTACATTAACATAATATTTGACAAATTGTGGCAAGTATGATACAATAAATTTATATGATGTATAAAGGGAGGATTTATATATGGGATATAAAAAAGAAAAATGGGAAATACAATTTGAAGAATACCAAAATGGAGGATTAGATAAAAATCTTGAAGAAGTAAAAGCAAAATATAATAATAAAGAGATAGATGCAAAACAATATCTAAAAGAGCAAAAAAGAATAGAAAAAATTAAAAATAATTTGTCTAAAGTTGAGAATTTGGTTAAATTTAGATATGAGTTAAATGATTTAAAATCTATGTTAGAGGATGAATTAATTAATAGGTATGGCCAAGCCAAAAGTATTGTTAATAGCAAAGAAATAGATAAGAAAATAGAAGAATCAGATAAGAAAAACGAAGAATTGTTAACAAGAATTGATGAAATAAAAGCTAAACTAAAAAATAAAAATTTGACTAAAAATGAAATAGAAAATTTGCAAAAAGGCTTAAAAGAAAACGAAAAAAAATTAGATGCTAATAACAAAGAATTTTTAGAATTAAATGCAAGAAGAAATAACAATAAACAATCTTCTATAGAGCAAGCCAACGGTCAACAATTTTCTATGTTAAAATCCGATGACTTGAAAAAAGAGTATTCAAAGGTATGTATGAAGTTATCAAGAAATAATTTTTTCGCAAAAAGATTATTGAAAGGGTATGATATTGAAAGTATAAAAATAGAAGATAAAAATATAGATTGGGAAGCCAAAAAATATACTATAAATGCAAAACAAATAGAGAAGATTAAAAAGTTAAAAGAAGCTGCCAAAGAAAATGAAAAAAGTATAGATAAAAGCGAAAAAACACCAGAAAAGATTACTGAGGAAGCTGAAAAGAAAATTGGTGAAGATGTAAAAGAAATAATGAAAGATAAAGAAAGTACAGCGTTAATTGAAGTTAGCGAATTTGAAAGAAAACATCCACGATTGGCTAAAATTGCAAAATTCTTCTCTAATATAAAAAATAAAATAAGCAATAAAAAAGAAAATGATGTACAGGTAGATACTGACGAACAAAAAAAGAATGATGAAGCAGAGAATAACGGACAAAAAATAGAAGAACAACAAGAAAATAATTTGCAGAAAGAGAAGGAAGTTCCTAAAAATAAACATAACGATTTTATCAAAAGATTAAATGATATGAATCAATATGAAATATCTGATGTAGCAGAAAAAGGAATGGACGGAATAAAAGAAGATAGAATGAGTGAAGCTAAAAAGAGATTAATGGAAAATAAGCAAAAATCAGCAAAAGCATCAAAAGATAAATATGAACAAGGACTTAATGATTATTATAAAAATCATGGTATTAATAAAACTAAAGTAGATAACACCAACTACATAGATTTATCAAAAAATGATGATGATGCAAGATAGTTAATATCAAGAGAATACTATATGTTATGTATAGTATTCTTTTTTAGTAAATTTGTTAAAACTATTGCAATTTTAATAAAACAATAATAAAATAGAGACATCATGAATAATCATAAATATAAAGGAAAGGGTATGAAAAAAACATGAATATATTACTAGACGCAATGGGCGGAGACAATGCACCAGATGCAAACATAAAAGGAGCAATAAAAGCTATAACTCAAATAAAAGCAGATGTAACATTAATAGGTAAAGAAGAAATTATCAGAGCTAAAGTAAAAGAGTTTACAGGTAAGGAAATAGAAGAAGTATCAGAAAGATTAAAAATTAAAAATGCTACAGAAACAATAGAAATGGAAGACCAACCAACAGTGGCAATAAAACACAAAAAAGATTCTTCAATGGTTGTAGGATTTAAGATGTTAAAAAATGGAGAAGGAGATGTGTTTATTTCTGCTGGAAATTCAGGTGCTTTATTAGCAGGTGCAACATTACTTGTAGGAAGAATAAAAGGAATAGACAGACCAGCACTTGCAGGAATATTACCAGCATATAAAAGTCAATTATTACTTATAGATTCTGGTTCAAACACAAACTGTAAGCCAATTAATTTATTGCAATTTGCTCAGATGTCTACAATATATTTAAGAAATACATTCGGAATAGAACATCCAGCAATTGGATTATTAAATATCGGAACAGAAGAAACTAAAGGAAATGAATTAGTAAAAGAAAGTTATAAATTATTAAAAGAAAATACATAAGCTTTCGGACGAAATTGGTGAGCGGGTTTATGAAAACGCAACAACGGTAAAAGAAAAATCAGAAGAATTAGGGGTAAACTTTATAGGAAATGTTGAAGGAAGAGATGCTTTTTCAGGTAAGGTAGATGCAATAGTAACAGATGGATTTACAGGAAATGTTTTCTTAAAAACAACAGAAGGATTGGGAAAATTCGTAAAGAGAACACTAACAGAAAGTTTAACGCAAAATCTGATATCAAAACTCTGTACAGTCCCATGTTTACCAGCTATAAATAGATTTAAAAAGACAATGGACTATAAGTCATATGGTGGAGCTCTATTTTTAGGAGTAAAAAAACCTGTAGTAAAAGCACATGGAAGTAGTGATGAAACATTATTTGAATTTACAATAAAACAAGCAGAGAAATTTGTAGAGAATAAAGCAGTAGATAGAATGATAGAAGAGTTTGAAAAAAAGAGCGGAAAGGCTTGAAATTAAAGAGATTTAAACAAATTACCGAATGGGTAGTATAAAAATAAAAAAATATTTTAAATATGCTTGACAAAACAAAGAACATATAATATAAATGTTACAGGTGAAATTGATTATTAAAAATGAATATCATTTGACACATGAGAGGAGGTGAACTTGTAATGAGTTCAGAAGAAGTTTTTGAAAAAGTAAAAGGAATAATTGTAGAGCAATTAGGAGTTGCAGATACAGCTGTTACAATGGAAGCATCATTCATAGATGATTTAGGAGCTGATTCATTAGATATAGTAGAATTAGTAATGGCATTAGAAGAAGAATTTGATATAGAAATTCCAGATGCTGATGCAGAAAAAGTTGTTACAGTAGGAGATGTAGTTGACTACATAAAAGAAAATGTATAGATTGTTTAAGAACGAAAGGAATTCGTTCTTTTTTTTTCTACACAGATTTTTGGCGAAAAAACTTGAAAAAAACGTAAAATAGTATATAATATATCTATAAAAATATGGAGGTTGTTATGAAAAGTTTAGAGGAAAAAATTGGGTACACATTTAAAGATAAAGAATTATTAAAAAAGGCATTAACACATACATCATATGCATATGAACACGGAATTGAAAGTAATGAAAAATTAGAATTCTTAGGTGACAGCATTTTGGAATTTGTTTCAAGTATATATTTATATAATAATTATCCAAATTTAAAAGAAGGAGAAATGACTAAAGTCAGAGCAACAGTAGTGTGTGAGACAAGTTTACACAAAATAGCGCAGATGCATGGCTTTAGTGATTTCTTGTATCTTGGAAAATCTGAAAGGACAACAAACAAAGAAGTTAGACCAGCAATTTTGGCAGACAGTGTAGAAGCAGTAATTGCTGCAATATATTTGGATGGAGGTTTAGAAGAAGCAAAAAAATTCATCATAGAAAATTTAAAAGAACCAATCGAAGTAGCAAGTAAACATGTTGGGCAAAAAGATTATAAAACAGTTTTACAAGAAAAACTTCAAAAACATGGTGAAGTAGAAATAAAATATACAATAATAAACGAAACAGGACCAGACCATGATAAAACATTTGAAGCTCAAGTTGAATATAATGGTAAAAAACTAGCTGTAGGAGAAGGCAAATCAAAAAAACTTGCGGAAATGGAAGCTGCGAGAAAAGCTCTACAAAATATAAAATAAAGAGGTGATAGAATGAAAAAACACTATATAATTCCAATATTTGTACCACATCTAGGATGTCCAAATGATTGTATATTTTGCAATCAAAGGTCAATAAGTGGACAGCAAAAAATGATAACAAATGAAGATGTAAAGAAAACTATAGAATTTTACTTAGATAATATTAAAGATAAAGAAGCTAAGAAAGAAGTTGCATTTTTTGGAGGAAGTTTCACTGGAATAGAAGAAGAGAAACAAGAAGAGTTTTTAAAAACAGCATACGAGTTTATAAAAGCTGGAAAGATAGATACAATAAGAATATCAACTAGACCAGATTATATAAATAAAAAGATATTAAAAAGGCTAAAAAAATACAAAGTAGAAACAATCGAGCTAGGTGTGCAATCAGCAAATGATTATATCTTAAAAAGAGCAAATAGAGGTCATACATTTGAAGATGTAAAAAAAGCTTCTAAAATGATTAGATGGCGCGGATTCAAATTAGGACATCAAATGATGGTAGGCTTACCAGAAAGCACAAGAATTGATGAAATAAATACAGCAAAAGAACTAATAAAATTAAGACCTAAAATGGTTAGAATATATCCTGTGCTAGTAATAAAAAATACTAGATTAGAAAAAGAATACCTAGAAGGTAAGTATACTCCACTAACAGTTGTACAAGCGGTTGAAACATGTAAAGAATTAGTATCTATGTTTAATCAAAAAGGAATAGATGTAATAAGAGTTGGATTGCAAAATACGGACGAAATCACTGACCCTAATATAGAAGGAAGCGAAGTTGTAGCAGGTCCATATCATCCAGCATTTAGACAATTAGTAGAATCTGGTTTATGGTATGATACAATTCTTGCTAAAATAAAACAGTTAAATGTTAAAGTAAAGAAAGTAGAAGTAACAGTTAATCCACAAGATGCAAATAATGTTATTGGACATAAAAGAGAAAATATAGAAAAACTTAAAGATATGTATACATTAGACTTAATTGTTAAACAGGATAAAAATATAAAACCTGGAAAGCTAGAGATAAAAGTACTAGAGAAATATCCTGAATTTTTAGAAGATTATAAGTAAAAGGGGAATTTTATGGAGAAAAACAAAAGAGTAATAAATATATTATTAATAGTAATTG
>ERZ779896.3289-NODE-3289-length-10017-cov-2.041357_pt1 | contig 10017 bp, 8 predicted proteins | sample MGYA00511067_ERZ779896 | MGnify/ENA primary metagenome ERZ779896 (study PRJEB29588, sample SAMEA2161597) | human gut metagenome | biome: human gut; feature: human-associated habitat; material: faeces | place: Denmark | collected 2008/2010 ...
CGCAGGGACTTTCGGAGTGGGAAAAAGAAAAATATGTGCACGATTTTATATGCAAAAATGTAAGGTATGACAAGTTAAAGAAGCCGTATTCTCATGAAATCATCGGACCGCTGGGGCAGGGCGTAGGCGTCTGCGAGGGAATTGCAAAGGCGGTCAAGGTGCTCTGCGACGCGCTCGGGCTATGGTGTATGATTGCGATTTGCGGCAACAATCCGGAAAAAGGCATCAAATACCGCCACACCTGGAATATCGTGCGCATCGGCGGGCAGTATTATCATCTGGATGCGACATTTGACAATAGTCTGACCAGAGGGGCGCGGGAGGATGCCGAGTGCCGTTACGATTATTTTAACCTCGACGATAAGGCGATGTTCCGCGACCATGAGCCGCTGATCGCGCCAGCGCCGGCGTGCACGGACAATGGACATTTTTATTATAAGGAAAAGAAGCTTTTCTTTACGAAAATGGAGGAGGTCAAAAAGCGCGCGCAGCAGGCGGTAAAAAAAGGAAAAGTCCTGACGTTTCACTGGCGCGGTTCGTATCTGACGAGGGACGTGCTGAGGGAAATCCTGAATGTGCTGGAAGACGCCGGAAAAGAGAAATCGAAACTGCCCCATATTTACGCGAATGCAGCGCAGGCGGTATTTCGGGTGTGGTATTCCGATATCGACACTCTTGCGTCGGAAATTGTACTGGAAGACGCAAACGAGGGAGAAAAGACAGAAAAGGGATTGAAAAATCCGGAGTGATTCGTTATAGTAAGAACGTGGTTTTCCACAAATAAATACTTATGAGGAGGATTTACTCATGGATAAGAAGTTTGGCATCAAGCATGTCGTAGCGATGGGTATCGGAACCGCACTGTTCGTTGTTTTAACCAACGTGCAGATCCCGGTTGGTTTCATCCCGAACACAGCTCTGCAGACCCGCGCAGCGGTACTTGCATTTTTCTCCGCTATTTTTGGTCCCGTTGTTGGCGGCGCCATCGGTCTGATCGGTCATGCACTGGGTGATGCAGTATTCTACGGAAGCGTATGGTGGAGCTGGGTATTCCCGGACGCTGTATTCGGCATCATCGTTGGCCTGTTTGCTGCGAAGTATAAAGTAAAAGAAGGCAGCTTCGGCGGCAAGGAAATCGGCCTGTTCAATATCGTACAGGTTGTTGCAAACGCACTGGCATGGATTCTGGTTGCTCCGGTTTTGGACATCGTAATTTATGCAGAGCCTGTAAAGAAGGTATTCACACAGGGCGTGACCGCTTTTGTTGCAAATGTAATTATCATCGGCATTCTGGGAACTCTGCTGTTAGTTGCCTACTCCAAGGTCGGCGCAAAGTCCGGAAGCCTTTCCAAAGAGGACTGATACATGACTCCGATCATCGAGTTTAAAAACTATACTTTTAAATATCGATCACAGTCAGAGCCTACACTCCGGGAGATTGACCTGACGGTCAATCCCGGAGAGAAGGTTTTAATCGTGGGACCGTCCGGGTCGGGAAAATCGACTCTGGTGCACTGCATCAACGGGATGGTTCCTTTTTCATACCCTGGCGAAAGCAGCGGAACTTTGACTGTGGGCGGTAAAGATCCTGCGAAAACCGGTATTTTTGGAATGTCCAAAATCGTCGGTACGGTGCTGCAGGATACAGACGGCCAGTTTATCGGCCTGACGGTTGCAGAAGATGTTGCTTTTGCACTGGAAAACGACTGCGTAGAGCAAAAAGAGATGTTCCGTGCAGTAGATGAAGTGGCAGAGGTTGTGGATATCAAAGCCCTTCTCGGCAATGCACCGACGGAGCTTTCCGGCGGACAGAAGCAGAGAGTTTCCATGGCGGGCGTGCTGGTAGATGATGTGGATATCCTGCTGTTTGATGAGCCGCTGGCAAACCTTGACCCGGCGACCGGCAAGCGGGCTATCGACCTGATCGACCGGATCTGCCGGGAGCGCGACAAGACGGTTATCATTATCGAACACCGGTTAGAGGATGCCCTTTACCGGGATGTAGACAGAATTGTGGTGATCGGGGACGGAAGGGTTGTAGCGGATATGACGCCGGACGAGCTGCTTGCCTCCGATATTCTGATTCAGGAGGGCATCCGTGAGCCGCTGTATGTGACGGCACTCAAACATGCGGGATGTCAGGTCGCGGCAAAGGATCATCCTCAGCATATCGAGACGATGAATCTGGAGCCTTATCAGGAAAAGGTAAGGGCCTGGTTCGAGAAGGTTTCCCTGCCGGAGATTCAAGGAGAGGAAAAGCCGGCCCTCGAAGTGTTGGATCTGGACTTTTCCTATATTACAGGCAAACCGATCCTGTCGGATATTCATTTCCGTATTAACAAAGGGGAAATGCTCGCAATTGTCGGCAAAAACGGCGCGGGCAAGAGTACGCTGTCAAATCTGATCTGCGGCTTTATCCATCCGGATCACGGTAAGATCCTGTTAAATGGCAGTGATATTGCGGATAAATCCATCAAGGAGCGTGGCGAGGCCATCGGGCTTGTCATGCAGAACCCGAATCAGATGATTTCCAAGCCGATGATTTTTGATGAAGTGGCGCTGGGACTACGGGTCCGTGGCGTGCCGGAGGAAGAGGTAAAGGAACGGGTTTACGATAAGTTAAAGATCTGCGGTCTGTATCCCTTCCGGAACTGGCCGGTTTCTGCTCTGAGCTTTGGTCAGAAAAAGCGTGTGACTATCGCTTCGATCCTCGTCATGAATCCGGAGATCCTGATTCTGGATGAGCCGACGGCAGGACAGGATTACCGTCATTATACGGAAATTATGGAATTTTTAAAGCACTTAAATGAGACCCTTGGCATTACGATCATCATGATCACACATGATATGCATCTGATGCTGGAATATACCGACCGTGCGATCGTTATCGCGGACGGCGAGCTGATTGCGGACGACAAGCCGGCAAGGGTGCTGACGGATGAAGCGGTTGCAGACCGTGCTTATCTGAAAAAGACGTCGCTGTACGATCTGGCGGTGCGCTGCGGCATCGAGGATGCGTCCGGCTTTGCAGAGCGGTTTATTTATTATGAAAGGCAGGTGAGAGCGGATGGCGGGCAGAATTCTGACGTACAGTGAAAAAGATACCTGGATCCATCGGCTTTCCGGCGTTTCGAAAATGATCTTTTTCCTGCTCTGGTCACTGACCGGTATGCTGACCTATGACACGAGAGTGCTGCTGGTCATGCTGGTCTGCAGCCTGGTGATCTTTAAGGTTTCCCATACAGAATGGAAACAGGTCGGGACGGTATTTCAGTTTATTTTGCTGTTTTTATGTATTAACATGCTTGCGGTGTGGCTGTTTTCCCCGAATCAGGGAACTGTGATCTACGGCACAAAAACAGAGCTTTTACACCTGTTTGGCAATCATAATATCACAAAGGAACAGCTGTTTTACCAGTTTAATATTATGCTGAAGTATCTGACAGTAACGCCGGTGGTATTGATGTTTATTGTGACGACCAACCCGAGCGAGTTTGCGGCAAGCTTAAATCGCATGGGTGTCAGCTACAACGTGGGCTACGCCATTGCCATCGCGCTGCGCTACATCCCGGACGTACAGTCTGATTTTACCAAGATCAAGCATGCGCAGGAGGCGCGGGGCATCGAGATGAGCAGCAAGATATCCCTCTGGACGAGAATCAAGCGGATGAGCACGATTATTTTCCCGCTGCTGTTTTCCAGCATGGATCGTATCGATGTGGTCAGCAATGCCATGGAGCTGCGGGGCTTCGGTAAAAATAAAAAACGTACCTGGTACATGGGAAAGAAGCTGGTACGAAATGACTATCTGACGATTGGATTTGCGGTAGTATTTATGGCGGTTGCTCTGACGATTACATTTGCGGATGGCAGCCGTTTCTGGAATCCATTCCAGTAAAAAAAAGCGGAGCTGTGGGACACGGGTATCGCGTTTTTAGAAAAAATCCGGGGCGCGGGCAAATTGGATGCTGCGCTCCGGGAAAATGGAATCAGGGGATGCAGCGGATTTTTTCATCGGCTGCGGAAAGGGGAATGTATGATTTACACACTGGAAAATGACAGCCTGAAGGTTCAGGTAAACTCCCACGGCGGCGAGCTGTGGTCGATTCAGACAAAGGATGGGGTAGAATATCTCTGGCAGGGCGATGAGGCTTACTGGAAAGACCGCGCATTGAATCTGTTTCCGTATATCGCACGTCTGACTGAGGGCAAATATATGCTGGATGGCAAGACCTACGAAATGCCGATCCACGGCTTTGTCAATTCTTCCGATCTGGAAGCGGAAGAGCATACGGCACAGAGACTGGTGCTGAAGCTGACAGACAGCGAGAACACGAGAGAAATGTATCCCTTTGCGTTTGTTTACTGGCTGACCTATGAGCTTGTCGGCAACAAATTAAATGTTACTTTTGCGGTAGAAAATAACGACAAAAAGGTGATGTATTTCGGCGTCGGCGGTCATCCGGGCTTTGCCGTTCCGCTGGAAAAAGGTCTTGCATTTGAGGATTACTGCTTACAGTTTGAAGCTCCCGGGAATCCGATCCGCGTTGGCTTTTCTGAGGACTGCTTCGTAAATGGCGAGGACAGCGAGTTTATTTTATCTGACGGCGGTAAGCTGCCCCTTGCACACAACCTGTTCGATCAGGATGCGATCGTGCTGACTGATATGGCGAAGGCAGTGACCCTGTGCAGTGAAAAAGGAACAAGAAGCGTGCGCGTATCCTATCCGCAGATGAATTTCCTGGGGATCTGGCATATGCCGTTTACCGATGCGCCCTATGTCTGCATCGAGCCCTGGTCTGCGCTTCCTTCCCGCAAGGGCAGGATCGAAGACCTTTCCGAGCAGCCCAACCTGGTTCATCTGCCTGCAGGCAAGCGGTATGAAAATACCTGGAGTATTGAGATTTTCTGAATTTTGCAGAACTGTGAAAAGGAATGTGCCTTGGCACATTCTTGCGCCGAGTGCGCATCCTCGCGGAGCGTTTCTTATCGTATGGAAACGAAGTTTTCCATACGATAAAAAAGAATCCGGCGTCAGACAGCGATAGGACTGTGCGCCGGATTCTTTTTTTATAAATCTGAAATGCTCGCAGAGCGTGCGTTTTATCTCTGTGTCGCCATGGTTTTTAACTGTCCCATGACCTTTTTGACCGGAGGCAGGTAGAGGATGATCAGCGTCAGCACCGCTTCCACGGACAGATAGATGCCGTTGTAAACCAGGGAATAGACCGGTGCGGACATGCCGTAGTCTGCAGCGTAAGCGCCGAAGAAGATCATACCGGATAAAAATGCGAAGAAATAACGACCGAGTACACCTGCGATATAGCCCTTCACCAGACCGTTTTTCGATTTGGAAAACAGGCCGGATAAGCCGAGCGCACCGAATGCGAAGATGTAATCAACGAGCATCTGCGGTATGCTGATGATATACGGATCGCTGACCAGCTGTAAAAAGCCGTAGGCGATGGCAGTCATCAGTCCGGCACGCAGACCGTACCAATAGCCGATCAGGACTAAGAACAGCATGGAAAATAAAGTGATGGAGCCGCCGAAGGGCAGATGGAACAGCTTGATTTCGGAAGTGACAAAGGCAGCAGCTATCGCCATTGCGGAAAATGCCAGCTGACGTGCGGAAAATTTAGGCTGCTTCACAGAATTGCCGATAAAGCAGGCCAGCAGCAAAAGCGCCAGCATGAGGACAACCAGTGCGGTATAACCGGCAGTGGTCAGCTGATAAGTCGTTCCCCATTCATCCGTGATGGGGATTGCAAAAAAATTGGACATAAAAAAACCTCCTTGTGTGCACAGGAGGGGACGAAAAACAGGACAGATAAAAATCTGTCACATGTGCCTCCCTACGCCGGTATTATCCGGTTCAGGTGATGAGGGTCAGAAATCCGGGCGGATATTCAGTCTCAGCAATCGCTCCCCTGGCAATGTTATAAAATTTTGGTTACAGTTCACAGCTTATGATAGTCAGGTTGAGGGAGCGTGTCAAGCCTTTTTCGAAGCTGCGGCAGTAAGGGGCAAGGGAACTGGGAATAAAATTAGGGCTTGTAACCGTTTCGGATTGGGAATATACTAATATACTGAATTGACAAAAAAGATAAAACGATAAAAGGACTGCGAATAAATTGAATAACGATAATTATAAAAAATGGTTCATTGGACTGGCAGGCGGCTTTGTAGTCATTGCAGGAGTGCTGACCAGTTCGTTTTATGTGTCTTATGAAAAGGTAAAAGGAGAACTGGCGCAGACCAGCGGCGAGCTGTTAAACGCACAGAGTCAGGTGGAGGATCTGACAAAGGAGCTGGAAGAAAGCAGCAATGCAGTGGAAGAAACGCGGGAAGGCTATGTGACCGTCATGCTGCAGGACGGCGAGAAAGAGGATCTGCCGGAAATTCCATTTTCTGTGGACCTGGAGGACTGGAACTATGTGCTGGTCAATGAAAAAAATCCGCTGCGGCAGGATTTTGAGGTAGATCTGGCCAAGACGGACAATGGGAAGTATGTGGACAGGCGGATTCAGAAAGCTCTTGAGATGATGCTGGCGGACGGCAAAAAGGAAGGGCTGCCCCTGATGGTTTGTTCCGCTTACCGTGATTATCAAAAGCAGGATCAGCTGATGGACAACTCCATCGCAAAATTCGTAAGGGGCGGCATGAGCTATAAGGACGCTTTTTTCAAGACGAAGGAAGAAATCGCCCTCACCGGTGCGAGCGAGCATCACACCGGTCTCGCCGTGGATATCGTAGGAAAAAATCATCAGGGCCTGGATAAATCGCAGGCTTCGACCAAAGAGGCGATCTGGTTAAACGAGCACGCTGCGGAGTATGGTTTTATTCTCCGTTTCCCGCAGGACAAGGTGGCGATCACCGGGATTTCCTATGAATCCTGGCATTTCCGCTACGTTGGGGAAGAGGCGGCGAAGTTTATGAAGGAAAATAACCTGTGCCTGGAAGAGTTTGTAGAGCTTGCAAAGGCACAGCAGGAGCAGGAAGCGTTAAAAGAAGCGGAGATGGAGTAGCGATACTACATCAGAAAGAGAGGAACTGTCATGGCAGACTGGGAAGCAAATGTACGCAGGGTTGTCCCCTACACACCGGGAGAGCAGCCCAAACGAAATGACATCATCAAGTTAAACACCAACGAATGCCCGTATCCGCCTGCACCAGGTGTGGCAAAAGCGCTGCAGGAGTTTGAAGCGGACAAGCTGCGGCTGTATCCCGATCCGGCGGCGCTTGAACTGCGGGAAGCGATTGCAGCGGCGGTTTCTGTTCCGGAACATCCGGTAGCGGCAGACCAGGTGTTTGTGGGCGTTGGCTCCGACGATGTGCTGGCACTGGCATTTCTGACCTTTTTTAACAGCAAAAAACCGATTTTGTTCCCGGACATCACCTATTCCTTTTACGACGTCTGGGCGGATTTGTACGGCATTCCCTATCGGACGCCTGGGCTGGATGAAAGGTTCCGCCTGAAAAAAGAGGACTACCTGAACGAAAACGGCGGCATCATTTTCCCGAACCCCAACGCACCGACCGGTCTGATGGAGAATCTGGATACGATCGAGGAGATCGTGGCAAAAAATCCCGATTCCGTTGTGATTGTAGACGAGGCCTATGTGGATTTCGGGGGTGTGAGTGCCCTGCCTCTTGTGGATAAGTATGAAAATCTGCTCGTCGTGCAGACGTTTTCGAAATCGCGCGCTCTTGCGGGTATGAGAATCGGCTTTGCAATCGGCCAAAAGAAGCTGATTTCCTATTTAAATGATGTCAAATTTTCCTTCAACTCCTATACAATGAACCGCCTGACGATTGCCTGCGGAAAGGCATGCGTAGAGGACCGTGCGTATTTTCAGGAGATTACGGGGAAAATCGTGGCGACGCGGGAATGGACGAAGCAGAAGCTGACAGAGCTTGGCTTTACGTTCCCGGATTCGAAGGCGAACTTTATTTTTGCAACGCACAAAACCGTCCCGGCGCAGGAGTTATTCGAGAACCTGAAAACAGCCGGAATTTATGTGCGATATTTCAAAAAGCCCAGAATCGACAACTATCTGCGGATTACAGTCGGCACGCAGGCGGAGATGGAGCGGCTGGTCGAAGTGCTGGTAGAGCTGGTGAAATAGGGCGCGGCATGTTCGAAAACGCGCGGGCAGCAGCGGAAAATACGTTCGCATGCAGACACAGGAACGCACGCGGACAGATGCAGAAAAACGCCGCTGCGCGGCAGAGGGAGCGTGGATAACGAATGGAAATGTATGAGGATTTTGCGTTAGTTTATGATCGGTTCATTGATGAAACGCCCTATGAAGAATGGTGTCAGTTTGTAGTCGGACGCCTGAAACAGGATCAGATCACGGACGGAATCCTGCTGGATCTTGGCTGTGGCACGGGCTCCATGACGGAGCTTCTTGCAAAGCAGGGCTACGACATGATCGGTGTTGATCTGTCAGACAGCATGCTGGACATTGCAATGGAGAAGCGTGCGCAGTCCGGTCATAATATTTTGTATTTGCAGCAGGATATGCGGGAGTTTGAGCTTTACGGTACGGTCCGGGCGGTGATCTGTCTGTGCGACTCGTTAAATTATCTACTGGAAGAAGACGACTTACTGACAACTTTTAAACTGGTAAACAACTACCTTGACCCGAATGGGCTTTTTATCTTCGATTTTAATACGGTCTATAAATACGAAACAGTCATCGGTGACAGCACGATTGCGGAAAACCGGGAGGACTGCAGCTTTATCTGGGAAAATTATTATACGGCGGAGGATCAGATCAACGAATACGATCTGACGATTTTTGTGAAACAGCAAAAAGACCTGTTCCGCAAATTTACGGAGACCCATCTGCAGCGCGGCTATACGCTGGAAACGATGAAACGGCTCGTGGAACAGTCCGGGCTGATTTTTGTCGAGGCACTGGATGCAGACACGCATGGCAGCGTAACGGAGACGAGCGAGCGGATCTATGTGATCGCGCGCGAGCACGGGAAGAATCTGGGATAAGAAATGAAAATATTTGCGCAACGCAGAAAAGCTATGCGGTGAAAAGCGCAGCGTGGAAATGGCAGGGGCTTGCCGTAAAGTAAGCCTGAGGAATGGAGGAGCTATGGGAGATTATATGGTACGCGCGACGGCGGCGAATGCACAGGTGCGCGCGTTTGCAGTGACAACAAAGGAGCTTGTGGAGACAGCGAGACAGGCACACAACACCAGCCCGGTAGTAACGGCGGCGTTGGGACGTCTGCTGACAGCCGGCGTGATGATGGGCAGCATGTTAAAGGGTGACGACGATCTTTTAACCCTGCAGGTTCGCGGCGATGGTCCGGTTCGCGGTCTGACCGTGACGGCAAACGCCAAGGGCGAGGTCAAGGGCTATGCGACGGTGCCGGACGTCATCCTGCCTGCGAATGCGAAGGGCAAGCTCGACGTCGGAGGGGCGGTCGGCAGGGGAACGCTCTCTGTCATCCGTGACCTCGGCTTAAAGGAACCCTATGTGGGACAGACGGCCTTGGTGACCGGAGAGATCGGGGATGACCTGACCTCGTATTTTGCAACCTCCGAGCAGACGCCTTCTTCGGTGGGTCTGGGCGTTTTGATGGAAAAGACGAATACCGTGCGCTGTGCAGGGGGCTTTATCATTCAGCTGATGCCCTTTGCAGAGGAAGAGACGATTTCGAAGCTGGAGCACAACCTGTCGCTGATCAATTCTGTGACGGCGCTGCTCGACCAAGGAATGACACCGGAGCAGCTGTTAGAGCGGGTGCTGGACGGCTTTGATGTGGAGATTACCGACCGGATGCCCTGCAGCTTTACCTGCAACTGCAGCAAGGAACGGGTGGAAAAAGCACTGATTTCCATCGGCAAAAAAGAACTGCAGGAGATGATGCAAAGACAAGAGCAGTTCCAACAGGAAGCTCAACAGCAGATGCAAAAAGCTCAGGCTGATGCAATGGCTCCTATCTACAAAAAGTTGGACGACGCAATTAAAGCTGTAGGTGCTGCTGAAG
>ERZ779896.3291-NODE-3291-length-10008-cov-5.946247_pt1 | contig 10008 bp, 10 predicted proteins | sample MGYA00511067_ERZ779896 | MGnify/ENA primary metagenome ERZ779896 (study PRJEB29588, sample SAMEA2161597) | human gut metagenome | biome: human gut; feature: human-associated habitat; material: faeces | place: Denmark | collected 2008/2010 ...
ATTCCAAAGGCAGAGCCTTTGGTGGGTTTTAAGGGCGAAGCCCTTAACATTCTTTACTCCTGAGGGCGGACTTTGTCCGCCCTTTTTGACTAATGTTGCTGTCAAAAGGAATTTAGGGGCGAACTTAGTTCGCCCCTAATGGGGCAAGAGATGTTAAGGGCGTTGCCCTTAAAACCTATGAGGGACTCCGTCCCTCAACCCTACGAGCCTTTAAAAAGGCTCGAGCGAAACTTTTAAGTTTCTTGGGGAAGTGCATAAGCTTATCATAGGTTTATTATATCATCTCATCAAAATTATGACAAGCATTTCAAGAACAAATTTTCGATATTTTAATGCACTGTTCCGAAAACTGCCCTATCCAAGCCTGCCATATCTTTCAATACATAAACATCTTCAAAATTATTTTCCTTGAAAAGTTTAACAATCTCATTTGTCAAATCTTCACCAATCTCAACACCGATAAAGCCGTTTCTCTTAACCTTACCTTTCCAATTTTCTATAATAGAATTATAGAAAATCATTCCGTCTTTTCCACCGTCAAGTGCAAGCTTAGGTTCGTGCTGAACTTCTTTTGCAAGAGTTGCTATAATATCTGTTTTTATATACGGAGGGTTTGAAAGAACTGCATCAAACCCATTATCTGAAAATTCCTCATAAAGCCTGAATACATCGCCCTTTATGGCTTTGATATTTTCGCAAGCATTACGCTTTATATTTTCTTTGAGATAGCTAAAAGCCTTATCTGAAAGCTCTACTGCAATAATTTCAGCCTTTGGATAAGCCTTTGCAAGAGCAATAGCCACCGCTCCAGTTCCACTGCAAAGGTCTATTATTTTTGGATTTTCAACGCCCCTGACACGCTTTATTGCCTCTCGCACTAAAATTTCTGTATCATCTCTCGGAATAAGAACACCCTCGCCCACAAAAAGCGGAATATCCATAAAAGTCCATTCTCCGAGAATATATTGCAAGGGATAGCCCGATGAACGCTTTTCAACAGCTGTAAGGAATTCCGCTTCTATCTCTGCTTTTGGTGATTTATCGCCCTTAACCACAAGCTCTGCACGATTTACACCAAAAAAATGCTCTATAAGGCACATTGCATCATATTGCGGGCTATCTATTTCTGCGTTGCGAAAATCTGACCTTGCTTTTCTGTAAAGCTCCGACAATGTCATCCGATTCTGTCCTCTCCGTTTTCAGGAATTACATACTGCATAGCCTTGATAGCAACCTCAGCCATATCAGGGTCAGGCTCTTTTGTGGTAAGATGTTGCATCCACATACCCGGTGCGGAAATTATACGAGTGATTATATTGTCGTGTCTGCCACATACTTTGATAAGCTCATAGCCTAAGCCTACGACTAACGGAATACAAAGGACTTTTGTAAGTGTTCTTATGAAAGGATTTGTAAATGGTATGAAACAACCAACAAATATTCCGAGAATAAGTATAATTATAATAAAGCTTGTTCCGCATCTTGGGTGAAATCTTCTTTGCTTCATAACATTCTCAACAGTGAGGTCAAGACCATATTCATAGCAAAAAATTGTCTTATGCTCTGCACCGTGATATTTGTATAGGCGTCTGACATCTTTATTAAGTAAGCAAAGTGCCATATATCCGAGGAAAAGCAGTATTCTTATAAAGCCCTCGAATACTGAACGGTAAATCATATGGCTTCCGAGCCATTCTGAATTTGGAATCATCTGCAAGAGGTTAAAAAGCCAAGCCGGTACAAAAAAGAACAGTGCCACGCAAAAAGCAATAGAAATAACCATTGCAATGCCCATAAAGATTTTGAGGAATTTATCTCCGAATTTATCGTCAATCCACTTCTCAAATTTGCTCATTTCTTCTTCAGGCGTTTCTTCTACATCATCAACAGCCAATTCTGCCGACCTCATAAGAGCCTTATAGCCTGTTCCGAAAGAGTCTATCATATTGACGATACCTCTTATAATAGGCACTCTTAATATTTTAGCCTTTTTACCAAGCCCAAGTGGTTCCATTTCTTCAAGCAAAATTTCTCCGTCAGCTCTTCTGACTGCAATAGCAGTTTTCTTCGGGCCTCTCATCATTATACCTTCCATAAGAGCCTGACCACCAATCGAGGTTATCAGCTTTGTTTTTTCTCTTTTTTCCAATCCTATTACCCTCCTTGCAATTTGTTGCTATAAACAAAGTAATTGCCAATGAACTAACGATAGAGCGAACTCATAGTGAAAATGTAGGAACAAACTGTCTTCAACCGCTCGACAATTTTGCTATTCGTAGCCATTTATTACTTAACAATTATTTCTTTTGGTTCTTCTGATTCTTCTTTTAAAATCGGTATTGAAATAGAAACTACTGTTCCTACTCCCTCTGTACTTGCAATATCTAATGTTCCTGAATGTAGCTTTACTATCTCATCAGCAACAGCAAGTCCTATGCCTGAACCTCTCTGCGTCTGATTTGCCTTATAAAATTTTTCCTTAACCTTAGATAAGTGCCTTGCTGGTATGCCACAACCATTATCAGAAATTTTAATAACAATATTTTCTTCAACTTGTGATACCTCAATATTGATAATGCCACCCTCTGGTGTGTATTTTAGGGCATTATCTATTATATTTATAAATACCTGTCTTAGTCTATTCTTATCGCCAAGTACAGCTGGCAATATTTCAGGCTCTTCATATATAAGATGTTTATTCTCACTCAAAGCCCTTTCTCTGAGCATATATATGGCTTCGTCAATCTCTGCAAGAATATCTATCTTATCCATTTTAAGAACCATTCGGTTATTCTGTATTCTTGAGAAGTCGAGAAGTTCCTCAACTATTCCGCTAAGACGCTCAGATTCATTAACGATAATCTTTAAGCCCTTTTCCATAGTCTTAGCGTCACAAGAACCGCCCATCTGCATAGTTTCCGCCCAGCCTTTAATGGCGGTGAGCGGTGTTCTGAGTTCGTGAGAAACTGATGAAATGAAGTCATTTTTCATTTTTTCAGCGTTTCCGAGTTCACCTGCCATATAATTTATGGTGTCGCAAAGCTCGCCGATTTCGTCATCATAGAATTTTCCGATTCTTGCGTTAAAATCACCTTGAGCAATTCGCTTTGCTGTATCTCCTATTTCACGAACAGGCTTGACGATTGAGCGCAAAAAATATGTACTCGATATAATTATCAAGAAAAGCACCAGAAGTCCAACGAGTGAAATTCCCGATATTGTTATGAATATCCGTCTGTCTGCCTCCTCAAGAGAAACTATATAACGCACTGCTCCGACATATTCATCATCATTTCCATAAATCATTCTGGTGAGAGCCATAACATTTTCGCCCGAATTAAGTTTGCCTGTCCAAGTAGTATATTCGCTTTTTTCATACTTAGCCTGTTCATAATCAGGCATAACCTGTTCTTTATCTGGCTCAAAGCCCGTAGAAGTTATAACAACATCACCGTTTGAGTTTATTACCATAAGCTCCATAAGCTCTTTATCGGGAAAATTCTCGACATAAACTCTCGCAGTAGAGATAAATTCATCTGGTTTATTAAACATATTTGCAAACTCTGATGAGCGACCACTTATAGTCTGCATTATTCCATTGTAATAAAACGACTGCACAAAAAGTGCAAAGATAACTACAATAAGCAGGAGTATTGCCATAATTACACCCATGCTGTTTATAAGCCATCTTTTTGTAATACCTTTCAAAAAACAGACCTCCCGAATTTAAAAAGAATACAACTTTAAAGACTTAGTGTGTAATTATCATTTTTTCTTAGGAGCAATATTTTCATTCTTGCTTGATTTAATCTCATCAGTCAGAATTTTTAGACCATCCATAAGTGCGTGATTTACGATTTCGGTACGACTCTTAAATTCATCGCCCTTTTCCATAAGAATATAATCAAGAACAGTTTTGACATCGCCATCAACTACAAGAGTTATCCCTTCAACAGTTCTGCCGTCACTGCTATCCAAATCGCAATGCATAAATACTATCTTACCCATATTTTAAGCCTCCCATTTGTAGCCAAGTCCCCATACGGTGACTATATTTTTTGGTGAGGATGGATTATCCTCTATTTTCATACGCAAACGGCGAATATTAACATCAACGATTTTTTCTTCACCGACATAGTTTTCTCCCCAGACATGACGGAGAATATCACCTCTATCAAGAGCCGCTCCTGGACTTGAAAAGAAATATTCCATAATCTGAAACTCAACCTGTGTAAGGTCTATAAGCTGACCACGCTTTGTGAGTGTATGGTTGCGGAGATTGAGAGCAAAATCGCCTGACCTGATTTCTTCTTTGAAGTTATTTTCTGTACGCATTTCTGCGATAGCAACTCGGCGATAGAGTGCATCAACTCTTGCAACAAGCTCTGACGGACTGAACGGTTTAGTTACATAGTCATCAGCACCAAGCATAAGTCCTGAAACCTTGTCCATTTCCTGTGTTCTTGCAGTTAGCATAATAATTCCGATAGAGCCGTTTCTCTTTCTCAGCTCTTTGCAAACCTGAAGCCCATCCATACCAGGCATCATAATATCAAGAATGGCAACATCGAAATCTCCACCCTTTTGTTCGTATGTTTCAAGGGCAGCCTCTCCGCAATCTGCCTCTGTAACATTATAGCCTGCACGCTCAAGGTTAATTACAACAAATTCTCTTATGGCAGTTTCGTCTTCTGCAACAAGAATATTTTTCATACCTATCCTATCCTTTCGTAAATTTTCAGCTTATCAACATAAAACATTCATCTAATTCTTCCTCGTTAAGGGAAAGCTTATTTTTAGAATTGTCTATTTTAACGGCATAATAGTTGTTATCTGTTTTTTGCAGCAAAATCTTTTCGTTTGAAATTTCGGAATCCCATTCTTTTTTTGAATAGACATAAATCGTAAATAACTTATCGCCTATATAGCCTGTGTGTGTTTCATCAGAAAGCCATTGATATACTGAAAGAGTTCTATTTTCATTATCAACCCTTGCCGTAACATAGGTAGGCCAGCTATTTTTATTATCTGTAATCCATTTTTTAGGTATTTTGAAATAATAACCGTCCTTATAATTGATTATCATATTTAGAATACCCTTAAATGAATTTGTCTTTAGCTGATATTGATTCCATGTTGTAAGACTACATATAGTTGAGGTATCTTCTTTGTTTCCTGCTGGCATAGTAGCTACTGACGGAATTTCGATTATACCATCATTATTTATATCTTTGCTTATAGTAGGAGTTGTTCTTGTAGATACATTGGTATTTGCAGAGGTATGCAATGCTGTACTCAGTGGATTTTTAAGAGCCTGTTCTTTACTATCCCAATATATAATTTGTGTTGAAATCGTTCCGCTATGATTTTCACCATCAATAATCAAAGCTCTTGTATTAGAATCTACCATACCGACACATGCATTTAAAATTCTTGTAAGCTCAGCATCAAGTGGTACAGATGAACTCAACATAGGACGCTTTTCATTCGTAGAATACTTAAAAAATTTCGCAAGAGAACCATCATCTTTATTAGCAATAGTAAGCAATATTAACTCTGATTGATTGTCATTATCAAAATCTGCACAAGCAAGCTCATTATATGTTGAGTCTATTGGCATTTCACGAATCTGATTATGTTCATCATCAAAAGCATATGCACTTATCTGTTTCTCATTGCTTCCAAAAGAAGTCCAGCCTATAAAAAGTTCAAGCTTACTATCACCATTTATATCAGCAAAGAACATTCTGTCAACACCTGCGGCACTACTTTGTATATTTGCAATGCTCTCCCATGATTCTCCCTTTTTGGTCATAATCATAAGATTAAGCTTTGTATTTTCACCGCCTGATGAAAATAACGCAATAGCCTCATCAGAACCATCATTATCTAAATCCTGCATTGTTACTGCTGAGCGATAATCTCCAGATTGTGGATATACAAATATAAAGCCTGAGCCTGCTTTTTCTTCTATTATATTTTGAATTTCCGCCTTATCACCAGTCGGTCTTGGCGGACGCATCATATTCCCGCCGTCAGTAAAGCTTGCCGAACAACCCGACAACACAGCTACCGACAGTGCCATAATTAAAGCGAGAATCCGCTTTTTCATACATCAATCGTTTCCTTTCCGCTCTTAGGCTTCTTTAAAACAGGCATTTCCTTTAGTTCAACTTTTTTTGCAATAAGGAATTTTATCTTTATGCCCTCATCAGAAAACATCTTTTCGTGTTCGGTCATAAGATTTGGTTCATAGCCTGAATTATGCAAATCACGAGTTATATATATTATATCAAAGCCTGATTCTGCAAAATATTCAAGACTTTCCTCAAAAAGCTCATCATCGTCTGTCTTGAAATGAATCTCTCCGCCATCAACAAGAAAATCTCTATATTGTATAAGCTGGCGGGTATGTGTAAGACGGCGTTTCTTGTGCTTTTCACGAGGCCAAGGATTACAGAAGTTTATGTAAATTCTTTCTGCATAATCCTCTTTGCCAAGCATATTAGAAACAAGCTCAATATTATGGATAGTTAAAATAACATTTTCTGGCTTTTCGTTAGTCTTTTCAAAAGCTTTTACAATATTACGCTTTGCAAGACCAAGCATTTCGTTTTTAATATCAATCGCAAGATAATTTATATCACGATTAAGATAAGCTGCCTGAGCCATAAAACCGCCCTTACCACAGCCAAGCTCAATATGAAATGGCTGTTTTTTGGGGTAAAGCTCTGCCCATCTTCCCTTATAGTCATCAGGATTATCTATATAGAAACCACATTCGAGTAATTCCGGTCTTGCCCAGGGTTTATGTCTTATTCTCATAAAATCTATCACCAAATTCTAAAAAGTAAAAAATAAATAAAAAATCACATAATATTATACCAAACTTTAATATAAGTTATTTTCTATATTAGAATTATATGTCGATTTCTAAAAAAAAGGTATCGCCCGAAAGCAATACCTTAAACAACGCTACTGTTTAATTATAACATTTTGTTAATGAAATCGTTGGGTTTAGCGGTAACTGATACCCATGCAGGCTTAAAACCACTTTTTAATGCGTTACGAATGGATTTTATATTAGACCATGCACAGCAGTAAAAAGGAACTTTTCCATTCTTCAAAATCTCAAGTGAAAGCTTAGATGTCAAACTTGATGCTATTCCCATTCTGCGATATTCAAGCAAAACATCTACACCAATCTGCCACATAGTGTCACAATCGGCTGAACAAGCCGCAAGACCTATTAGTTTATCATTATCATATGCTCCAACACCAAGTACATCAGGACGATTTTTATCACAACAAAGTGCATTTGACCATTGCTTGGAATCCAAGCCCTTTAAATCATTCTCCTTAAGTAGTTTAGTCTTATATAAACAAGGTAAAGATTTAATCACATCTACATCAGGCAAAAAATATTCTGCCATAAAGCACATATTTAAATTATATGGCTTTAATTTTTCAATAAGAAAATGCAAATTTGGAGTTTCAAAGCAACGAATCATCTCATACTTTTCAATATATTCTTTGACAACATCAACAAGTTCTTCCGAAACAGAAGCAACTATATTATTTCCATATGATGTTAAATCGCAACTAAATGGAAGTTCAAGATATTTTCTTGCATTGGGATTTTTACGAGAAATGACTATTTTATTTTCTAAGGATTTAAAATCCTCTGCCTTACAATTACTGTCGATAGCAGATTGCGACATTGCTATGTTTAATATTTCTTCGTTTGTCATAATTTTGATATACTATTAGCACTCTATAATTACAGGGAAACCATCAAGTTCGATTTCGCCATTCTTGACGAAAACTGACTTGCCATTGATTTTATTTTTATATTCGCCGTCCGGAACCTCTGCCTCAACTATACACTCATAGCATCTCATACTAAATGCACCAAAAACAATGCCCTTATCTGACTTATATGTAATAGTTACAGCATTTTCACTGTCATATGCTTTAAGCTCATATTTACCGTTTGTTATAACCTCACTTTGCTTTACACGATAAAGGTTATGCAAAATTGGTGTAAGGTCAAAGCCTGTGTTCCAATCGACCTTATCGTAATCAAAAAGGCTCGGTGTATTGGTATTTTCTGTTTCCTGACCTGCATAAAGCAGAACTGTACCCTTTAGCATATACATAAACGCTGTATAATTGATAACCTCTTGTTCAGTAACGACAAGCTTTTTTGCTCTTGCTCTATCGTGATTTTCAAGACAACGGAGCTTTATATAGTTTTCAGGATAAATATACTCTTGCTGATTAAGTGCATTTATATATTCGCTGAGAGGAATTTCTCCGTCAACATATGCAAGATACTTTGGGTAAACATCATAATCATAGAGTATATCAAATGCCTGATAAAGCTCCGAATCCGAAAGACAGTTAAAGCCTGTATCACGAGCATATTTAATCAAGCCATATTCAACGGATTCGGCAAGCCATAGGCAATCAGGATTTACCTCTGCAACCTCTTTTCTTGCACGATTCCAGAATTCAATCGGCACTAAGGAAGCAACATCACAGCGGAAACCATCTACAATCTTTGCCCACATCTTGAGGGTTTCAAGCTGATAATCCCAAAGGTCTTTGTTTGTATAATCGAGGTCTATAACATCTGTCCAGTCGCCAACCTTGTTGCCGAACCTACCGTCAGGCTTTTTATAGAAAAACTCAGGGTGTTCCTTGCTAAGAACTGATTCATGCGAGGTATGATTATAAACAACATCAATCATACACTTCATACCCTTTTCGTGAATGGCTGAAACAAGCTCCTTGAAATCTTCCATTGTGCCATATTCAGGATTAACTGCACGATAGTCACTTATAGAATAAGGACAGCCCAGCTCACCCTTTTTATTAACCTCACCTATTGGGTGGATAGGCATAAACCAAATATAATCAACCCCAAGAAGCTTAATTCTATCGAGGTCTTTCATAACTCCTTTAAAATCTCCGCTTTCGCTGTGATTACGAACATAAACACTATAAATAACCTTATTTTTGAGTGATTTATTTGTATTGCTTGCCATTTGTCGATTCCTCCAAAATATTTTATAAAAAATTTTTGTAAATCATCTTTTTATATTTTACACCAAGCAACAAATAAATACAAGTGATTTTATGTAAATTTCCAACAATAATTATGCAATATTTTTTGCACCTCCATAAAGAGCATAATTCGGAACTTCACCGACAATTATAGTTTCTGCAATTACAACAGTTGTTGTCACGCTTGTATTTTCACTTACTGGCGGAACTAAAACCGTCATATCAGTTGTTATAGTAAGTGAAAGCTTGTGTACAGTTTGGTTAATGCCACCACTTTCAAATTCTGAAACGAAGTCTGTTTCTGTGCTACCTGACATAGAGATATGTAAAGGAATATCAGGTCCACGCATATATAATAAATTAAGTCCCATAAGAGTTCCCATTGGAACATCAATTCTACGGCTTTTTATATCCTCAAGCTTTTCACCCACTCTAAGGCTGACTTCGGTTTTTAGCTTATTGACATTTGCCATATTTGTTGTGATTTCGAGTACAGAACCGTTTTCCGCTCGTGTAGTTTCGGCAAGCTTTTCATAGGAAAGCTCCAATTCGTCCATAACCTCTGAAACGGCTTCATTTATTACTTCTGTGCAAAGTCTTTTTCCTTGAACAATCGCAATAGCCGAAACTGTTGGTCTGACACGAATTTCGAGAAAAATAAGAAACAATAATAATATAACAAGCACAATAATAAGCCAGCGTTTTAATCTTCGTCTTTTTTTAATAGCTGCAACAGTCATAAAAAAGCCCCTGTGCCATTATACACAGAGGCTTTGTCTTATGTTACAATGCAGTAAAATGATACTTCCAAGATGGGTCATCTACTATGCGGGCGTACACAGTTTGCCCCTACGATTAGTTTATCAACTTACCCCAAGACACTTAAAGTTTCGCTCGAGCCTTTTCTACACCAGCTTTGCTGGTGAAAGCTGCTCGCAG
>ERZ779896.3302-NODE-3302-length-9976-cov-3.683701_pt1 | contig 9976 bp, 7 predicted proteins | sample MGYA00511067_ERZ779896 | MGnify/ENA primary metagenome ERZ779896 (study PRJEB29588, sample SAMEA2161597) | human gut metagenome | biome: human gut; feature: human-associated habitat; material: faeces | place: Denmark | collected 2008/2010 ...
CCCCTCTCTCTTCATCCTCTCTCACGCGGGTCCCTCTCCGTTTGCGGGGGCAAAGATACGGACTTTTTTTCCGGGTTTCCAAAAAAAATCGACAAAAAATTTTACTTTTTTTTGTCGATTTTCCAACGGAGCTGATAATAAGCACGTTTGCAAGCCTGCTCCTCGGCTTTCTTTTTGGAGTTTGCCCGCCCTTTGGCCACACACTTGTCGCCGATGTACAGTTTTACCCCAAATTGATGCTGCAAGTCGGACTCCCGCGTATCGCACACTTCGAAACGGAGCTTGCGTTTGGTCTTTTGCGCCCACTCGATCAGCAAACCCTTATAACTGGACACTTTATGCTCGAGCGATTCAATATCGACATAAGGTTGGATGATCCGACGCTCGATAAACTTCTGGCAGCGGGCATAACCTCGGTCCAGGTAAATCGCCCCGATGAGCGCCTCCATTGTATCGCCAAAGACCGTATCCGGCATCTTCCCTTTTGGAAAAGCACAACGGATCACCTGCTCCAGATGCAGATCCTTGCCGATGGCATTGAGCTGTGCGCGGCTGACGATTTTAGAGCGCATCTGCGTGAGGTAGCCCTCGTCTCCCTGGGGAGCATGGCGATAGAGATAATCGGCGATCACCGCCCCCAGAATCGCGTCACCGAGGTACTCCAGACGCTCGTAGTTTACCTTGTGACCAAATTTGTCCTTCCGCCCCAGGGAACGATGCGTAAAGGCCGCATCGAAATGTTCCGGGTTTTTCGGAACGAATCCCAGAATGTTTTTATAAACAAAATTCCCGCGAGCGGATTGCCCACGGGAATGAAATATTTTCGTGAAGAGATCCATCGAACCGTCTTTTACGGATTCCCGGATTAGCCTTCGTACTTCTTGAACAGCACACAGGCGTTGTGGCCGCCAAAACCGAACGTATTCGACATGGCCACCTTTACATCGCGTTTCTGCGCCTTCCAGAAGGTAAAGTTCAAACGATTGTCGATCTCCGGATCATCGGTAAAGTGGTTGATGGTCGGGGGTACGATGCCGTCCTTGATCGAAAGGATCACCGCCAAAGCCTCCACTGCACCGGCTGCTCCGAGCAAGTGGCCGGTCATGGATTTGGTCGAGTCGATGTTTATGTCATAAACATGCTCCCCAAATACTTCTTTGATGGCTTTCAGTTCGGCCAAATCGCCCAAATGGGTCGAGGTGCCGTGTGTATTGATCTCATCGACATCTTCGGGCCGCAGTCCGGCATCCTCCAAGCAGTGCCGCATCACCAAAGCAGCGCCCAATCCCTCCGGATGGGGAGCCGTCATGTGATACGCATCGGCCGAAAGACCGCCACCGACAAATTCGGCATAGATCTTGGCTCCGCGCGCTTTGGCATGTTCCAGTTCCTCCAGAACGATACAACCTGCGCCCTCTCCCATCACAAAACCGTCGCGATCCTTGTCGAAAGGACGGGATGCAGTTTTGGGGTCGTCATTGCGGGTGGAAATAGCCTGCAGGGAGTTGAAGCCACCCACGCCGGGTTCGGCGATAGGAGCCTCCGAGCCACCCGTTACGATCACGTCCGACTTACCCAAACGGATGTAGTTGAACGCATCGACCAAAGCAACTGCCGAAGAAGCACATGCCGCTACGGTAGTGAAGTTAGGCCCTCGGAAACCGAATTTGATGGATATATGTCCCGATGCGATATCGGCGATCATCTTCGGGATAAAGAACGGATTGAAACGCGGAGTACCTCCTTCGTTGGCAAACCCCATCACCTCCTGATGGAAAGTGAGAAGTCCGCCGATGCCCGAACCCCATATCACTCCGATCCGGGACAGGTCTTCCTTTTCGAGATCCAATCCGGAATCCTTCACTGCCTCTTCGCTCGCTATCAGAGCATACTGGGCATACGGATCCATCTTGCGAGCCTCCTTGCGGTCGATGTAACGCGTCACATCGAAATCCTTCAGTTCGCACGCGAAGTGGGTCTTGAACTTCGACGCATCGAAATGCGTAATGGGTCCTGCTCCGCTCACCCCTTCCACGAGTCCCTTCCATGTCTGGGAGACGTCGTTTCCGAGCGGTGTAAGCGCACCAAGACCCGTTACCACAACTCTTTTAAGCTCCATAATCTACTCTCGACGAGGGATTATTTCTTCTGCTGCTCTTCGATATAGGTGATCACCTGACCTACGGTCGTGATGTTTTCGGCCTGATCGTCAGGAATCTGAATGTCGAATTCCTTTTCAAACTCCATGATGAGTTCAACCGTGTCGAGCGAATCTGCTCCCAGGTCGTTCGTGAAGCTGGCCTCAGGGGTTACTTCGTTTTCATCAACGCCGAGTTTGTCCACGATAATAGCTTTTACTCTTGATGCAATGTCAGACATGGTGGTTAAATGTTTTAATGTTTCAGCAGGCAAATTTACTCAAAACTTTTGCTATCCATGCAACAATGCGTACAAATTTTAACGCCCTATCGACTTATCATACCGGCAATTATTTATTTATCAACAGATTAACCGAAAAAATATTTTCTAAAAAATCTTAACCCGCCGCTTGTTAATCCCGCTCTTTTTCTGTTTTTTTGTCCGGTCAATTTGTCTCAATTTGTCGATTCCAACCAAAAAAAGATGAAACGTATCGCCGTTTTCGCCTCGGGCTCGGGCACCAATGCAGAAAACTTCATCAACTACTTCCGCCAGTCCGATTCCGCGGACATCGCCCTGATCCTTTCGGACAACCCTCGCGCCCGCGTATTGGAACGTGCCGCCAAATATTCCGTACCCACCGTAGTCTTCTCCCGGGAGGATCTGCACAGCGGAAAAGTCCTGGACAAACTGGAGAAAAACAAGATCGACTTCATCGTCCTGGCCGGATTTCTCCGCTTGGTACCGGCCGAGATCACCCGCCGGTACGAAAAGCGCATCGTCAACATCCATCCCGCCCTGCTGCCAGCCTACGGGGGCAAAGGCATGTACGGCATGAACGTACACCGTGCCGTGATCGAAGCCGGCGAACAGGAATCGGGCATCACCATTCACTACGTAAACGAACAATACGACAGCGGCGACATCATCTTCCAGGCCCGCACCGAAGTCCTCGAAGACGACACACCGGAAGAACTGGCCGAAAGAGTCCATGCCCTCGAATACAAATACTACCCCCAGGTAGTGGACGAATTGGTCAGCGCTCTCTGACCACCCCATCCTCACTCCTCTCTCTCCTTTTCCCGTTCAGTTCTGGACGAGAGCAATATTGTGCTGCCCTGCTGAACAAAAAAACTTCCCCGGTTTTCCCACGGCCGAAAGCACCTATTATATAATAAAGCCACCTTCCGCTCGGTCGAAAAGCCCCGTGCTTCCTTAGCCTTCTGTCCGGAAAACACTCCCAAGCCTTCTAACAAAGGCTCTTTTTTAGAATACTTTAATACACCGGACGAGAGAATTTCCACCGCAAAATGCTATTTTTGCACAGAGACGAGGGGCTCTTCCCTCCCGAAACAGGCCATGAAACCGAACACTTCATCGAGTTTCCGAATGCTTTGCGCCATCGCGATGGTGCTGCTCGGCCTATGCCCGGGCATTCTCACCGCACAAACATCCGACGCCGACTCCACGGCCTATTTCGACCCCGATACCGGAAAAGCGGCCGAACACTACAAAAAGATGTCCCGCCGCGCCGCCACTACCCGGGTAAACATGGAAGGCTACGTCGGAGGACGGAAAAACAATACCGCCTGGGGATTCAATGCCAATGCCGAAGTAACGGCTCCCGTAGGGAAAAAAGCAGACATCACCGCTGGAGTCACCGTGATGCAGTCCTACTACAACGGTGCCGATTTCATTCCCTGGAGCATCATCACCAACGGGCTTCCTTCGCGCAGCGGCCGCACGACCGACGCGATCGTTTACGTAGCCGGGGCGTACTACCCCACCTCCCGCCTCACGCTCCATGCAGCTGGTTTTGTCAATCTCACCGACAGCGGCAATCCGTTTGTCCCCCGCAAAGGCTTCTCGTTCGGGGCCGATTACCGCATCTCGCGCCGGGCCATGATCAGTTTCCACGCTTCGTACATCGACGGCGGCTATCCTTATCCGTTCGGATACGGCTACTACAACGGCTTCTCCCCCATCGGGGTTCCTTCCTGGGGTGCTTTCCCGACGATGGGTTGGTAACGCATTCCTTTCCTCCAATCCCTCACAACACTCGCTCGATGCCGCCGCGATATATTTTGGATTTATAACTCCGAACCATCGGAAACACCGCCCAGTGACCTGGGCTGGACGGTTATTTCTGCACCATTTGCTTTTGAATTTGTAACTTTGAACTATCGGAAACACCGCTTTCAACTTCTGTAACTTATTCTATTGGTTGTGATTTGCTTTTGAATTTGTAACTTTGAACTATCGGAAACACCCGTTTCGGCTTTCGAACTTGAATTGTGTCAGTTGTGATTTGCTTTTGAATTTGTAACTTTGAACTATCGGAAACACCCGACAAGTAACAAAGAAAAGACAAGTTACAGTTGTGATTTGCTTTTGAATTTGTAACTTTGAACTATCGGAAACACCAAGGCTACACCTGGCACCTGTCATACACAGTTGTGATTTGCTTTTGAATTTGTAACTTTGAACTATCGGAAACACCTCGAATATTTTAGTCAACTCGGGATTGTGGGTTGTGATTTGCTTTTGAATTTGTAACTTTGAACTATCGGAAACACCCCGGGAGCGGTATATGTGGTGGAGACCTCCGTTGTGATTTGCTTTTGAATTTGTAACTTTGAACTATCGGAAACACCAACTCTATTAAACTCCGCATAACAGTCTCGGTTGTGATTTGCTTTTGAATTTGTAACTTTGAACTATCGGAAACACCTCTTTGCCTTTTAGAGCTTATCAGCTGGTCGTTGTGATTTGCTTTTGAATTTGTAACTTTGAACTATCGGAAACACCTGTAGTAAATGAGGGGATGCCGATAGGCAAGTTGTGATTTGCTTTTGAATTTGTAACTTTGAACTATCGGAAACACCGCACTGGTGATAATCACCTGTACATCGCCCGTTGTGATTTGCTTTTGAATTTGTAACTTTGAACTATCGGAAACACCGGCAGAGCGCATCGCAGCTGCTTGGCATCGTTGTGATTTGCTTTTGAATTTGTAACTTTGAACTATCGGAAACACCCGGTTCGTGGCCGAGGTGATCCAGCGTTCGGGTTGTGATTTGCTTTTGAATTTGTAACTTTGAACTATCGGAAACACCAAACCATGGAAATTTACGAATTAATCCCCGTTGTGATTTGCTTTTGAATTTGTAACTTTGAACTATCGGAAACACCTAAATGATAGAAATTTCAATTAAAATACTTGTTGTGATTTGCTTTTGAATTTGTAACTTTGAACTATCGGAAACACCTGATCAAACGAAATATCATATAAAACACTGTTGTGATTTGCTTTTGAATTTGTAACTTTGAACTATCGGAAACACCCTCTCCATCTACGCCCACCTGTTCGAGCTTGTTGTGATTTGCTTTTGAATTTGTAACTTTGAACTATCGGAAACACCCCGGAGTACGAGAGAAAACGCACTGATACGTTGTGATTTGCTTTTGAATTTGTAACTTTGAACTATCGGAAACACCATTAACCGCTGCACTGACTTTGCAACGATAGTTGTGATTTGCTTTTGAATTTGTAACTTTGAACTATCGGAAACACCTTTGTATTCAAATTTGTTCGCACCCAGCGCGTTGTGATTTGCTTTTGAATTTGTAACTTTGAACTATCGGAAACACCCGCGCAACGAGCAGATGAGCTCGTGGCAGGGTTGTGATTTGCTTTTGAATTTGTAACTTTGAACTATCGGAAACACCACAACCTGTACAACAACATGAAATGCAGAGTGTTGCGCGATAAAACAGAATAAAAAAACCGGGTGTTCTACAAAAAGATTTGCCTCCTGAGGGAGGCAAATCTTTTTTCTATCGTTCAAAATAGCTCCAGCTGCTGGGTTGGCATATCTTGCTTTACCCGTTGACATCCATAGAAAAGCTCCATCTGCGCAAACTGCTTGTCCGTCACCGTAAGCAACCCCACGTAACCGTCTTTGGGCAACCATTGCTTTACACGGCGAATGTGCACATCGGCATTTTCCCTGCTCGGACAATGCCGCAGATAGATCGAAAATTGAAACATGGTAAACCCATCGCGCAAGAGGTTTTTTCGAAATTCGGCATACCGCTTGCGATCGACCTTGGTTTCGGTGGGCAAGTCGAAAAAAACGAAAATCCACATGATGCGGTATTCGCTGAACCGTTCAATCATTCCATCTCAGGATAGGCTATCCGGCGGAGTTCGCCGCTATAACATTTGTACAGCGAGGCGGTCGTTGTCCCCACCCCGATCATCAGAGGACTTCGCCGCCCCTGGACCACCACGTCGAGCACCGGGACAGACAGCAGCCGGCTTTTGACCGCCGTCGTCAACACCGAAATATCGTCCTCCGTTTCCACGATTTCCGCCACCAACCTGTCCACATACGGTCGGTAAGGTTCCATGATGTCGTCTGCCAGGCAATAGGCGTTGTAACGGTTGTGGTGATGTATGCCCAAAGTAGGCAGCAAACCGCTCACAACCAGTGAACGTGCCACAACAGCCCGCAGGATGGCATAGCCGTAATTCAACAGATTGTTGGGCGGGACTCCCTCCCTATCGCGCCGGAAACCCTCTATGTGCCCGAACAGGTGCTGCCAATAAAACACGGCTGCACGTCCTTCGAGATTCTCGGTATCGCCACTCTTTACCTGCTTGACCCACGCATCCATATTGCCGCAGTCCAGCCCCGCCAACGCCCGCAGGACCGCCGCCTGATTGCGTATCTTGGCCTGCACCGTCTGCTGCCAAAGCTGTTTGCGAAGCGGTTGCGAAGCCTCTATCTGCCGGCTAAAACGTTCGGACTGGGTGGTGTTCCCCGAAAGGGGAAGCAAAAGTCCCGAGGGCATCCGCCGTTCGTTGCAGGTAATGACCGCCGCCTGATGGTCCAATAGTGCCGACAAGGCCCCTTGGGAAATCGTGATCTGACGATGGTCGAGCACGACCACACCGATGTCCTCGATCGGGATACGCTTCACCGCCGACGTCTTGAAACCTTCGGGGAGGGCATCGCTCTTTTCGACCTCGGGCAGGCGGATCTCCAGTTGGTCCAACCGTAGGCTTACGTAAGCAGGATTCCCGAAATACACGGTCCGTTTTATCATACCTCCGAGATCTTACCGGTTATGCTGACATGGACTTTGTGAGGATTTAATGCCTGCAAGGCCCCAAAACTTTTTATCCAATGCACTGCACCCCGAGCCTTGGACTTCGGGAGACTGAATATTTTTTCCCCGTGTTCATCCGGATATCTATCATCGCTCTGGGTCTCCGTATGCTTTCGGAACACATAGGCTCCAGCAGTAATATTTTGAACCCGGTACAGATATTGGCACAAAGTGGCCGTATCCTGCTCCGAAAGAGCCTTGCGGTATGCCTCTTCTTCCATCCCCAGGACAAACATTTCGTTCCGCTGCATGGAAAAAACAAACCGCCAGGTGGCCGAGGGCGGCAACTGCCGTTGGAAATCCTCGGGCATCCGGTCGGTTACCCGATCCCACACATCTCCCGGATCGGTAATGAGGATCGGGAGCCCGTATCTTTTGCGGTCCACAGCATGCCAGAAGGTAACCATATGCTCGTGCCAACGACCTTTCTCGTCTTCGTATATTGCCACATGATGGTTGTTTCCCGTCTTGACAAAGGCGATGGGCTGCCCCTGCTCGTCATACCGCAACGGCACAGCAACCTTCAGGTTGGTAAAACACCGCACGCTGCGTATTGCTCTTCCCTGGTGATCGTATACCGGAGTGGCGTATGCTTTCTTCGGGTTTCCCCCGAACTGCTCCAATCGCTGGCGCAAGATCTCGCGTATGCCCTGATCCACCACCGAGCCGAGTTTCTTGAGATCGATTGTGTCCACTTCGTACCTCAACACGTATTTTTCTTTTCCTTCGTCGTGGATACGCCCGTAAACACTCTCTTCGCTCAGAGGTCCGCGCGGAACGAGGATCCCCCTTTGCACACAGATCCGTTTTCCTTTCCTGTAAACATAGCGTTTGCCGGGAGTAACCGTGCGCTTATCGGCTTTGAACGAAACGGCGATTCCTTTCACCGCCCGAATCACCTCGGCTCGCGAGAAATGCGGCTGCATCCGGATATACCGCTCCAGACGTGTATGGCGCTCTCGAGAGGCTCCGGACGGAGCCTTGCCCGCATCCGAGCGGAAAGTTATTTCGCCGAGCGAAGCCAGGTTGTTGATCCGCTGGATATACCCCTGCTTGGTGCAAGCGATCACCAGCGCGTCGAGGGCATGATGACGATGGTCCAGCCGCTTGGACCAGTCCACTATGCGCTCGACCTGCTGTTTCCGGCCATCGACCTCCCGTTCGCAGGTCTGTACCAGTCCGGCGGCACGGTACCCTTCGAAATTTATCTCGTGCAGCACATCGTCCCACCCCCACACATGGCGAATGTAGTCCGTAATGCTGCCGCTGGTCGAATAGACATTCCGACACACGGTCTGCAGCATTTCCTTGGCCTTTTTGGAGATATACTGGGTCTCCCGCATTTGACGGGCAATGAAGTCCGTGGGGATATCCTGTTTTCTCATGAGCAATTTGCGCTTTTTTGTCTCGGAGATGCCTACATCCAAACCTCTGTTGGGCTTGTAAGCCTCGGCCAAGCTGTTCACCCGTTCGAGATAGGCAGCAAATTCTCCCTCGGGTTTGGTCTTCATGAAATCGAAAGCCGTGCGATTGTCCTTATCCTTATTGCACTTGCGGCAGGCACACACTTTGTTGGAATAACTGTCATCGAACAGCATCGAGCGGGGGATAATGTGCTCCACTTCCACATCCACTCCACGCAGGAACTCCGCCACATTGACCAGCTGACCGCAATACATGCACTGGTGATCCGATTCCGTCCACAGTCTGTATTTCTGTATCCGTGAACGTGTGGGCGTCAAACCGTATTCCTGCTGGATTTTTTGGGCTACCTGTTCATTCCGCTTGTTGTTCTCCGCCATCGACCTACTGGCCGATTCGCGTTCTTCCCGGCTCTGCTGGAGCTCCCGGGCGAGTTCGACACGGATTTCATCGAAAGGTCCGTATTCGGCCATCAGTGCATTGACCAGGTTGACCAGTTGGTTCAGCACTTTCTCTACCACCGGCTGACGCAACTCCCCTTTCGGGACGGGCAATAATCGCTCGGCCAACTCGCGCACCTGATTTTGCTCCTTGTTCCACGGCGCATCGTCATAACCGGCCATGCACTTGGCCTGATAGTACTGCATCCCTTGCTGAAGGTAGGGCAAGATCTTGCGCAAAGCGCGGGAAGACTTGTTGCCATAACCGCTCTTGACAAAATCGATCCGGCACAGCCGATCGAGTGTTTCCGGATCCGCAATCCCGAAGTTCTGCCCGAGGACCTCCCGCAGGGTATCGATATCGGAGATGGAATACAATGCATGCCAAAGCCGATAGAGGGGCTGCTTTTCAAAAGACGTATCGATCACTTGTACGATCTCTCCCGTATCGGCATGGACCTTATCGCCGTCCACGGCATGCAACTCGAAAGCCAACAGTTTTCCCCTGTCCGGGCACTTTTCCAAAGCGGCGGACAAAGCACAATAGGTCGTATTGCCCTGCAAACCGGTGCCAATGGCATTGGCGATCTTCCATTCCCGAGATTTGAGCCCCAACACCGATGTCAGTTTGGCAGCGGTAAATTTCGCATGGGTGTTCATGAAGGCAAACAAGGCCTGCTTTTGTTCCAACGTCAGCACAAGGGGATCGCCCTCCTTGTTTTCTATCCGCAGATTATTGATCATTTCCCACAACTTGCACACTTGGAAGAGCGGAGAAGAACGCGGCGCCACCCTCGGAC
>ERZ779896.3307-NODE-3307-length-9965-cov-2.250151_pt1 | contig 9965 bp, 8 predicted proteins | sample MGYA00511067_ERZ779896 | MGnify/ENA primary metagenome ERZ779896 (study PRJEB29588, sample SAMEA2161597) | human gut metagenome | biome: human gut; feature: human-associated habitat; material: faeces | place: Denmark | collected 2008/2010 ...
TGATACCGCTTCAGCGGTGATCAGCGGTATCGCGGAAGGATGTCTGCAATCGGGCTGTTCACTGGTGGGTGGCGAAACGGCAGAAATGCCGGGGATGTATCACGGTGAGGATTACGATGTCGCGGGTTTCTGCGTTGGCGTGGTAGAAAAATCAGAAATCATCGACGGCTCTAAAGTCAGCGATGGCGATGTGCTGATTGCACTCGGCTCCAGCGGTCCGCACTCGAACGGCTATTCGCTGGTGCGCAAAATTCTTGAAGTCAGCGGTTGTGATCCGCAAACCACCGAACTTGATGGTAAGCCATTAGCCGATCATCTGCTGGCACCGACCCGCATTTACGTGAAGTCAGTGCTGGAGTTGATTGAAAAGGTCGATGTGCATGCCATTGCGCACCTGACCGGCGGCGGCTTCTGGGAAAACATTCCACGCGTATTGCCAGATAATACTCAGGCAGTGATTGATGAATCTTCCTGGCAGTGGCCGGAAGTGTTCAACTGGCTGCAAACGGCAGGGAACGTTGAGCGCCATGAAATGTATCGCACCTTCAACTGCGGCGTCGGGATGATTATTGCCCTGCCTGCTCCGGAAGTGGACAAAGCCCTCGCCCTGCTAAACGCCAACGGTGAAAACGCGTGGAAAATCGGTATCATCAAAGCCTCTGATTCCGAACAACGCGTGGTTATCGAATAATGAATATTGTGGTGCTTATTTCCGGCAACGGAAGTAATTTACAGGCAATTATTGACGCCTGTAAAACTAACAAAATTAAAGGCACCGTACGGGCAGTTTTCAGCAATAAGGCCGACGCGTTCGGCCTTGAACGCGCCCGCCAGGCGGGTATTGCAACGCATACGCTCATCGCCAGCGCGTTTGACAGTCGTGAAGCCTATGACCGGGAGTTGATTCATGAAATCGACATGTACGCACCCGATATGGTCGTGCTGGCTGGTTTTATGCGCATTCTCAGCCCGGCGTTTGTCTCCCACTATGCCGGGCGTTTGCTGAACATTCACCCTTCTCTGCTGCCGAAATATCCCGGATTACACACCCATCGTCAGGCGCTGGAAAATGGCGATGAAGAGCACGGTACATCGGTGCATTTCGTCACCGATGAACTGGACGGTGGCCCGGTTATTTTACAGGCGAAAGTCCCGGTATTTGCTGGTGATACGGAAGATGACATCACCGCCCGCGTGCAAACCCAGGAACACGCTATTTATCCACTGGTGATTAGCTGGTTTGCCGATGGTCGTCTGAAAATGCACGAAAACGCCGCGTGGCTGGATGGTCAACGTCTGACGCCGCCGGGCTCCGCTGCCGACGAGTAATGCCCCGTAGTTAAATCGCCAGCTCTGCCGCTGGCGTTTTTCAATTCACCTGTAAATCGCAAGCTCCAGCAGTTTTTTTCCCCCTTTTCTGGCATAGTTGGACATCTGCCAATATTGCTCGCCATAATATCCAGGCAGTGTCCCGTGAATAAAACGGAGTAAAAGTGGTAATGGGTCAGGAAAAGCTATACATCGAAAAAGAGCTCAGTTGGTTATCGTTCAATGAACGCGTGCTTCAGGAAGCGGCGGACAAATCTAACCCGCTGATTGAAAGGATGCGTTTCCTGGGGATCTATTCCAATAACCTTGATGAGTTCTATAAAGTCCGCTTCGCTGAACTGAAGCGACGCATCATTATTAGCGAAGAACAAGGCTCCAACTCTCATTCCCGCCATTTACTGGGCAAAATTCAGTCCCGGGTGCTGAAAGCCGATCAGGAATTCGACGGCCTCTACAACGAGCTATTGCTGGAGATGGCGCGCAACCAGATCTTCCTGATTAATGAACGCCAACTCTCCGTCAATCAACAAAACTGGCTGCGTCATTATTTTAAGCAGTATCTGCGTCAGCACATTACGCCGATTTTAATCAATCCTGACACTGACTTAGTGCAGTTCCTGAAAGATGATTACACCTATTTGGCGGTGGAAATTATCCGTGGCGATACCATCCGTTACGCGCTGCTGGAGATCCCATCCGCGCTTTGTGAATTTACCGCCAGAAGCGCCGCGTCGACGCAAGCCGATGATTCTTCTGGATAACATTCTGCGTTACTGCCTTGATGATATTTTCAAAGGCTTCTTTGATTATGACGCGCTGAATGCCTATTCAATGAAGATGACCCGCGATGCCGAATACGATTTAGTGCATGAGATGGAAGCCAGCCTGATGGAGTTGATGTCTTCCAGTCTCAAGCAGCGTTTAACTGCTGAGCCGGTGCGTTTTGTTTATCAGCGCGATATGCCCAATGCGCTGGTTGAAGTGTTACGCGAAAAACTGACTATTTCCCGCTACGACTCCATCGTCCCCGGCGGTCGTTATCATAATTTTAAAGACTTTATTAATTTCCCCAATGTCGGCAAAGCCAATCTGGTGAACAAACCACTGCCGCGTTTACGCCACATTTGGTTTGATAAAGCCCAGTTCCGCAATGGTTTTGATGCCATTCGCGAACGCGATGTGTTGCTCTATTATCCTTATCACACCTTTGAGCATGTGCTGGAACTGCTGCGTCAGGCCTCGTTCGATCCGAGCGTGCTGGCGATTAAAATCAACATTTACCGTGTGGCAAAAGATTCACGTATCATCGACTCGATGATCCACGCTGCGCACAACGGCAAGAAAGTGACCGTGGTGGTTGAGCTACAGGCACGTTTTGACGAAGAAGCCAACATTCACTGGGCGAAGCGCCTGACCGAAGCAGGCGTGCACGTTATCTTCTCTGCGCCGGGGCTGAAAATTCACGCCAAACTGTTCCTGATTTCACGTAAAGAAAACGGTGAAGTGGTGCGTTATGCACACATCGGGACCGGGAACTTTAACGAAAAAACCGCGCGTCTTTATACTGACTATTCGTTGCTGACCGCCGATGCGCGCATCACCAACGAAGTACGGCGGGTATTTAACTTTATTGAAAACCCATACCGTCCGGTGACATTTGATTATTTAATGGTGTCGCCGCAAAACTCCCGCCGCCTGTTGTATGAAATGGTGGACCGCGAGATCGCCAACGCGCAGCAAGGGCTGCCCAGTGGTATCACCCTGAAGCTAAATAACCTTGTCGATAAAGGCCTGGTTGATCGTCTGTATGCGGCCTCCAGCTCCGGCGTACCGGTTAATCTGCTGGTTCGCGGAATGTGTTCGCTGATCCCCAATCTGGAAGGCATTAGCGACAACATTCGTGCCATCAGTATTGTTGACCGTTACCTTGAACATGACCGGGTTTATATTTTTGAAAATGGCGGCGATAAAAAGGTCTACCTTTCTTCCGCCGACTGGATGACGCGCAATATTGATTATCGTATTGAAGTGGCGACGCCGCTGCTCGATCCGCGCCTGAAGCAGCGGGTGCTGGACATCATCGACATATTGTTCAGCGATACGGTCAAAGCACGTTATATCGATAAAGAACTCAGTAATCGCTACGTTCCCCGCGGCAATCGCCGCAAAGTACGGGCGCAGTTGGCGATTTATGACTACATCAAATCACTCGAACAACCTGAATAACCCTATGCCAATACACGATAAATCCCCTCGTCCGCAGGAGTTTGCTGCGGTCGATCTTGGTTCAAACAGTTTTCACATGGTCATAGCCCGTGTGGTAGATGGTGCCATGCAGATTATTGGCCGCCTGAAACAGCGGGTGCATCTGGCGGACGGCCTGGGGCCAGATAATATGTTGAGTGAAGAGGCAATGACGCGCGGTTTAAACTGTCTGTCGCTGTTTGCCGAACGGCTACAAGGGTTTTCTCCTGCCAGCGTCTGTATAGTTGGTACCCATACGCTGCGTCAGGCGCTGAACGCCACTGACTTTCTGAAACGCGCGGAAAAGGTCATTCCCTACCCGATTGAAATTATTTCCGGTAATGAAGAAGCCCGTCTGATTTTTATGGGCGTGGAACATACCCAACCGGAGAAAGGTCGCAAACTGGTTATTGATATTGGCGGCGGATCTACGGAACTGGTGATTGGTGAAAATTTCGAACCTATTCTCGTTGAAAGCCGCCGGATGGGTTGTGTCAGCTTTGCCCAGCTTTATTTTCCTGGCGGGGTCATCAATAAAGAGAATTTTCAGCGCGCTCGTATGGCGGCAGCACAAAAACTGGAAACTTTAACCTGGCAATTCCGTATTCAGGGCTGGAACGTGGCAATGGGCGCTTCCGGTACCATAAAAGCCGCCCATGAAGTGTTAATGGAAATGGGCGAGAAAGACGGGATAATTACCCCGGAACGTCTGGAAAAACTGGTAAAAGAAGTTTTACGTCACCGTAATTTCGCATCGCTGAGTTTACCGGGTCTTTCCGAAGAGCGGAAAACAGTCTTCGTTCCTGGACTGGCGATTTTATGCGGTGTGTTTGATGCTTTAGCCATCCGTGAACTGCGCCTTTCTGACGGGGCGTTACGCGAAGGCGTACTGTATGAAATGGAAGGACGTTTCCGTCATCAGGATGTGCGTAGTCGCACCGCCAGCAGCCTCGCCAACCAGTATCACATCGACAGCGAACAGGCCCGACGGGTGCTGGATACCACTATGCAAATGTACGAACAGTGGCGGGAACAGCAACCGAAGCTGGCGCATCCACAACTGGAGGCGCTACTGCGATGGGCCGCCATGCTGCATGAGGTCGGGTTGAATATCAACCACAGCGGTTTGCATCGCCACTCCGCTTATATTCTGCAAAACAGTGACTTGCCGGGTTTTAATCAGGAACAGCAGCTGATGATGGCGACACTGGTGCGCTATCACCGTAAAGCGATTAAGCTCGACGATCTGCCGCGCTTTACCTTGTTTAAGAAGAAACAGTTCCTGCCACTGATACAGCTATTGCGCCTTGGCGTATTACTCAACAATCAACGTCAGGCAACCACCACACCGCCAACATTGACGCTGATTACTGATGACAGTCACTGGACACTGCGTTTCCCGCATGACTGGTTTAGTCAGAATGCGCTGGTACTGCTTGATCTGGAAAAGGAGCAAGAATACTGGGAAGGCGTGGCTGGCTGGCGGTTGAAAATTGAAGAAGAAAGTACACCAGAAATCGCCGCTTAATACTTTGCGGGCCGACGAGAAATGTCGGCCCGCATTATTCAGGCACTTTCGCGAATGGGTTCGATTTCATTCAGCGTATCAATTAACGGTTGCGGCTTACCAATAAGATAACCCTGCATATAATCGATCCCCAAAGAGAGCACCGCCTCGCGGATCTCTTCGTTTTCAACGTACTCTGCCACTACCAGCATTTTCTTCATTCGCGCCAGGTGGCAAATCGATGCCACTATCTGATAATCCAGACTATTTGACACAATATTGCGGATAAAACTGCCGTCAATTTTAAGCAGATCGGCATTCACATTTTTAAGCCGCGCATAGCTGGCGTAGCCGGTGCCGAAATCATCAATCGCAATCTGGCAGCCTAATTCCTGAAGATGCTGCAAGGTGATTTGCGCCTGCTTAACATTGGTCAGAGCATTACTTTCGGTGACTTCAAAAATAAGTTGCCACGCTTCAATCTGATATTTAGCCAGCAACTGACTGACTTCAACAGGAAAACGAGCCTGACATACCGAGGTTGGAGACAGATTAATAGCAAAACGGTGAGCGGGCATCTTCGCTCTGTTTTCAGCCATAAATTGCAGCGTATGCTCAATGACCCACATGTCGATACTCGACGATAAACCAAATTCGTGCGCGACCGGCAAGAAGCTGTCGGGGCTGATCAGTTCATCATTCTCACCTTTCATGCGCAGAAGAATTTCATGGTAAACATCACCACGCATACCGGTAATCGGCTGGGCCATCAGGAAAAAATGGTTGTGTTCCAGCGCCTGCTGTAGTCGATTCATCATCGCGACTTTATCTTTCAATTCGCGTTGCAAATACATTGCCCCGCGACGCTGCATATTTTCCGGGGCGTTGGTCACGATGGAAAGTTCGGCGACCGTATTTAGCTCTCCCAGCAGCAGGTAGATATGATTCACTGGCGAGCGCACATAGCAGTAACTGACGCCAATCTGCGGTTGCATCGGCATGCCATCCCAAAAGAAACGAAATTGCTTGAGATGGCTATCCAGTGCGGTAATGCGCTCCTGGTGCGATTCTGTATTCAGTCGCAGCGCGAGATCGTTACCCGAAAGCTGATAAACATCTTCACCCGGTTCCAGCAAGGGTGACAGCCAGTGAGAAAGTTTTTGCTTGTATTGAATCCGCAGCATGATGCCATAGTTCTTAACCAGCATTTCCATGCCAGGGATGCGTAAATAACAAAGCGCAGACCAGGGGGCATCACGCAACGCGCGATTCAGGGCGCGAACATTTGGCAGATGAACCACCGGGTCCACATACGCAAGCCGCTGAATGCGTCTGACTACCGCTCTCTGACGGGTTGCCAGTACAGCCATATAATTGACAATAAAAGAGAATACCAGATAACTGGAGGAGGTTATGGTCAGCTGCGTGGTATAGCCAGGATAAATGGGAATGTAATTTTGATAGCTGTGGATGCTGATCATCAACACGACCGCCCAGAGCAGCGAAATCAGCTTATAACCATAGCGCATCGCTCCCCACATCATCAGGGGCAGCAATAATGACAAGGTATAATTGGTGCTAAAAATTGTGCTTTTTTCATTTAACGGCATGCATAACAGCAACAATAAAGCACCTAATGCCAGTAGCCAGAGCGCGAACTCTTTTTTGGTGACTTTGGCATCAACCTGCTGTTTTAATTGCGAATAATAGCTACGTAAATAAAATGGATTTCGCACTACCCGAATGATGAAGTAGCACAGCGGGACACCGATCAGATTACCCACCAGTAAGGCCTGATAATTGATTAAAGTCCCGAGGTTAAAAGGCATGACACCGACCAGATTTTCTCTGCTCGCCAGTAATCCTACAAATGCAGCAAACTGGAAAAGTATCAGAAACAGCGTTGCAGGAAACACAATCTGCCAGAATATACGCTGGGAAATTAAACGGGTATCACCATGTGAAACGTTGTTACGCCGGGGAGTAAAGACCCTGTAACCGCCCCAACAGAGAATGATAATGATAATAAAATTAGCCGTTAATGATAGCGTTTCGTAAAAACCCAGCTCTGCATATTTGCGGACAAAAATCCCTAAGGCGATCCCTGGCAATGCCGCCCAGCTGAAAAACATCATCATGCTGATCATCAGTGCCAGAGGCAGATAAAAGAGAAAAACCTCACCGGAAGAAATATGCGCGAAAGTATTAATGTGGGCGAAAATGGGCAAGATTAAAGAAGGCAGGAACAGCGGAAGCCCCCACCATTTATCACGTATTTTTATATAAGTTGCATTCAGTTTCATAGATGCTCAGCAGAATCCCCCACATCCTGAAGGAGGTGTATTCAGACAGGCATCCCACCTGACTTCGAATGATGATTATTCATCACTATAGAGAGCATTGATTCTAAGTGTCATATGAAAGTACCAATTGATATATATCAAACAAAATAACCCTGATTAATGAATTATTACGTTTATCATGTTAATTCATCATTATTACATCATCATTGTAAATAATTAAATTAACTTCCATAACATTAAAATATGTATCCACTGACGCTTTTTTACATAACGAAGAATTGACCATTTTGTCCTGTTGTGCCTTAATGTAAGTACCGTCCACAGCGTGGGACATACTTCAAGGAACCTTTTGTGAGTCAGGCAACCAGTATGCGAAAACGACACCGATTTAACAGTCGCATGACCCGTATCGTACTGCTCATCAGCTTTATCTTCTTCTTTGGCCGTTTTATCTACTCGTCCGTCGGTGCCTGGCAGCACCATCAGAGCAAAAAAGAAGCTCAGCAATCCACACTCTCCGTCGAATCACCGGTACAACGTTAGCGGTTACCTTCTCCACTTTCACAGAACATAACGGCACTTCGCTGTCGGATGCTTTTGCTGTTTGGGATTATCAAAGCGGCAGATATTCTTTCATCTTAAATTTTACGTCTTTATCCTGACTGATGTTTATCCTGTTTGGCTGCGAAATAAATATAAAATTAATATATATGTTGTAATGATATATTTTTATAAATTATTCCCTGCGTGAATTTTAATAAATTTAATCTATCCCTTTATACGCAATACATTTACTTTCCTCTTTTGATGATCTTAAATGTCTTATTTTTCGTAATGTGTATAACAAGGAATAGTGATGAAATTTAAAAAATGTCTTCTGCCTGTGGCAATGTTAGCGTCATTCACTCTGGCAGGATGCCAGTCAAATGCTGACGATCATGCTGCCGATGTTTATCAAACCGATCAACTGAATACCAAACAAGAAACTAAAACCGTTAATATTATTTCCATTCTTCCCGCAAAAGTTGCCGTAGACAACTCCCAAAATAAACGGAACGCACAAGCCTTCGGCGCGCTTATTGGCGCAGTCGCTGGCGGTGTTATCGGCCACAACGTCGGGTCTGGCAGCAATTCCGGAACGACGGCAGGTGCAGTTGGCGGCGGAGCTGTAGGCGCGGCAGCGGGTTCTATGGTGAATGATAAAACCTTAGTGGAAGGTGTTTCTTTAACCTATAAGGAAGGCACCAAAGTGTATACCTCTACCCAGGTGGGTAAAGAGTGCCAGTTTACGACAGGTTTAGCCGTTGTTATTACCACGACGTATAACGAAACGCGTATTCAGCCAAATACCAAATGTCCTGAAAAGAGCTAATAATCAGGAGGAGTCATGAAGAAAGTTTTTCTTTGCGCCATCTTAGCCTCCTTAAGCTATCCGGCTATCGCCTCATCATTGCAGGATCAACTCTCTGCTGTCGCAGAAGCGGAACAGCAAGGTAAAAATGAAGAGCAAAGGCAGCATGACGAATGGGTCGCGGAGCGCAACAGGGAAATCCAGCAAGAGAAGCAACGTCGCGCAAATGCCCAGGCCGCCGCTAACAAAAGAGCGGCAACGGCAGCGGCAAATAAGAAAGCTCGTCAGGATAAACTGGACGCCGAAGCCTCTGCGGACAAAAAACGCGATCAAAGTTATGAAGATGAGCTACGCAGCTTAGAGATTCAGAAACAAAAACTGGCGCTGGCGAAAGAAGAAGCCCGCGTTAAGCGCGAAAACGAATTTATCGATCAGGAACTGAAGCACAAAGCTGCGCAAACCGATGTGGTGCAATCTGAAGCTGACGCAAACAGGAATATGACTGAGGGCGGTCGCGATCTGATGAAAAGCGTGGGCAAAGCAGAAGAGAACAAATCGGACAGCTGGTTTAATTAATCGATGTTAGTAACTTCAATCCTATAATTCTTGAAGATAAAAAACCCTCTGTAGTAACAGAGGGTTTTGTTCATTCATAGTGCAGGGTCAAATCATTCCCACTCAATGGTAGCTGGCGGCTTGCCGCTGATGTCATACACCACGCGGGAAATACCGTTCACTTCATTGATAATGCGGTTGGAAACGCGACCGAGGAAATCGTACGGCAGATGCGCCCAGTGTGCGGTCATAAAGTCGATGGTTTCGACAGCACGCAGAGAGACAACCCAGTCATACTTACGACCATCGCCCATTACACCAACGGAACGTACCGGCAGGAACACAGTGAACGCCTGGCTGACTTTGTCGTACAGGTCCGCTTTACGCAGTTCTTCAATGAAGATGGCGTCAGCACGGCGCAGCAGGTCACAGTACTCTTTCTTCACTTCACCCAGAACACGAACGCCAAGGCCTGGTCCCGGGAACGGGTGACGGTACAGCATGTCGTACGGCAGGCCCAGCTCCAGACCAATCTTACGCACTTCGTCTTTGAACAGCTCTTTCAGCGGTTCAACCAGCCCCATCTTCATCTCTTTCGGCAGGCCGCCCACGTTGTGGTGAGATTTGATGACGTGTGCTTTACCGGTTGCCGACGCCGCAGATTCGATAACGTCAG
>ERZ779896.3308-NODE-3308-length-9964-cov-4.713190_pt1 | contig 9964 bp, 17 predicted proteins | sample MGYA00511067_ERZ779896 | MGnify/ENA primary metagenome ERZ779896 (study PRJEB29588, sample SAMEA2161597) | human gut metagenome | biome: human gut; feature: human-associated habitat; material: faeces | place: Denmark | collected 2008/2010 ...
CCGGTGGTCACCGGCTGCCCCAGTATCATGGAAGGCCAGACACTGAACATACGGGAGTATTCCGAGAAGCGGCAGAAACTGGAATACGAGGCGATGACGAGAAATCCGGAAACGGCGTATCTGGTCGATAACGAGGAATATGAACGCCAGATCGAAGATCTGGGATGGTCGCCTTCGGATTTGAAGGCCATGGCGGGCATGGCGGCGGAACGCCTCAAATACCAGGCCAGGCAGAGCGTGAGCAATTTCTTCCGCAGCTTTCTGGAACTGCTGTTCCAGTCGGTTTCGCTGGTACTGGACACGCTGAGAACCTTCTTCCTGATCGTATTGAGCATTCTGGGACCTCTGTCATTCGCCATATCGGTGTACGACGGCTTCCACAATACGATGATCCAATGGATTTGCCAGTATATCAGCATCTATCTGTGGCTGCCCATATCCGACCTGTTCAGCTCCGTGCTGGCAAGGATTCAGGTGCTGATGATCGAGAAGGACATCGCTGCACTGAGCGATCCCGCCTATGTGCCCGACGTGAACAATTCCGCTTACATCATCTTCATGCTGATAGCCATTGTGGGCTATTTCACCATTACGACAGTATCCACATGGGTGATTCAGGCATCGGGAGCCGGCAATTACGGCAAGCAGGTCAACTCGTGGTCACTAAAGGGCGGACGTGCAGCTGCCGCCATCACCGGTGCTTCCATCGGGCATATAGCCGGCAAGTTAAGAGGAAGATGAACCAACGTAAATATTAGAGATGTATGGAATTTAAAAGTTTAAAGAATATAGAAACGAGCTTCCGGCAAATTCGCACGATGGGGATCGTGTTCGTTTCGCTCTGTGCTCTGGTTACCGGCTATGCTCTCTGGAGCTCCTACCGGTTCGCCGAACGGCAGAGGGAGAAAATCTATGTGCTGGACAATGGGAAGTCCCTGATACTTGCTCTTTCCCAAGACCTTTCGCAGAACAGGCCGGTGGAGGCGAAAGAACATATCCGGCGTTTCCACGAGCTGTTTTTCACCTTGTCGCCCGACAAGGCGGCTATCGAGTCGAATATCCGCCGGGCGTTGTTCCTGTGCGACGAGAGTGCGTTCCGCTACTACAAGGACTGGGAGGAAAAGGGGTATTACAACCGGATAATCTCGGGGAACATCAACCAGATGATAGAGATAGACAGCCTGCGGTGCGACTTCGACAAGTACCCGTACAGCGTGCGGACATTCGCCCGGCAGATCATCCTTAGGGAAAGCTCTGTTACGGAGCGCAGCCTTGTGACCCGCTGCCGTCTGCTGGATGCGGTCAGGAGCGACAACAACCCGCAGGGCTTCATCATCGAGGGCTTCGAGGTCACGGAGAACAAGGATTTGCAGACCCTCAAACGCTGACGGACATGATAGGCAAGTTCATCACAAAGGCGCAGGACTGGGCGGACGGGAAGCTCCGCCGCCTCGCCGGGCGTATCCCGCCGCACCCGGCTGACCAGGCGGCAGATGCCGGTGGTGGCGATGAACAACGCCAGCAGCAGCACGAACAGCACGCCTGCCTGCAGCACGATCTCCGGCTCGTCGTCAATGGCCGCACCCGCCAGCATCGTGCAGGGCAGCAGCAGCTTCATGATAAAATCCGACAAAAACCGGCTGTCCCGGTCGGTGATGACGCCGCAGCGCGCCCCCGCATAGCCCAGCATCACCTCGAGAAAGATCACCGCGATCTGCCCCATCAACACCCCAAACGCCATGGGTCTCCTCCTTTTGCACTGTCCGCATTTTATTCCGGTTTCAGCTTTTTCACGGCCTTGTCAAAATCTGACACGATCTTCTGTGTCGGGTTGAACATTGCATATTCCGCCTCAGCCTTTTCCCTTGCTTTTCGGTTCGTGACCTTTCCCTTATCCGGCAGAACATCGTACCGCCGGAAGGATAAAAACTCATTGATACTGGAAGCGAATTGTTCCATTGTAAACGTATTCTCACGTTCGATCAGGTCTTCAATATAGTCAAAATAGCCAGACACCGCACGTTCCAGCTGCCGGATCTGCTTCTCCGACAGGTAATTCTTGGCTACCGACACATCCGACTTGAGCACCCGCCCATCCGGGGCATTCTTCCATGTTGTCAGGCCCATGTGGTCTTTTGTATGATCCGCTTTTGTGTACACGATCTCCGCCGCCGTCTGCCCGGTGATGGCATAATGGAACTTATTCTGCACCATGGCATAAAAATCATGGATCAGCGGCGAATCACGGTCATAGTCGATACTGCATTCCGCAAAGATATCCGTGCGGCTGCCCTCCATTTGAACTACCGAGGATTCCTCGGCAGTTGCCGTTTCATCCAGTTCTCCCTCTGCATAGATATTTTTTTAATGAAACGAAATGTTGTCCGTTGTGCAGTCAAACAGCTTTGCCATGCCTTTTTGGGTCAGCCAAATCGTATCATCCTTAATAAAAGCATCCACTGAAATATCTTCTTCTGCCGAGCGGTATATCAAAAACTGAAAGTTATTTTTCATTTTCTCTCCTTTCGCCGCGGCGCTTCATCTCTTGCAGTCCAGCTCTACGAGCTTCCTACGGCAAGAATATCACACACCCGGGCAAAGTCAAGTTCGCATTGCCGCGAGATGGGTCGGCAAGATGGCGCAGCCGTTACAGGCTTTTGGGGCCCCTCGCACTCCATTTTAGCTGCAAAAATGGAAAAAGCCCGGTGATTTCAATGAATCATCGAGCTTTTTTCTTGGCGGAGTAGGAGGGATTTGAACCCTCGCGCCGTTGTTTAGACGACCTACGCCCTTAGCAGGGGAGAAAAATCAAGCACTTTCAAACGAACTGCCGCACAAAAAAGGAGTGTTCATGTAATGTTTTGGAAGTGCATTTTCTCGCCATCCATTGCAAATCCCTCATTTTATGCCCCGTCGCATTTTGGCAAATCTCGACCTTTTGCAACACTTTTCAGCGTTTTTGGCGCAATTCGACACTTTTCGTTTACACTCTTTCTTGGATATTCCACAAACCGGAAAGGATGTGTTTAAAAGTGCCCATCACTGATTCGTCCACGCTCTCGCTGCGTGTTGCTCAAACGCTCCGGCCTCTGGGCATTATTCGCAGTATGCGCTCTTACTCCATCCTTGCCGACTGCCTTCAGCTCATCTGGGAACAGGAGGACCGGCTGGAAGCCGTCCAGAAAGAAATCTATGACCCTGTCGCCGAAAAGCACTGCAGTGACTGGACGGCGATTCAAAGCACCATCCGCCGGGCCGCACAGACCGCATGGCACACCAACCCTTCCCGTGTGCAGGAGCTGGCTGGCTATCCGTTGGACGGTTGCCCCAGTGCTGTACAGTTCCTTGAGATGCTGTACAATGACTTGGTGCGCAGCTGATTATTTCAACTTGTTCATGGCGTCCAGCTTTTCTTCCAGGGGGATGTGGGTGTAGCCCAGCGTGACCGCATAGTCCGTGTGGCCCAGCACTTCCTTTATAATTGCCGGGGCGACCTTCTCCACAGCCAGCAGCGTGGCCGTGGTGTGGCGCAGGCAATATGGTGTCATGTCTGGTTGCAGGCCTACACGCTGGGCCATGTCGTGCCACTCGGCATAGAAGGTTTTCTCGTCCACTTCACACAGCCTCTTGATGCCGCTGCGGTAGGCCTCCCGCACAAGCGGCATGATCTTATCCGGGAAGATGATCTGCCGGGCCTTGCCGGCGTCCGTTTTGATGCCGCCGGTGCAGTACTGCTCGGCCAGATGGGTATTTGCCTTCAGGATGGTCAGCATCTCGCCGGTACGCATTCCGGTGTAGGCCATGATGAGCCAGTACCGGCTGAACTCGTGGCCGGCATCGTAGTCCTGCCAGATCCGTTGAACCTCGTCCTCGGTCAGGGCGGTGCGCGTGCTGGCACTGATCGGCGGCAGATCCAGCAGCTTGGAGTAATCCTTATCGGCATACTCGTACTTGAGGGCCAGCGTGTACATCTTGCCCAGCAGGGCCTTGATATCCCGCTTGGGGTAGTACCCGCCCTCTCGGGCGTCCACGATCGGCTGCAGGTGCGCATAGCGCAGGTTCCGGATCTTGGCGTTCTTCAGCGGCTCCAACGCGGCCCACGCGGTGCGGTAGTGGCTGGCCTTGTCCTTGCTCAGCTTGGGCAAAGTCTGCGCACAGATCATCTCCCACAGCTCCTGCAAGGTAGCATCCTGGGCGAACTCCTGCCCGTTCAGCACCACTTCGCGCATCTCTGGCAGCGCCTGCAGCGCGTCACGTTTGTTCTTGAAGCCGCTGCGGATCTTGTGGTAACGCACGCCGTCCTTATAGATGTTGATCTCGGCACGCCACTTGCCGGCATTGCCGTACTGGTAGACGCTCCCCTCCCCGTTCGACCGGGCACGGGGCTTCCGCGTGGTCACCAGCTTTGCGCCGCACCAGCAGCACCATGCTGCACCGTCCGGCAGTTCTTTGCGGCATTTCGGGCATTCAAACATTGTTTTCACCTCCAAAAGGGTACACTTTGACAAGCCTGCCCTTTTGGAGTACAATACAATTGGTTAGGTTGTCTTGTACCCTTGTGGGCAAGCCACTCTGCAAACGCTCTCGGTGTTACCAGCACCGGGGGCGTTTTTTGTTTTGTAAAATTTATCCATCGAAATTTTCAATGGCATCTTCTCTTGCGTCAAACACCAAACAGTTGTATAATATGCGCAAAGATAACAACTCAAATGGGAGGCTGCTCCATGGATTCAAAAATTACCCCTCAGAACAACACCGAGCTGGAACGCCAATGCTACATTGATGCCATCATCAAGCTACTGGAAAAGGCCGACCTGCACAAGGTAGACCTCGTCTGGACATATGCCAGCCATCTCATCAAATAAGTGCTTCCATCGCTGGGGAGAACCTTTTACGGGTTCTCCTCTTTTTTTTGCGTCAGCTTTTCGGCCATGCGCTCAAGCAATTCCCAGTCCGCCGGGTCGAGCCCTGCCAGCATCTCCATAAAGCGCCGCCTGAAGTCATCACTGTCACCATCTGAGATATCACCGATAAAAGCAGCTAGCTTTTTATCCGGCAGAGCCTCTTTATAAGGATCTCCGTCTCCCGTGCGTAGCCACTCCTGTCGAACCTTGAACTCTCGGCAGATAGATAGGACTGTCTGTTCCGATGGAGTACGTTTGCCACTCTCAATAAGGGCAATCGAGTTTTGCTTTAAGCCGATACGCTCTGCAAACTTCTCTTGGGTCAGTCCTGCGTCTTTCCTAATTTGTTTTATTCTCTCATTCAATGTTCTTTCCTCCTTTCCTTAGTCGCATTATAGCACCGAAAAATCACTCAGTCAATATGATTTTGAATTTTTCTATTGACAATAATCACATGGCGATATATAATCATTGCGTAGTCAATACGGCGCTACATTCTCCCCGCACCCGCGGGGATGATTCCAGGCGCTTTGCACAGACCCACACAAGGCGCAGGTGTTCCCCGCATACGCGGGGGTGAACCAACAAAAGGAAGTGACACAATGAAAAAAAGCAATTTACAGGAAACAAAATCCGCCAGAGTGATTCAGGTCATTGAAACCGTCTCTCTGGCGGGCGATGGTACGGATGCACACCCCGTGTATGAAGTTCGTCAGTATTGGAGCCTGGACGGCAAGCCTCTGGCAAAAAGCAATCCGTTCAACCCGGATGACGCTGTGCCTGTTTGTCCTGGTCAATAGAAAGAATATCCTGGTATAGCGCCTTCCGATCGTTCCGAGCAATATACCAATCCTTGAAAAGCAATTCCAAAAGTTTAACGAGTTTCTGAGCCTCGCCGGGGTCAATGTCAACAATCAAGTTCACATCGTTTTCCATGTGCGCACCAATGTTCCCCAATCGCCGAACACCATTCAGAACCTCGTACTGATCCGCCGGGATTTTATCTTTGATCAAATTGATTTCTTCAGCAAGGTTTTTAGCCTTGACGTCCCAGAAATCGCGAATCATTCCTTGTAAACAGCGGCGGGCAAGCGTTGCAGCTGCTTTTGGGCTGGAGTCCAAAACGGCGCAGGCCTCGATATAATCAGTCCTTATGGCTTTCGGAATGTAGTCCGGCAGCGCCATCCCTGTGTATGGCGGATAGTTAAACACAAAAAGATCATCCTCGCTTGCCAACTGAACAGAATATTCATGACACGCTGGGCAATAGTGATAAGTTGCGATAATATCAGCTTTTATGCAGCTATATGTTCTTATCCCCTCAAAGTCCTCTTGGTCATGAAAGAAACTGATTCTTCGTTCTTTCGTGTTCTCTGGTGATTCATAAAAAGTAACCCCGCAATACGGACATTTGTATTTTTCACCCATTAAAACCTCTCCTTCCTTTTTTATTTTACCGCAGGAAAGGAAATCGCACAAGCATAGTCGTCCAGCTCTGCGCTGGCGTGGATAAAAACACCCCACCCGATGATGACCTCCGGCGAAGGTCGAAACCGCTCCGATCGGGGCGGTCGTGGGAGCCACCCACAGAAAGGAGTGCTACATATGGCACGCAATAAGAATAACACCCTGAACCCCACCGCCTACGGCCTGACCGTGCAGGAAGCAACGCGGCTGATCCGCATCCATGACCTGTGCAAGGGCATGGATGACGATGCCTTCGAGCAGATGGAGACCGCAGCCCGCAGCATCAACCTGGTCAACAGCTTGAAAAAGCTGGACGGCCGGCCTGTGGCGTAAAGGGAGCTTGACTATGGAAAAGACCCCGTTCCCCACCACGCTGGATGAGCTGGAGACCTACCCCCAGCAGACCCTGACCGCCGAGCAGGTGGCGCAGTTCCTGGGCTGCAGCGTGCAGTCCATCCGCAGCCAGGCGCAGATCGACGCCGGAGCCCTGGGCTTCCCGGTGATCCTGTACGGCAGTACCATCCGCATCCCGCGTCTGGGCTTTATCTACTTCATGCGCTATGGCCGCACCAGCGTCCAGAAGCGCAGCTACAAGTAAGGAGGACATTATGACCACCACAATTATCCCCGCCCGTGAACGGGCGCAGGCCCCCATCGGGTGCGCGTATGTTGCACCGCTGTTCTGGAACAAATGGTTCCGCTGGGATGGGTGCCGGGCATCCGGCTGCTATCAGCTGGGCGGACGCACTCAGGACGAGCACCACACCGGCCTGCAGGTTTTCGCAGATGGCGAGTGGCACCCGGTCAAGGCATTTGCCTCTGATTGGTGCGAGCCGTGGGAGACCTGTGAGATCAAGGACCTTCTGGGAGAGGAGATTGAAGCATGAAGCTTAAACCTGTAGTCCTGCAATGGGCCGCCGTCGCCTGCGGCGCGGTCGGCCTGCTGTACGCTCTCGGCATCGAGGGCGGCGCACAAATCGGCCAGCCCATCACGGACGGTGAGTTCGTCACCGCGATGGTGCTGATCCTGGCAGCCATTGCGCTTGGCCGTCTGAGCTTCGCGCTTGAGGATGCCCAGGAGCGCCGGAGTCCTTACGGCAAAATCGACCGCCGGCACGCCCGCAACCCGGAATACCCGGAGGACCAGGAGCGCGGAGCATGAGCGCGCGTGAATATTATCACCATGTCATGTGGTACACCGTCTGGGACGCCAAGACCGGTGAACTGGTGGCGGCGGGAGCATCTGCCATGTGTGCCGCCAAACTAGGCTATAAAAATGCCGTGAGCTTTTCAGCTGCCGTCTGCCACTGGTTCAAGGATGGCAAGAAACACCTCAAGTACATCTACCAGCGGGAGTACATCCCCCGCAGCGAGGTTGACGGCCTGATTCCACCGGCACACCGTAAACGCAAAAAGGCCTGCCCGTGCGCCAACACGGACAAGCCCAAAGGGTGATGAGATTCACTACTCCCCATCATCCTGATGATATCACATCGGAAAGGATTTTACAATGAAAGGTATCTTGATTGAGCCGGGCAAGGCCCCGGAACCGGCAAATCTGCCGGATACTCTCTCCGCCATGGAGTCCCGTTTGGGCGGCACGGTGGAGCACTACATCTTCCCGCGCACCCCGGCGGTGCTGTTCTTCCGCACGGCAGGCCAGCCCGTCAACCGCGTTGTGCGCGGCCAGCCTCTTTGCGGCACCATCCTGTGCTACGGCTGGCGCGGCGGTGACATCAAACCGCTGTCCGGCGCTCTGCTCACCGAGATGCTCGACCGCCTGAAGGACACGGAGGTGCGGGTATGACGAACTACACCATCAGCTGCAAGCTTTCCAACGAGACGGTTTATGCCTATTACCGTGGCCGCTTCTGGCACTGGAACGGCAGCATTTGGAAAGAAAGCCGCATCATGACACATAGATTTGAGCTGGCCAAGGCAGCAGATAAGAAGCTGACCCCACCGGAGTTCCTGTCAAACGGCGCGGAGTTCGCCCCGCTGGATGAGTACGAAATCGACAGCGCAATGCTGGACGCATTGGAAAATGCCAAGCCCTGTAAGAACGCCCCGATTGAGCCGGTAAAGGAGGACCCCACATGCAAAACTGCCCCGAATGCGGATGCTGCTGCGATTACGGCAGAGCGTGCTGCGCCGAATGCCACGGCGGAAACGCCGACCACCTCGGAGAGCGCGGCGGATGCAAGCGAATCAGTCCCCGCTGCGTCTCCGCAGAGCTGCGAATCGGGCCCTGCCGCATCGGCGGAAGCTTCTTCTGCGTCTCTGCTATCGACAGCCCCGCAGGACAAGCCCCTGACCTTCATCCAGCAGGACAAATGCCCGGAGTTTGATTATTCCGACCTGCCGGAGCAGACCGTGGCGACCCTGCATCTTGCAGAAAGCGGGTATCTTCACGGCAAAAAATTGGCCGAAAAGGGCCTTGTTTACATGGGCGATAACATTGCGCTGGCCCACGATGAGCTGTGCAGCACCGTTGTCGCACAATGCGACAACGGTAGATTTGCCAAAAAAGAGGATACTTTCCGTGCCTGGTGCCTGCACATCGGCATTACTAAAGACAGCGCTTACAGACTGCTGCAGGTCTCCGCTCTGCTGGCTGACAGCAGCCCCCGGCAGCGGGCCGTGCTGGAATCCCTGCCTCCGACCCTGCTGTATGCCGTGGCAAAGCCCAGCGCCCCGCCGGAACTGGTGGAGAAGGTCAAGAACGGCGAGGTCTCCAGCAATAAAGCCTATCAGGACTTGCTCAAGGAGAACCAGCAGCTGCGCACCGACCGGGTGAATGCCATGAATCAGGCCGAGCGGGAGAAGGCCCGTGCGGAAAAGGCAGAAGCCGAACGGGACAAGGCTCGGGCCGACCAGATCAGCACCGCCAAGGACTGCAACCGGCTAGGCCTGAAAGCCTCGCAGGAGAAGGACCGTGCAGACAAGGCCGAAGCCCGCGCGAAGGATGCCGAAAGCCAGCTCTCCGGCTCCCGGCAGGTGGCCGAAGCTGCCAAGCTGCGGGTCGACAAGCTCAAGGCCGAAAACGATGCTCTGAAAAAACAGCCCATCACCGCCGTGGTGGACGAAGAAGAAGTAGACCGCCGGGCGGGCGAAAAAGCCTACGAGATCGCCGCCGGTATGACCGCCGACTACAAAGTCAAGCAGGAGCAGGACGCCCGCGACGCTTACGACAGCATCATTCTGGCCGGGCGCTCCATCACCAGCATCGTTCAATCCACAAAACTGCAGTTCCGCAAACTGCCGGACGATCAGCGGGAGAGCGCGATCAACCAATTGGTTCACACACTCGCATCCGCTCAAGGGGAGGTATCCGCATGTCTGTAAAGATCACGGCTCTGGAAGCCGAAAACGTCAAGCGCATCAAGGCCGTTGCGCTCACGCCGTCGCCCACCGGGCTCACTCTCGTGGGCGGCAACAACAATCAGGGCAAGACCAGTGTTCTGGATGCGCTGGCGTGGGCCCTCGGCGGCGACCGCTTCCGCCCGGACGCCGCCCAGCGGGACGGGGCCGTGGCTCCCCCCCATCTCCAGGTCACCCTTTCCACTGGCGTGGTCGTGGAGCGCAAGGGCAAA
>ERZ779896.3312-NODE-3312-length-9954-cov-2.220931_pt1 | contig 9954 bp, 5 predicted proteins | sample MGYA00511067_ERZ779896 | MGnify/ENA primary metagenome ERZ779896 (study PRJEB29588, sample SAMEA2161597) | human gut metagenome | biome: human gut; feature: human-associated habitat; material: faeces | place: Denmark | collected 2008/2010 ...
CGGTTTCGTAATGTTCCCGATCGGCGGGAATGAGGAGAATATCCCCCTTTTTGACGACGTGGTGCGCGCCGTCGAGGAAGAATTTTCCCCAGCCTTCCTTTACGAAAAGCAGTTCGATAAAGTCGTGGGAATGCAGCGCCGCGCTGAATTCGTCTTCCTGCGCTTCGTAATCGATGCTGGAAATGCGGATCAGGTTGATCAGCCGCCCCGCCGCGCCGGAAGACTTGAAATAATACTCCTTATAACTCATATATCTTACCTTTTATTCTATCATAACACAAAAAATTTTTTATTACAAGTTTTATACAAAAATATTTATATTTACATATCGGATGTAAATTTTTACTATTGCATCGGAAAAATCCGTATGTTATCATAATAGCGTAGTCAGCCTTGAAAGGGGCGTTTTCGGAGTAATTTTTCATGGTGAAAATGAGGAAAAAAGATTGGCGTGAACGGACGTTTATCATTCTTATGCTGACGTGGCCGCTCATCCATTTTCTGGTTTTTTGGCTGTATGTGAATTTCAACAGCCTGCTTTTGGCGTTTCAGGCGCCGGCGGCGATCGGCAGCGACGAGATCAAGTGGACGTTCGATAATTTCGTGTATATCTATAACGAATTTTTCGGCGGCGGTACGGAAATGTGGCTGGCGCTGCGCAACACGATGCTGTATTTTTCCTTCGGGATCGGGGTGTTTCCGCTGGCGCTTTTAATGACGTATTTTATCTATAAGAAAGTGCCGGGGTACGGGGCGTTCCGCGTGATCTTCTATTTCCCGACCATCATTTCCGGCGCGGTTACTTCGTCGGTATTCAAATATATCGTCGCGGGCAACGGACCCATCGCATATCTTCTGGCGATGAACGGCAAGGAAATGCCGCTGCTGCTGAGCGACAGCCGCACCGCGATCTGGACGCTGATCTTTTATACGCACTTTTTCGGGCTGGGTTCCAACCTCGTGCTGCTGGGAGGGACGATGTCGAAGGTGGATATCGCCGTGCTGGAAGCGGCGAAGATGGACGGCGTTACCCAGATGCAGGAATTGTTCCGCGTGATCATCCCCATGATGTGGCCGACCATCGCCACCATCCTGACGCTGGCTTTTACCAGTATCTTTACGGCGAGTGGACCGATCCTGCTCTTTACGCGGGGCGCGTTCGGAACGACTTCGCTTTCTTATTGGATCTACGACAAGGTCAAATTCGGCAATTCGCTCAATCAGCCGGCGGCGGTCGGGTTCGTGTTTATGTGCCTGAGCATCCCCATCGTGTTTGGCATGAAATATCTTCTGAACAGGCGTATTCAGGACGTGGAGACTTAAAAAATGGAAAAAGTTATCGGCGCAAAGGCGCATAACAGACATAAAAAATTCAACGGTTACAGCGGCGCGGCGAAAGTCGTCCGCGGCGTCGTGGTACTGATCTTCGCCGTGTATGCCGTTCTGCTGATGTTCCCTTACGTTTACGCGCTGGATATTTCCTTTATGGAAAACGGCAGGGCGTTCGTCAGGAATCCCATCCACGTTCCGTGGCCGCTGCATTTCGAAAACTATGTGCGCGCCTTTCAGGAACTGGAGATCAACGACAACAATTTCTTCATGATGCTGCTCAATTCGATGTGGTATTCCGTACTCAGCCCCGCGCTGGGGATATTCGTATCCACCTGTACGGGGTACGTGGTGTGCAAATACGATTTCCGCGGCAAGAAGTTCATCTACAACATGGTGCTCGTTGTCATGATGATCCCCGTAATGGGCAGTTTTACGGCGCAGTACCGGCTGTACAACCAGCTCGGTTTCGTCAATTCACCGTTTATCCTCATCACGGCGGCGGGGGGATTCGGTTCGCAGTTTCTGTATGTGTATTCCTTTTTCAAGACGGTTTCGTGGAACTATGCCGAGGCTGCGTTCATGGACGGCGCGGGGCACTTTCTCGTGTTTTACAAGATCATGATGCCCATGATCATGCCGATGCTGACCGCCTTTTTCGTGATGGGCTTCGTCGGTTCGTGGAACGACGTGCAGGGTCCGCTCACGTGGCTGGAAGAACTGCCCACCCTTTCCTACGGCATTTACGCGTACGAGCAGATGGCGAAATATTTCGCAAACGAACCCATTTATTTCGCCGGCGTGATCCTGTCGATCATTCCGGTGGTGATATTGTTTATTTTCTTCCAGAACGCCATTATGAACAACGTATCCATCGGCGGACTGAAAGGATAAATAAAGACAAGGAGAAAAAATATGAGAAAGAAATTTTGGACGAGGGCAGTCATCTGCGCGCTGTGCGCCGCGTTCTGCCTCACAGGGCTTACGGCGTGCGAGAAGGAGGACCCCGCCTCCACGCTGTACATCGACATTTCCAACGCAGGTTACGGCATCGACTGGCTGAACCCGCTGGAGTTGTTTGAGGCGGATCACCCGGGGATCACGGTCAAGGTGCGCGACGTCGTCAAAAACGACAACAACTATATGGCGAAATGTCTTTCCGGCGTGGCGGATACGGATCTGTTCTTTCTGGAAACCAGCGTATTGAAAAACGTGGAAACGCCGGTCAACGCCAACGGCGTGCGCTACGAGCATCCGTTTATGGATCTCACCGACCTTTTTCACAACGTAACCATTCCCGGCGAAGATCAGACCATCGCCCAGAAGATGCGGCCGGAATATCTCGCCTTCAACACCATCGACGGCAGAAACTATACCTTCCCGTGGATGGAGAGCATGATGGGGTTCGTCATGAACAAGAACGCCTATAAGGAATCGTGGGGAAAACTGAACACGACGGACGAACTGTTCGAGTTCTGCGAAAACGCCAAGAAGGACGGATATTCCCCCTTTATCTATTCCATCAACGATCCTTACTATCTCGATATATACGATCTTTGGATGACGCAGTACCACGGCATGGAAAACATGGCGAAATTCTATGACGGCTACGCGCTGAGCGGCAGATACGAAGGGGAACGCTATATCCCGCAGATGTTTCTCGACGACGGGCTGTTGGCGGCGCTCGAAGTGCTCGACAGGCTCGTAAACTACGACAACGGCTATCAGGACAGACTGAGTTACACGCTGTCGTTCACGGCGGCGCAGAACACCTTCCTCGAAACCGACAGCAAGATCGTCTTTATGGCTACGGGCACGTGGATGCAGCGCGAAATGGAAATGAACTACGATCCCGACGAGATCAATTCGGAATTCGTGCGCATGCCGGTGGTGAGCGCGCTGGGGGTAAAACTCGGCATTTCCGACGAGATCCTCAGCCAAATCATCGATTATGCGGACGGCAACGCCGCCGAACCGCCGTCGTTTACCTCCACGAAGGGGCTGGACAGCGAGGACGTGGTCGCGGAAGTCGTCGCCGCGAGAAAGATCGTGCCCTCCAATCACCTGCATGCCGCTTTCATCCCCTCGTACAGCACGAAGGGCGATCTGGCGAAGGAGTTTATCCTTCTGATGGCGTCCGACAGGGGCATCAGGGCGATGCTCGAAGAGGAACAGGTAAAACCGCCCATGCAGTTCGACACCCTGAATTCCGGCATCGAACTGAGCGATTTCATGAAATCGGTATACCGCCTCGCGGACGATTCCGTTTTCGATATTCAGGCGCAGGGCGATCTGTTCCGCAAGGGCGGGCTGGCGCTGGTCAACAATCAGGGCTATTTCACCAAAGCGATGGGCGCGGCGAATCCCGACGACAGGAAGGACGCGGAAGATATTTACCTCGCCAACTACGATTACGTTTCCGACGACGTGCGCTGGCAGTATTTCCTGACGTCCGCCGGCATTCAGATATAAGGTAAAAATCAATATAGGGAGGAAAGCATGAAAAATTTCATCAAACGCGCGCTGACGCTCGCTCTCGCTTCGGCGATGGCGGTGTCCGCCGCCGCCTGCAACGAGGGCGGCGAAAACGAGATCAGGATCGGTTCGACGTACAACACGCTCAAGATCCTGCAGGACGATACGGATTACCCCGATCTCGGCAGATCGCTTTCCGTATCGATGGCAAAGGGGGAAACGGAGGGCGCGCAGCTCTTGGTAACGCCGGAAAAGAAGGTGTCCTCTTACACCCTGTCGGTTTCCGACCTCGCGGGGGAGGGCGGCGCCTCGATTTCCAAAGAGAACGTGGAGATCTTCGTGCAGAAGTATCTCGAAGTGAAGGCGAAAAGCAACAAGCAGAACAACACGGATTATCAGCCCGGCTGGTATCCCGATATGCTGATGCCCCTTTCCCTTGCCGAAGAGTACGGCGAAAACACCATCGAGGCGGGGAAGAATCAGGCGTTCACGATCGAAATTTCCACCACGAGCGAAACGAAAGCCGGCGATTATACCGGTTCCGTTACGCTGGAGGCGGACGGCGAAACGGAAACGATCCCCCTCTCGGTAACGGTATGGGATATCGACGTTACCCAAAGTTACGGGCAGACTTCTTTCAACTGGTTTCTGAGCGGCATGATGATGGGGGAAACGGAGTTCACCTACGAACGCTATAAAAACTATTACGACAAGATGCTTACGGAATACAAGACCTGCCTGACCAAGATGCCCGGCTCGTATTCGCCGGAACTGATGGCGGAAAACGTGCTCGCTTACTGGGATGAGCCCTCGTTTACGTCGTACTGCATCCCCGGCGATTTCACCCTGAACGGGCAGTTCAATTCCGGCAGATTTTTGGATTATCTTTACGAACTCGCCATACGCAGCGAGCCCGGCAAAATTCTTCTGGAACGGGCGCACGTTTACAATATAGACGAGCCCGCTTCCAGCGCCTACGCCAAGATCGATCAGGTGCGGGAGGCGATCTACTGGTGCGAGGACGAACTGATCCTGCGGCTGGAAAGCGAGGGGTATTTCGATCGCTTCGACGCCGAATACAAAGAGGATTTCGTCTATGCGGCGACGCACATCCCGCAGGTCATCCCCGTGGCGGGCACGGGGACGGTCAACGACATGGGCGCGCGGGTCAACACCTACTGCGCGGTCATCGATCAGCTCGATACCGAACGCTACCGCGACATCTATCGCGGCTATGCGGAACAGACGGCGGACCGCGGGGGCGAACTTTGGTACTATACCTGCGTGCAGCCGCTCTATCCCTATCCCACGCATCATATCGACGACGCCCTCGTCGGCAGCCGTATCATGCGGTGGATGCAGAAATCCTACGATCTCGACGGGTATCTTTACTGGGCGATCGGCGCGTACAAACAGCTCATCGGCGGTTCTTGGGTATGGGTGGATCCCTACGGCGATCCCGTGCGCTACAACAACGGCGGCAGCGGCACCATGGGGGACGGTTACCTCATCTATCCCGGCAAGAAGTACGATCTCGATACCTTCCTGCCCTCCATCCGCCTGACGACGCTGCGCGACAGTCAGGAAGACCTCAACATGCTCTACGCGCTGGAAAACATGCTGGAAGAATACGGCGCGTTCTACGGGCTGGGAAAAGGGTATTTCGATATGGACGACATGGTGCAGAACATTTACGACGCCCTCTTTACCGGCACGCGGTATGAAAAGGACGACGCGAATTTCTATGCCCAGCGCGAGGCGCTCGCCGAGATCATCCTCGAACTGAAAAACGATTATAAATTCGCATATAAACGGGAAGTGAACGGTACGAACGCCGCCGTGGAGATCTATCTTGCCGACGGCTATTCGCTGAAAGTGGACGGGGAAGCCGTTTCCGCCGCAGGCGACGCGGCGGGCGGGCAGCGTTACGAGATCAGAAGAACGCTCTCGCAGAAAACTTCGCTTTCGGCGGAAGTGATCAAAGACGGGCAAATCGTCGGCACGCACGAGATCTTCGTGGGGGATCAGACGAAAGAACTCGATCTTTCCGAGGAAAGCATCGCCGTTTCCGAAGGCAGCGAGATGACTTTTGCGGAAGGCGAAATCACCGTGAAATTCGTTTCCCGCGGGGAAACCGCCACCGAGAAGGCCGATTTCAATCCGTCGCTCATCCTGCCGGAATCGCTCTTTGCAACGAGCTGGAAGAACATCGGCAACATCACCTTCACCGTGGCGAATACGGAAGATTACGACGTCAACGTATATGTGCGCCTGCAATCGGGCGTCAGGACGTACGACATCAAGGACGCCGTCGCCGTGCCGGCAAACGGGGAGGTTACCTTTACCGTGAGCAAGGTGGGCGAAAACGCCTTTACGGCGACGCAGAGCGTCAACATCGAGTTCTATCTCGATAACATCGGCGCGGATAACACGCTGCTGCCGGACAGGACGCTCGTCGTCAGGAACATCACGTTCAGCACCGTTTCTTAAAGAGAGGTAAGGAAAATGAAACGAATTATATGTTTGCTTTTGGCAGTTTGCGCCGCGGCTTTCGCCTCCGCCTGCAGCGAGGGCGGCAAGCCCGCCGCGACCAACGAGGTGCGGCTGAGCGGGTTTGAAGATTACTACGAGATGCAGAAGATCAATTACGGTCTGTTCGTGGGGGAAATGTCCTTAAACGAGGATAAAGCGTATGTGTGCGAAGGCGAAATGAGCGGCAGGCTCTTTATCGATTACAACGCGAAGGAACCGGTGGATTACAACGACAACGACGGCGGAAAGGCGTACGGCGATACGACGAAGCCGCAGTTCGGTTTTCAGCCCTCTCTTTACGACGCCTCCGTGGGCGATCTCGGCAATGTGGATTCCTTTCACATCAGCGTGTTCAACGCCAACGACAGGAACGTTGATCTCCTGTTCGCCGTGAAGAGCGACGGCAACAAGATCGCCTTTTCGGACGGGCGCACGCTGGAAGCCGGCAAATGGTCGCACGTCTCCTTCGACATCAAGCCCTACTTTTTCGGGCAGAGCCTCGCCGTTTCCGAATACGTCTTTTACGTGTATGACGACGCCGCCGCGACAGCCGATTCCATGACGCTGTATTTCGACGACGTCCGCATCCTGAAAACGAGCAACAAAACGGCGCCCGCCACGACGGCTGCGGCAGGGGAGATCCTCGCCTTCGACGGGATGGAGGACGCGTCTTTGGTGCTGACCACCACCGCGGCGGCGACCTACCCCGCCTTTTATGCGGAGTATACCGGCAAAGAGATCTTCGAAGGGCAGCGGGGCGCGCTGGAAGTTACCGTGCGCAACGGCGCCAACTGGCAGTACGACGTGAATCCGACCACCAACGGGTATAAGATCGAGGTGCTCGATTCGATCGTCAAAGAGCGCGCGGCGGGCGCGAAGGGTTTTTCCGTCGACTGTAAAAACGACGGGAACAGCGACCTGTATATTTCCCTCGTCGCCTCCGCGGGCAGCGGTACGGACGCCGTGAAGAGCGCTTCTTCCAAAGTCGTCGTGCCCGCCAAGGGGGAAACGACGATCACCCTCGGCGATCTCACCGCCCTCGGCGGCAGCGCGGCGGACGGCATCAGCATCGTCATCGATAACTGGAACCTCATCGGCACGTATAACGTGTATTTCAGAAACCTGAAAGTAACGGGTTAAAGGAAAAGGGAAAATGAAAATCGGAAAATATTTGAAAATTGCGATCACCGTTGTCATCATGGCGCTGCTTGCGGCAACGTGGGCGGCGTGTTCGGAAAAGGATCTGAAGATCGGGCCCTATTACGCAGAGTACGGCAAACCGTTTTCGGTGCCGGTATTCGACGGCGAAACGACCGTCAAAGACGCGGAAGGGTACAGCGTGGATATTTCGAGCGGCAGATTTTACGTCGATTCCACGGAAAATTACGCCATCGAAGTGAAATCGGGCGGCAAAACGTACAGCGGCGAGATCATCGTCATCACCGACGAGATCCCCGTCATCTCCTTATCGTTCGACATCAAGTACGGCAAGGTGAACACCCCTGTCGCGCTGCCGGAAGTTTCCGCTTACGTCGGCGACAGGGCGGTTTCCGCCTCGATGTCGATGAAAAAAGGCGAAACGGAAATCGACATTTCCGAAGGGTTTACCCCTGCGGAAACGGGGGAATACACCCTCACCGTAACGGCGGTTTCCGGCGATAAAACGTCGCAGAGGGTCGTTCCCTATTACATCGAGGAAACCGATGCGTTCGCCGATAAGATCGCCTCTTTCGACAAGCCTTACGGCGTGAAACACGTGAAAAATTATTACGGGATCTCCGCTTCGTACAGCACGGAGATGAAACACGGCGACGAAGCGGGGTCCACGAAAGTAACCATAAGCACGGCGGAAGCGGAGCACGAGGCGCAGTTCGCCTTCGGCAATTTCCACATCAAGGACTGGACGGGGCTCACGGGGCTGAGAATGTATGTTTATAACGACAACAGCGCCCCCGTTTCCATGTGCCTGAACTGGTCGAACAGCAAACAGCTGCTGCCCGGCGTGTGGACGCAGATTTACATTCCGCGGGCGGATATGGAAAAACTCGACGATCAGACGAACATCCTCGGGCAGTTCCGCCTCGACGCGGCGGACGGGATCAACGCGGAAGTCATGGCGCCCATCAGCGGCAAGGGCACGTTCTCCTTATATTTTTCCGGCTTTTACGCGGGGGAAAAGGACGTCGTCAGTCCCGCGGAGATCTCCAAGAAGATCGCGCGCTTCAACGCCCTCGAAGAGGCCGATTACGAACTGAAAGAGGAAATCGAGAAAAATTACGCCGAACTTTCCGCCGAACAGCAGGCAGAGGTCGCAGGCTATGCGGATTTTCGCGCAAAGTGCCTTGCCTTTATCCGCGCGGAAGGAGCGGAAGAAGGCGTGTTCGCCGCGACGGACGCCGAATACGGGCAGTATCAGCTTAAACGCTATAATTGCATGACGTCTTTCTCGTCCGGCATGCGTTACGGGGACGACGCGGGTTCCACCCTCATTCAGACTTACGGTTTTTATACGCAGATCGACGTCGAGTACCCGCATTTCGACGACCTTTCGGATATCGAATATCTCGAATATTACCTTTACAACGCCAACCAGAAGGATTACGCCGTGCAACTGTATTATCCCCGCACGCATACGGAAACCCTTCCGGCGGGGGAATGGACGCGCATCCTCGTCGATACGAGCCTGCTCGACAGCGCGGACGATATTTACTATTTCACGCAGATCTATTCCGGCAACTGGAGTCAGGGGCTGGAAAAGGACAACGCGAAGTTCTATATGTCCTCCGTGAAGGCGATGAAACCGCTCATCACCACGGGGCAGGATCTTTACGATCACATTGCGGATCTCAGGGAAAACGGCAGCACGGACGAAGACGCGAAATCGGTCATCCGCTGGTACAATATGCTTTCCGACGAAGAAAAGGCGCTTGTAACCAATTTCGACGTGTTCGTGAAGGAATACTATCTCAAACGCGACGGCGTGGATACCACGCTGGAAAACCGCCTTACCTACTTCGATTCGGAATACGGCCTGCAGCAGATCGTCAGCCGCGGGGATTCCTGCACGACGGCGTACACCACTTCCATGGCGTACGGCAACGAAAAGGGTTCCGTCCTCGTAACCGCCACCAACCAGTGGAGGGTGTACGTGGGGCTTCAGGACCTCGAAGAAGTCGATTTCAGCCAATACGCTTACATCGAATTCTATATTTACGTGGAAAACACGTGGAATTATCCCGTCATCCTCGGCGCGAGCCGGTATAACGAGGGCGGGGAGGAAATCGTGCTGGAAGCCAATCGCTGGAATCAGGTGAAACTGCCGCTTTACGAAGACAGGCTGCTCGCCACGGACTTCCTGCAGCTTTGCGGTAAGGACGGCAACACGGGGCTTGACAGTTCCAATTACAAGTTCTATATCTCTTCCATCTTCGCGCTCAAAGAGGGCGAAACGAAGGCGGATATCGTGAACGCCACCATCGAAGCGCTGAAAAACGGCACGCCGACGGATGCGGAAGTGCTCGCGCTCATCGAATCTTACGAGGCGCTCGGCGCCATCGACAAAGCGGAGGTCGTGGGCTACGACGAATTCCTCAGGGATTACTACCTCACGCGGGATAA
>ERZ779896.3315-NODE-3315-length-9952-cov-2.193695_pt1 | contig 9952 bp, 9 predicted proteins | sample MGYA00511067_ERZ779896 | MGnify/ENA primary metagenome ERZ779896 (study PRJEB29588, sample SAMEA2161597) | human gut metagenome | biome: human gut; feature: human-associated habitat; material: faeces | place: Denmark | collected 2008/2010 ...
CATCGTTGCAGACGTTGGCATCCGGACTGTCTGTGTTCTGGCTGCCTGAGTTATCAAGAACATAGATACCGGCACCCCGGCGTACTTCCACCAGCCCTTTGATCTCCAGCATGATCAGCGCTTCACGTACCACCGTCCGCGTGACATCAAGCATTTCTGCAATTTCACGCTCCGGCGGCAGCCGTTCGCCAGGATTGTACGGCGTCTTTATGATCAGATCGCGGATCATCGCCCCGACTTCCTGGTAAGGTCTTTGCGCAGAGGTGGCAGATTTCATGGTGTTGTGTCCGTTAGGTGCGGTTAATCAAATTTTTGCCGGATGCGGCGTGAACGCCTTATCCGGCCTACAACGGGCAATTTTACGGCCCCCGTTAATCTCAAACTATACCATTAGCACCGGAAGTTGGCACGTACAGGTGGGCAAAAAAACGAAAACTGGTCAACCAAATATCAGTTTGATTGACCAGTAAGTCTGTAGGGTAATCAGTTAGTTACAGCGCAGCCACACACTCGCGCGCACCGCGTTCGCACAGCTGCTGATATGCCGCCGTCACCGCGCCAACAAAGTCGGCATTCTGCGGCAGATCATCGGCAAAAATACCGCTCAGGCCTAGCAGCGCTTTCACGCGGTCTGCGCCCTGATACTGCGCGTTAATCTTCTGGAACTCGGCCAGCATCGGGTCGACCACGTCAATGGCATTACCCTGCTCATCCACGCCCTGGGTGTAACGCATCCAGCCAGCCACGCCCAGCGCCAGGTGACGCCAGCTGCCGCCGTTTTGCAGGTGCAGACGCACCGGGTCCAGCAGACGCTGCGGTAACTTCTGGCTGCCGTCCATCGCAATCTGCCAGGTACGGTGACGCAGAGACGGGTTGCTGAAACGCTCGATCAGCAGCGTCGCATAGGCGTTCAGGTCTGTACCTTCCGGCATCGACAGCGTTGGCGCTTGTTCCTGCATCATCAGGGCAAAGGCCGCTTTGCGATAAGCCGGGTTAGTCACGGTGTCGGCAATGGTTTCATAGCCGCCGAGGTAACCGAGGTACGCCAGGAAAGAGTGGCTACCGTTCAGCATACGCAGCTTCATCATTTCGAACGGCACAACGTCTGCAACGAACTGTGCGCCCACTTTATCCCAGTCCGGGCGACCATTAACGAAATTATCTTCAATCACCCACTGACGGAACGGTTCGCAGGCAATGGCGCACGGGTCGTAAACACCCAGCTGGTCAGCAATTTCCTGTAAGGTTTCTGGCGTCGCCGCCGGAACGATGCGGTCAACCATGGTGCACGGGAAGGTGACGTTCTCTTCAATCCATGCCGCTAGCTGCGGGTCACGCGCCTGAGCCAGCCCCAGTACCGCGACCTTCGCCACATGACCGTTTTCACGCACGTTATCGCAGGACATCACCGTAAATGCTTTCAGCCCTTTTTCACGACGCAGACGCAAGGCTTCGACGATGTAACCAATCGCGGACTTCGGCGCAGTCGGGTTTTCCAGATCGTGCTTGATCAGCGGGTTATTGAGATCCAGTTGACCGCTTGCCGCATCAGCGCAGTAGCCTTTTTCCGTGACCGTCAGAGAGACAATCGCCGTTTGCGGACGCGCCATCGCGTTGAGAATACCTTCGCAGCCGTCGATTTCCGGGTGCAGCGCTTCTTTCATCGAACCGATAATTTTCAGCTCGGTGCTTTCCGCGCCTTTTTCCGCCACGGTGTACAGCAGTTGCTGTTTTTTCAGGTTTTCGATCAGCACGCGGTCGTTGCCTGGCATCAGGTTAACTTCGCAGATACCCCAGTCGCTGTCGGTGCTTTCCAGCAGATGATGGGTGTACAGCGCCTGGTGCGCACGGTGAAACGCCCCGCAACCGAGATGCACAATGCGTGATTCCAGACGAGAATGATCCCATGACGGGCGGGCAACCGGCAGATTGCTGTCAACAATAGTAGTCATCGTAAACTCCAGAATCCGTCTTCAAAGAGTGACGGCAAGGAAGAAGGAACCGGCACGGCGCGCAGCCATGCCGGTGGATATTAACGGCTAAAGAAAGCGCGCTGGATCGCCAGTTCGACACCGCGAACTTCGGCCAGGCCTTTCAGACGACCAATTGCGGAGTAACCTGGGTTGGTTTTCTTCTTCAGGTCGTCCAGCATCTGATGACCGTGGTCCGGACGCATCGGGATCAGGTCTTCTTTGCCTTCCGCTTTACGACGGTGTTCTTCTTCAACAATCGCTTTCACCACTTCGTACATATCAACGTCACCGTTCAGGTGCGCCGCTTCGTGGAAGGTTTTCGGGTTATCTTCACGCATGGTGGAGCGCAGATGGGTGAAGTAAATACGCGGACCGAACTGCTTGATCATATCAACCAGATCGTTGTCAGCACGCACGCCGTAGGAACCGGTGCACATGGTAAAACCGTTTGCCATGCTGTTTACGGTATCAACCATCCACTGCATATCTTCAATGGTAGAAACAATGCGCGGCAGGCCGAGGATTGGGCGCGGCGGATCGTCCGGGTGAACAGCCATACGCACGCCAACTTCTTCGGCAACCGGAATAATCGCCTTCAGGAAGACGGCAAAGTTTTCGCGCAGTTTGGCTTTGTCGATATCTTTGTACAGCTCCAGGTGCTTACGGAACTGGTCGAGGGTGTACCCTTCTTCCGCGCCCGGCAGACCGGCAATGATGTTACGGGTCAGACGCGCTTTGTCTTCGTCGCTCATAGTGGCGAAGCGTTCAGTTGCCTGAGCAATTTCTTCTTCGGTGTAATCCGCTTCCGCACCTGGGCGTTTCAGGATATGCATTTCGAATGCAGCGAATTCGATCTGGTCGAAGCGCAGAGCTTTGGAGCCGTCTGGCAGCACGTATTCGAGGTCAGTACGGGTCCAGTCGAGCACCGGCATGAAGTTGTAGCACACGGTGCGAATACCGCACTGCGCCAGGTTGCGCAGAGTCTGCTGATAGTTAGCGATCCACTGCTCATAGTTGCCAGTGTGGGTTTTGATATCTTCGTGAATTGGCACGCTTTCTACGACAGACCACACCAGGCCTGCATCTTCAACGATAGCCTTGCGTTTGAGGATCTCTTCTACGGACCATACTTCACCGTTCGGGATATGGTGCAAAGCGGTAACCACGCCAGTCGCGCCCGCCTGACGGACATCAGCTAAAGAAACCGGATCGTTTGGGCCGTACCAGCGCCAGGTCTGTTCCATGATTTTTCCTCTTTCACATAGTGGGTTCCACAGCAAAGAGACGCGGAACCCTGGAGTTGTTTAGGTATCCGGATGAACAACCAGACCGCAGCCGTGGCGTTGCATCGGATGAGATGGCGTATAAGTTCTACCTTTTGGTAAGACATGTCAACCCGAATTCTGAAATTGGTTAACCACATCACAAGAATTTCACTCTCCTGGTTGTTGCTGCAAATTGCAGCAAAAGGTAATCGATGGTTATTGATCAGAGGATGTGACATTCATCGCAACAATGGTTGACCAATTTACATAACATATCGCCCAAAATAACAACGGTTCAACCAGGTAAGGTAAAACGTTATGCATGTGCTTAACATTCTCTGGGTGGTATTCGGCATTGGTCTGATGCTGGTACTGAATTTGAAGTTCAAAATCAATTCAATGGTGGCCTTGTTGGTGGCGGCGCTGTCCGTCGGGATGCTGGCGGGCATGGATTTGATGTCGCTGCTGCACACCATGAAAGCGGGCTTCGGCAACACGCTGGGGGAACTGGCTATCATCGTGGTGTTCGGTGCGGTCATCGGTAAATTGATGGTCGACTCCGGCGCGGCTCACCAGATAGCGCATACGCTGCTGGCACGTCTCGGTCTGCGTTATGTACAGCTGTCGGTGATTATCATCGGCCTGATTTTTGGTCTGGCGATGTTCTATGAAGTGGCCTTTATCATGTTAGCACCGCTGGTTATTGTTATTGCCGCCGAAGCTAAAATTCCGTTCCTGAAACTGGCGATCCCGGCAGTAGCAGCTGCCACTACCGCACATTCACTGTTCCCACCGCAGCCGGGTCCGGTGGCGCTGGTGAATGCTTATGGCGCGGATATGGGGATGGTTTATATCTATGGCGTACTGGTGACGATCCCAAGTGTCATCTGCGCAGGTCTGATCCTGCCGAAGTTCCTCGGCAATCTTGAGCGCCCAACGCCATCATTCCTGAAAGCAGATCAACCGGTAGATATGAATAATCTGCCCTCTTTCGGCGTTTCGATTCTGGTGCCGTTGATCCCGGCGATCATTATGATCTCTACCACCATCGCCAATATCTGGCTGGTAAAAGATACCCCTGCGTGGGAAGTGGTTAACTTTATCGGTTCCTCGCCGATTGCAATGTTTATTGCGATGGTGGTTGCATTCGTACTCTTTGGCACCGCGCGTGGGCACGATATGCAGTGGGTAATGAACGCTTTTGAAAGCGCGGTGAAGAGTATTGCAATGGTGATTCTGATCATCGGTGCAGGTGGCGTGCTGAAGCAGACCATCATCGACACCGGCATCGGCGACACCATCGGCATGCTGATGTCCCACGGCAATATCTCGCCCTACATCATGGCATGGCTGATCACCGTACTGATTCGTCTGGCGACGGGTCAGGGTGTGGTTTCAGCGATGACCGCCGCCGGGATTATCAGTGCAGCAATCCTTGATCCAGCAACTGGTCAGCTGGTTGGCGTGAATCCGGCGCTGCTGGTACTGGCGACGGCTGCGGGTTCCAACACCCTCACCCACATTAACGATGCATCTTTCTGGTTGTTCAAAGGTTACTTTGACCTGTCAGTAAAAGACACGTTGAAAACCTGGGGTCTGCTGGAGCTGGTCAACTCCGTGGTTGGGCTGATTATTGTGCTGATTATTAGCATGGTAGCGTAAAAGAGCACCTGAGCCTGCCATTGGCAGGCTCTGTTCGGATTGTCGGTAAAGTGCGCTTTGTTTATGCCAGATGCGACGCTGACGCGTCTTATCTGGCCTACAAAGGGCTAACGTGCAGGTTTTAGCTTCAGGTAATATTGCGTACCTGCATTAGCAATGCCCTGTGATTTCTTTATTGATAAACAAAAGTCACGGCAATAATCGATTGCACATTCCCTGCAGTCACCTGCCCTCCGGTACGTGCGTAATTTGCCGTTAATCCCAGACTTACCGCCGAAGTCCCTACTGCTCCTAACGATACCGTGTTATTCGCTGGAATAATCGTACCGTTGCGCGTCAACTGTACGCCGACGCCCTGTGCAGGTGAAAACGACGCGGTATTGGTGAAAATCGAGTTGCCCGCATCTGCGGTTGTGCCGGAGAGGTAATACCCCAGGTTTTGGCTTTTCGCACAATAAACGGTAAGAGGAATCGGCACTGAACCAGGGTAGTCCGGCAGAGTAACGGTGACATCACGAGCAGAAACATCGCAGCCGCCAGTGGGCACCACCACATCATTATTGGCGTAAATATTCCACACAAACTGGAAATCATCGCTGTTATAGTTGTTGGTCTGTCGCAAAATAAGCACGGCAATTAATGAGCCAGCTTTAATCACCACCCCGCCCGCACTGCTCACAGGCGTCAAATAAAGCGCCACCGGCCACGGCTTATCCGTTCTCGAATTATAAACAACCCGCGGCGTTTCACTGGTGGTCGGAAATGGATAGCTACTGCCACTATATTTTACGGTCCCGGAAAAATTAGATAACACGCCGCCATAAGCCGAGCCTCGTTGCAGTGTGACATAATCTGTAATGGTTTCCGGGTAATCGTTATGGCAAAAGATTTGCGTCGAAAGATCCACGACCAGGTTTTGCCCCACATTCACGGCGGGCGCAAGGTTTACATAAACATTGGCGCTACCACCGCCAATAGGGATAGCGGTGCCATTGGCGGTTTTACAGGCGAATGACCAGGCATTTACCGACCAGCCCATCAGCAGTACAGCAAACAGGGTAATAACTCGTTTCATTACAATCATCTCTTCGGGTTCAGCTGTAGGTATAGGTGATGCTAATCACTGCCTGAATGGTTCCCTGAGTGGCTCCGCCATTTACCGTCAATGCTCTGACCTGTAACGGGAAGTGCGCTGATTGTGAGGAATCATCCACCTGAACTGTTTTGGTTGCGCCACTATTCAATGTGTTGCCACTGTCATCCTGTAGCTCTAACTGGATGTTTTGCGCGGTCCCCTGGTTTTTATAATATCCGGTACTGTCGGCTGCCCCGCTGAAGCTGGCAGTGACCCTCGACGTTCCCACCGGACAATTAGTCAACTCAAGCGCAACATCATGCCAGGCCGATGCCGCCCCGGCAGACATCAGACTGAAAGAATAAAGATCGCCGAGATCAACCGTGGCATTGGTGGTGGAAACCGTACACGGTTTGGCGACGACCTTACCGTTCACCGTGATGGTGACATCGGCTGCCTGTATCGTCGCACTTGCGAGCGCCAATATTGCCGCCAATACATACCCACGTTTGCACCATTTCATGAGCCTCTCCAGTTACTGATATTCAAGAGTGAAGGTAGCCGTGGCATTGATATGCCCCGCAGTGACAGGCACCTGTGTCGCCATTAGCCGGGCGTAAAAATTCAGCGTATTTGGTTTACCCGGCGTCAGGGTCGTCCACGAAAGCGCGGACGATGGAGCATTAAGGGGTATTTGATTTTGCTGCTCATTCAGAAGCTGTATTCCCAGTCCCGAAGCCGCTGACACCGTATTTTCAAGTGCAAGCAGGTTGGCATTGTGGCTATCTGCAACACCGGTAAACCCAACTTTTACGGCAGAAACGGCATTACCACAGGGTGACAGCAAAATACGAAATGGAACAACAGGAGTCGTCGCGCCAATGTTGTTAAATTGCTTCGCCGCGTTTTCCATCAGATCAACAGTAAAATTGGTTGATTCAGCGGCCACACTACAGCCGTTATCTCTGACATAGCCGCGGATAGTAATCGTGCTATCCGCAGCCAAAGCGTGACTTACCGCCAGCCACAAAAAAGCGCACAGAAGATAAAAAGGTTTGTTTCTCATCACGCCCCCTTAACGACATTCAGCTGATAGCTGAGTTAATAACTGCTGCTGACTCTCTGGTGGCAGTTGATAATTGGCGACACAGTGAGCATTTTCCTCTTCTCCCCATTTCACCTGAACTTTTCCCGCTAAAGGCATTCCGCTGAGGTAAACCTGACCATTATCCGCAACAATGCCGCTACTCTGGCTACTCTCTGATGTCACCATCGCCCCAAACGGCAGCGGCTTATTATTGTGGGTTAGCGTCATGAGCAGTTTTATCCCAACGCGCGCTTTAAACTCTGCTCGCACGATCGCCCCACGGGTGGGAACAACGTTAGCGACCGCGTTATCTAAATCGACGTTATCAGCCAGGGTATTGGTATCCAGCGCTACTCTGTTCTCCCGATATTCAGTGGCATAAGGCAGCACGGCATAACCGCGCCAGTCGGTACGCACCCCCGTCTGGTTTTCGACTTTTGCATCTTTTGCGCCAGGCGCTTTAACAAGCACCACCGTATCGTTTAACGGCTGCCCCAGCGTTACGCCATTGGCATGAGCCAGTACCCCACCGCTGACTCCGTAATAGAGCTGCTTAATATCATCGCTATGGCTGTAACCGATGTTGGCATTGCCGTAACCACCGCGATAATTCAGCGTGGCGTAGCCTGTACTTCCGCTATTTCCATCGCCTCCCCCGGCTTAGCCGGTTTGCACGCTATAGCTGAGGTTGTTGTCTTCCAGCAACGTACCGTATACACCGACCAGATTGGTCATCCGACCGTTGAGATCGTGTGACATGCTGTAACTGGCACTGGCATGTCGCCACTGAGATTTACTGTCAGAACGCAGCCAGTGGCTGAAAGGAATATTGACGTTAAGCGCTAACATCTGATCCCGTCCTTTTTGCCAGGCGTTTTTCGTCAGGCTATAGCTGAGCGTCCAGTTGATATCTTCGAACGCAGTATTTAATCCAGCCTGGAATTGCTCATCGACATTACTCGTTCCCCAATAAGTTTGATGGCTACCACTCAAATACAGTGTTGATGTGCGCCCGAGTTGCTGAGTAACGGTGAGTTGTAATTTCCCGCGTTTGTTATAAGCGAGATTGTAATAGTCGGTGAATTTCGGCTTAACCTGAATAACACCATCCTGTGTTTCGATGTTGTAGCCATTCATTCGACTGTATGTTGTATCAGCGAAATTAAAATATCCGCTGGTCGAATAACGGTAACCCACTAACTGAATATTCGTGCCTGATTCATTGAGCGATTTGTTATAGAGAAAACGCACCGATTGTCCGTCATGCTGACTGTCATCGGGAAGTGTGGAATTAGCCTGCGTCATATCCACAGACAGAGCGCCCAGTGCCCCCATGTTTTTCCCGATACCGAAATTAAAAGCACGATAACGATCCGCCAGTTGCGTTCCACCATATATTGTCCAGCCAGCCGGAAGGCCGTGGAGTAATGTACTCTGGAAAAAGCGGGGTTTTTCCTGCTGCGCATTTCCACTACGGTATTCTCCTGCCGTAATGGAATAACGAGTATGCCCTTCACGTTGCAAAAGCGGGACTGACGAATAGGGTACGGTAAAGATCTGCGTGCTGCCGTCAGCCTCTTTAATCGTTACCTGCAAGTCACCACTATTACCTGCGGCATAGATATCGTTGATGGTAAAAGGCCCCGGCGGCACCGTACTATTATAAATGTCATACCCATTTTGTTTAATAGTGACCTGTGCAGTACCACGAGCAATACCGTGGATCACCGGGGCAAATCCTCTTTGACTATCGGGTAACATATTGTCATCTGAGGCCAATTGTGCGCCGCGAAAGTTAATACCATCGAAAATATCGCCCTGGGTATAACCATCACCCAGCGTCAGCCGGGAACGTAACGGAATTATGTCTCGCTCAAGCCAGGTATTGATATGCTGCCATTTATTTTTGCTACCTGATGAACTGTCGCTACTGTTATAACTCCAGGTGGTATTGTCGCGTAAACGCCACGCACCAATATTTAACCCACTCTGTAGGTTTAAATATGCATAATGGCTGTTACCCCCAATCCGATTCTGTACACTATTTCCGCTGAAATTATAATTGAGCAATCCGGCATTAATACCAGGATCCCATAACTCAGGAGGAATATAACCACGCGCGCGATTACTCATAAATGCCTGAGGGATCGTCAGGTTGAGTCGCTGCTGACCAACATCCAGATGCGCAGTAGCGTCATGGATCATTGAGGTTAATGGCACGCAGGCATCATCCGCCAGCAGATTCATACCGGAGACAGAAGCCGTATTCAGCTCCATACTTGCAAGTTGCGCGCGTGTCAGGCAGGGAACAATCCCTTGTTCACTGTCGCCCGTATTAAATGTGACATCACGCGTTGCCATATAACCATTATTCAAATAGATATCGACACGATACGTCCCTGGCGGTAATTCTTGCCCATTTTCAAAACGCGATAAATCGGCCACAGCCTGGGGATCATCCGCTAAAAAGCGCGGATTAAAATAGAGTTCGGCAGATGACAAAGGTGCCTGTGCGGCAAAAGCACAGGCGACAAAGAGCCGGACAAAAAACCAGCCAAACGATGCTTACGAATATGCAAGCATTGTGTGTTTCGCTGGTAAAGTCTTAAATTCAGATATGACATTATTCCTCCGGTTTAAAATCACCCGGCAGTCAATTCTTTTTATTCAGGCGAAAAATTCCCCCTGCGTTATTCCATTACGCCCGTCATTTTGGGGGTAAGTGCGCCATAATCATTTATTGTTCGGTAAGTAATATTGCTTCCTGCATCAGAAGGCAATTTAACCGTGCTTTCGCCCATTGGAGGCACCAATGCATTTTCAAGAACCCGGGTTCGGTAATGACTCCAACTTATTGATAGTGTTTTATGTTCAGATAATGCCCGATGAC
>ERZ779896.3323-NODE-3323-length-9932-cov-4.293814_pt1 | contig 9932 bp, 8 predicted proteins | sample MGYA00511067_ERZ779896 | MGnify/ENA primary metagenome ERZ779896 (study PRJEB29588, sample SAMEA2161597) | human gut metagenome | biome: human gut; feature: human-associated habitat; material: faeces | place: Denmark | collected 2008/2010 ...
ATTCTTTAATTGTAAAAACACTCTATTTTTCTTGCTATTATATATCAAGCAACCAAAAACTCTATGCCAATAGCCAAGTTTATGAGCTTTTTCTTTTTCACAATATCCCAACAAATTCTCTTTAGAATCATAAATGTCAATATATTCATCAATTTTATGTCTTTGTTTTCTAAATCTGTCTAAGAATCCATTTGCATCATTTAACATATCTCCAAACTCTTTAATCATATCTAGTTTATAATCTTTAGAAATATTATAAGTAATAATAAATAATTTGAATATACGATCTTTTACAAAATCATAACTAGAATCAAAACCATATCTACTCTTTTTAAATCTGCATTCATTTATTTCCATTACTGCTTCTGTCAACTGACCTAATAAAATACTAATTCCATTTATATTATCATAAGAATAATCTTTCAGTTTTTGTATTTCATACATATCAATGTTTAATATTTTTGAAAGATTTATTAATTGTAATAACACATCGGATAGCTCATCACCTAAATTATTGATTTTTCTTTTAGTTTCATTTACTTCATCATTGTTAAATAAAACATTGTATACATGTCCTAATTGTACATATAATTCATTTAGATATATTTGAGGATCCCATTTCTTATTTTTGGTAATATCAAAATCACTAACCAATTTTAAAGCATTCTTATAATGAATATCTAAAAATCTTATTATATCTTCCATTACTTTTCACCAACTTTCAATATTAATGGTTTAGCACCATTTAAAGTAGAATTGTATGTATTTGTTACTACTTGATTTGTAGTTATATAAACCTTTACTCCTAATACATAGGACAGATAAGAAGCATCACTTATTTTTAAATCTATATTTTTTAGTTCTAAGCCACCATATTTATCAAAACTAAATTTAACTTCATCAGTTTGAAATCCTAATTTCTCCAGTAGTTTTAAACACCTATTTTGAATTATATTTCTATTTAAAGTTTGATGAGCTTGTTCACAACGTTTTCTTTGTTCATAACTACAATGATTATAATTTCTACATTCAAACGAATTATAGTATTGTGTTGATGGTCTTTTTAACTTTGTATTTAGCCCACAGGTATTAGTTTGAAATATCTGTTGTTGATGTGAATAGTCTTTATTAAAATAGTTCCATGCATCTTCAGGCCAAACACAGTTAGCCTTCAAGCATTCTTCTTTGTTTTCTTTTATTTTATCCCAACATTCAATCTTATCAACAAAAGTTTCAATTAATGCTAAACCAGTTGTAACGGATACATCTGTATATTGATTAACATAATTAAGGATTTCCGTAATTTGTTTTGGATCTGAGTTTTGTGGTAAAAATGGTCGATAATAATGAATAACATCTATTCCATTTTCATTTAATTTTTTAAAATTTTCTCTTAAAATGTCCGTACTAATTCTAGGTTCTATCTCTTTTCCTAATCCTGAATAACTAATATAAAATACTATATTTTGATTATTCTCTTTTATTTGTTTAGCACGAGTTATCATTTCTTCTGGAATCCTACATTTTGTTATAATTACTAAATCATTTTTGATATTATGTTTTTCTATTTCATCTAACAATTCCAGCAAATATTGAAAATTTTTAGAATTTACAAAGACATCAGTATTTGGTAGTAAACACAACGGAATATCTTTGTCATAATACCTATATTTTAATAATGTTTCTACTGCTTCTTTTGGTGTTGCTAACTGTTTAGGAAAACAGTTATTATCACCAGTTGCTTGTAATAAGCAATACTTACAACCATTTGGACACCCTAATATAGAGTTTATTGCTAACCAACTAGAGTGCATTTCAACAATAGCCATACAGAAGCCTCCTTTTTTGTGCTATATATTAACATACTTATCATCAAAACGAAGTAAGCAATTTTACAACTGATATTGCATTTTTGCACAAAAAAGATAATATGAACTATTTTTGTAAATTTATAATAAAAAAAACAATTTCCACAAGAAACTGTTTTTAATACTGAATGTATTTAAATATTTTTACTTTTAAGATATTTGAGAAATTCTTTTGATGATGGTGATAAATTTTCTTCTACATAGGATATAACTATATTTTTGTGCAAATCAATATCAAACACCTCTAAATTATTATTTATTGCTACTCTTTTTGGTACTAATGCTACACCTAACCCTTCTTTAGCAAAGTGTAAAGAAGATATATAGTTGGAAGTTTCTATAGATAATTTACTATTTATCTTCTCATTTTCTAGTAAAGTATCGAAACTATTTCTCTCTTCTTTTGATCTAACAGGTAAAATTAATGGATACTCTTTCAAGTCCTTAATATTACTTATAGAATATTTAGATTCTAAATAACATAAGCAATACTGCTCAGTAAATACGTCATAACTAACTATCCCACTAGACTTTTGTGAGTCTATTTTTTCATCTATAACAAAATCAATAGCATAATGTGATAATTTATCATATAATTCTTTTGATGGTAAATTAATGATTTTAAATATTGTATTTGGATATTTTTCTTTAAACTTAACTATATTTTTATTCAAAAGCAAGGTTTCATTGTCAGAGGAAATTCCGATAGTTATTTTCCCATTGTTCAAATCTTTTTCTTGTCTATAACTTTTTTCAGTTATAAACAACAAGTTATATGCTTTTTCATAACCATCAAATAATTTTTTGCCATCTTCTGTAAGTTCAATGCAATTTCTAGAATTTTTTTTAAATAATTTAGTACCCATCAAAGATTCCAAACTTTTAATATGTCTAGAAATATTAGATTTGTCTAATTTTAATTTCAAAGCAGCTTCTGTTAAATCTCTTGATTGACCTACAATAACAAATGTTCTGATTAAGTCTAAATTCATTGATTGTGTCAACATAATGCTCCCCCTTTAATTGCCAATTATATTATACTAATTCAAAAAAAAAGTCAACAAAAAAAATGCAAATTTGCATTTTTTATAGTGTTTTTTTGCAATTTTGCATATATAACTAAGATTATTATTTAGAAATATAATATCCATCAAATAAAGATCATTGATTTGGATAATCTTTTTTTATGCCATTTTCTATAATGTATTCTTCTTTTTTTGAACCATCATATACATAAATAACATCACCTTTATCTGAATTACTGTCTTGATTATTTTTTTCCTTATCAAAGATATTCTTAATTTTTTCGGTCATTTGGTCTTTTGTAAATGGTTTAGGAAGATAATCTTCAAATCCTTCGGATAAATATTTTTCTTTTGCTCCTGCAACGGCATCAGCAGTTAAGGCAATAACAGGTACATTAAAGTTAGGAATTTTCTTTAATTTTGATAAAGTCATTTCACCATCCATTTCCGGCATCATTATATCCATCAAAATTAAATCATACTTATTTCCTAGGTTAACTTTATCTAAACACTCCTTACCACTTTGACAAGTATCAATATCAAAATCAAATATGGACAAAACCCTTTGTGCTACTTTAATATTTAGATTATTATCATCTACTATTAATACTTTTTTATTAGACAATTCATTATTAACGTCTTTTTGAATTTGGGCATATTTTAAATGTTCATCTTTATTATTTTCTTCTTTTGCAAAAGAATTTGATATTTTCGGAATTTTTTGTGGAAGATTTACTACAAACAGTGATCCTGTTCCAAAATGGGATTGAACATTTATCGTTCCATGCATTAAATTAACAAGTGATTTAGTTATTGCTAAACCAAGTCCTGTTCCCTCAATCGTAGTATTCATATCCTCATCTAATCTTTGAAATTTAGTAAATAACTTATCTATATTTTCTTTCTTTATGCCTCTTCCTGTATCTTGAACACTTATTATTAAATTACTAATATCATTTTTATTAATACATTTTACATTTAAGGTTATTTTTCCTTTTTCGGTATACTTAATTGCATTAGTAAGAAGATTATTAACTATTTCTTTTACATGAGTTTTATCTCCAATCAGTTTATCTGGAATATCCTCAGCCATGTTGAATTCAAATTCAATAGGTTTATCTTCTATTCTTGTAGAAGTTATTTTTACCATTTTAGATATTTCTTCTTTAAAATTATATTCTTTTTCTACAATATCCATTTGTTCACTTTCAATTTTATTTATATCTAAAATATTACCCACTATTTCTAATAAAGTTTGAGATGCATTTTGAATGTCTTCAGTATCTTCCTTAACTTCAGTTGGAAGTTGTTCTTTATAACTAGCTATATTCTCAGAAAGTCCGACAATAGCATTAAGAGGTGTTCTTATTTCATGAGACATACTACTTAAAAAATCACTTTTTGCTCTATTTGCCTTCTCTGCTTGACTCTTTGCCAATTCAAGTTGATTCACCATTTTAACATCTGGATTTTCTATTGTAAAGTACATGATAATAACAATCAAAGAATAAACATATCCAATTAAGAATAAATCTGGATAAAATACGCTTAATGTAATATCTAATCCACCTAAAACCATTAAAGAGTAAACTGGCGTGAATTTCGAATTAACTATTTTCTTTCTGTATCTTAAACAATAATATAAATCTATAATTGTAAAAATAAAGCACATCATATATGTAAAATATATAGAAGGACCAATAGGAAGAACTCCTCTATTAGAAACATCATACGAAATTGGCAGAATTAAAATAAGTGAAAATATAATTGTCAAAAGAATCAGAAATGTTTTCTTTATATTTCTTTTAACATTACAAATTCCCATCATATAAATAACAAACAAGCCACTCCACACTACATAATACGATGATGTAAGTTTTGAAAAGAATTGATAAATAAAACCATTTAAATCAGCACCACCATTAAACCATATACATGTTAACACTTCTAAGGACAAACCTATCATTGTAACAATTAGCATTGTTCCATACACTTCTGTTTCTGAATTATCTATCCTTTGTTTTGAAAAAAACATATAAGCTAAAATAATAACTATTATTAATGCACTAATAGAAAAATAAGCTCCCACAGACATACTATAAAACCTCCTTATCTTACTACTATTGTATCAATTATATCATAACTTCCACATTTTTTTTCAGTTTTAGTACATAATTACAAAAAAAACCAAAGTTTAATAAACTTTGGTTTAATAAATATATTTCATATTTTTTTCAATCTTAAGGTTTTAGCATTTTTATTATTAATTTTACCTTCTTTTAAAAGTTTTTCATCTAACTCACGATAATAGGAAATATTAACCTTGGAATTAGCCATTCTTTCTAATGGTTTATCATAATATTCAATGGAACCCGGCAACCAATTTTCACTCAACTTTGTTGTAACAAGCAAGCTTAATTTATTTTCAAATGTATCATAATCAATGTTTTTATCATATAAAGAAATATGATACCTTGGTATAAATTGAACCATTTCATCTGGTATTGGTGTAACTACAACTTCTCTTACTTCTGGTAATTCTAATAACAAATTTTCTATCTCTTCTGGATAAATATTTTCTATGCCAGATACAAAGTTACGTTTTTGTCTACCAATATATTTATACTCACCATTTTCTAGTTGCTGAACAATATCTCCTATATTTGCCCATTTCTTACCTTTCTCATCGATAGATATTACTTTTTCTGTTTCTTCTGGATTATTGTGATACCCCAACATTACTGACGGTCCAGACACATATAATAATCCTTTTTCACCTTTTTTCACTTCTAACCCACTATTAGGATCAACTAATTTTACATCTAATGTTGAAATAGGTTCACCAATAGTACCTATAGTGTGAATTTTTCCATTATTTATCATCATAGATGCCCATGTTTCTGTCGCACCTAAACCATCACCTAAAATTGCATCACTTCCACAAAATTTTAATGCCTCATTAATTGCTTTCGTAGTAGTTTCTTTTTTTGCTTCTCCACCAGAAGTAGCATAATGAAGCTCACTTAATGAACCTTTCTTTAACTTACTATTTGGAACGAATTCATCACCATGTTGTTCAATTAATGATACCCAATGAGGAGGTCCTCCAACAGCTGCATTGGCATGAGTTCTAACTACTTCATCATAAAAATCACTAGGTAAAGCTTTTAATGTAAGTGCTAATTCCATATTATTACATAATGCATAATGCATTATCATTCTACCATACGCCATGTGACCTATTGGTATATTTCCTAAATGAATCATTCCTGCTTCAGCTGGAAAAATAGAATTCATACCCTCAACTACATAATTTAATCCACTGCCTGCTAAATCTACACCTTTATGAACACCAGTTGATCCACCAGTAAATAGTATATCTGTTAATTTATTTTCAACATACGGTGCTTTTTCAATTTTTACAGAACTATAATCATTTTTTAATAACTTTTCTAAATTATTATTTCTTGATAATTTAAAGTTTCCCTTTGATAACTGCAATAATTTATAACCGAGTTTTAATTTTATATTATTATTTGAAATCAACGGTGAGTATAATATTGTAGAAAAATTCAATGCTTTTTCAGATTCCTTAAAGTTGTTGTAGCACATATCAACAGAAATTACCATTTTAGGTTTTACTAACTCTATATCCTTTTTTACCTTTTCTGCATTATCTAATGGACTATATCCAACAGTAACCGCTCCTATTATATCTAAAGCATATAATAAATAAACTGATTCTGGTGTATTAAGTGCAACAACACCAATTAAATCACCCTCTCTAACACCCTTAGAATAAAGTAATTTAACATATTTTTCAATTTGTTCATGCATTTCCTCATAAGTAATTTTCTTATTTCCAAATGACAATGCAACCAAGTCCATATACTTTTTATTGTGATCAAGCATATATTCATACTTTGTTTTATCCATATTTTCCATAAATACTCACCCTTCATATTGAATTATCGTTTATTTTAGCATACAAAAGTACATATTGTCAATCAACCACTAGTACGTCGATTTATCGATTTATTGAAATAAATAACATGTATATTTTTTAAAAGACACTTCATAATAATAGAAGTGCCTTTAACAAAAGATAAATAAATTTTATACTGATAAATTAGTGCTTTAATTTTTCAGTAAGTAACAATAGATAATTCTAAAGTTATCAATAATATATTTAGACTACAACACAAATTGATATTTTATCAAAGTTAGATTTGTTCATATAACTCTTCTAACATTTTTAATTCTTCATTAAACTGAGTAGATAGCTCATCAATTTTACCAGTATACTCTTCTAATTTACTATTATATTCAACAAGTTTTTTCTTTTGGAAAAACAAAGGTTTATCATCTTTAATATCAGCCAGCAAGGTTTGATAAAACTTCATTCTTGCTTCTATAAACTTTAAATTCAAATTAGAATCTTCAATAAGATGATGCATAGTAAGCTTCAATAATGGTTCTACTAGTTGAGTATTATTTTTATTATTCATTTAAAATATCCAATGTTTTGGGAATATTTTTCAATTTGTTCATTTTTAATATCAGCTCCTTTTTTTATCTATCTTTTGACATTTGACACAAAGTTTAATATTCCATTTCTTTTATTTTTCTAGTTAATTTTCTAATTAACTTACTACATAGTTGGTATGGCTATAATACCTCAAACTTATTACAATAGTAATAAGTAATAGAAAGGATGTGATACAAATTAATCATGGAACTAATGCTAGAAATATTTTAGCAAATAATATTGTGTATTATAGATTACAAAACGGTTGGTCTCAAGAAGATTTTGCTGATAGACTTGGGACTACCACTACTTATGTATCTAATTTGGAAAATGCTAAAAGAAATACTAGAATAGATTATATTGATCACATCTCAAATGTACTTAATGTGGAGCTATGCCAACTATTCGAAAAAAGAGATGGTATTAATAGGCATCGTATTTCTAGACGATAAATAGAATACCTAAATGGTATTCTTTTTTGTGCCAACTTAATTATATCACAATATTCTTAAGTTGTTGTTATATTTTTGCTCCTTACTAAAGAGCAGTATATTTTTAATATTTCCTATAAAATTATATATAGGAGGTATTTTTTGTGAAAAACACTTATGAACTTTTTGCACTTATTGGGCAAAATATGAAATCTATAAGAAAAGAGATAATTGGAAAATCTCAAGAAAAAATGGCAGAAGATACAGATATGAGCAGAAGTTTTATATCACACATTGAAAGTCCAAATGTTGATACAGGAATTTCACTAGATACCTTATTCTTTCTGGCACAAAAGTATAATTTTGATATAAGAAAATTTTTCAACGGTTATGAAAAACTTATGGACAATAATAAAAAAGATAACTAATTAAAGTCACCCTATAAGGATTACACAATTTTATAAAGTGTAATCCTTTTTATTTAAAGTAAATATTTCTACGTTTAAGTAATTTTTTTACATCTTCTCTTACTTCTGAATTATACATAGGTTTTGGATCTAATAAATCACTTAATTTACGATAATCACTAGTTAGTTCTATATTCTCCATAAAATAATCATTATTATTCCAAAAACTTCTTATTCCAAATGGAGGTGTTTTGTATCTTTCAATATATGAATTTGAACTAATACATCTAAATTTATCATCTATAATTTCTAAAGCACTACAGTTAGATAAAGAAATAGCAACAAGTTTTTCATTTAAAATTAGATTTTGAACATTTTCAAAATGCCCGTTTATTTCATCACAATGTGGTGAAAATACTAAATTTTCAAAGTTAAAGCAACTTTGTTTTAATAGTACTTCCCTATTGTTAGGGTTAACAGTATTCCCATACTTAAACCAACACATTCCACCAGCAGAAACTCCACTCATTACTTTTCCTTGATTATATGATTGTAACAATCTCTGGGTTAATCCATACTTTTCACATAAATTTATTAAAGTGAATGTATTTCCACCTCCAATATAGACAATGTCACACCAATCAAACAGATTATCTAATTTCTGATGATTACATAGATCTGATAGTTCTATATTTTTGCATAAACAACCATATTTTTTAGAAAATACATTTGAAAAATAATAAAAGTACTCTTGTAAATTCTGTGGATCAGCAAGACCAACAAATAAAACTTTTGGTTTAGGTGAATCAGAAATGTTTATTATTTCTTTATCAAAAACTTCAGTTTCATAAGGCATAAATTTACCATTTTCCTTTTCCCCAATATTACCTCCACCTAAAGCAATTATCTTTTTTGACATAATTATCCCCCATTTTGTTCTGTATTTTAACATATTTTTCAAAAAACGGCAACAATACACTTAAGTTATAATTGAATAAATTGTAAATTAAACAATTTTATTATATAATACATACAAAATCGTTCCACTTTAAAGGAGAAATATGAATATGAATATTGGAATTATTACAACTTCAAAAAACATAAATCATTTAGAATTGCCAAATAATACGTATCTAATTTTCTTTGTGAATAAAAACGAACTAAAAAATGAAATTTTAGATAGTATTATAAAATATATGATTCTTAATGAATGCAAAAAAGTTCTAGTTGATGATAAGATAAATAATTTAATTAAAAATCATAATTATAGAAATGTAAGTATAATAAGCTCACTTTCAGATATTACTGAAACTACAGATAATATGAAAATTATTACATACAATTTTAATGTAAGAAACAAATATGCAATTTCATACGAAAAATGCGCTGGTCCAAGAAAAGATAAACAACCCAATGATACAATTAAAACAATCAAAAAAAGCTTAGAGAAGAATAATTACCAAGTAACGGAAAAAAGATTAAGAAAAAGTTTAAAAGGATCTTATTCAATAAGATTAGAATTAAATGATGGGAAAGGTTCAAATGGAAAAGGAACATCACTTGCATTTGCTAAAGCATCTGCTTATGCCGAATTAATTGAAAGACTTCAAAGTAATATGTTAAATAAGAAAAGAATTGAAACAGGAAAAATTGATAAAAATCATTATATATAT
>ERZ779896.3328-NODE-3328-length-9919-cov-3.249594_pt1 | contig 9919 bp, 9 predicted proteins | sample MGYA00511067_ERZ779896 | MGnify/ENA primary metagenome ERZ779896 (study PRJEB29588, sample SAMEA2161597) | human gut metagenome | biome: human gut; feature: human-associated habitat; material: faeces | place: Denmark | collected 2008/2010 ...
GGGCCTTTGGCCCCGGGCTTTTTGCTTGCCCGCAAGGGGGAAGCCCCCACGGAAGGAAAGACTTCCTATCCCAATTTTTGCAGCAGGTTGAACGTCTGGGTAGCGATCTCCATCTCTTCGTCGGTAGGGATCACCAATACCTTGACCCGAGCATGGGGCGGGTTGATCTCCCGGATACCGTCGCTGAGAGCCGTGTTGCGTGCCTCGTCGATCTCGATGCCGAAGAATTCCATGCCCCGGCAAACTTCGCTGCGCAGATAGAACGCATTTTCACCGATACCGGCCGTGAAGACGATCGCATCGAGCCCGCCCATCGAAGCCGTGTACGCACCGATGTATTGCTTGATGTGGTAGCAGTACAGCTCGAAAGCAAAGCGTGCCCGCTCGTCGTTATCCTTCAATCCCTGATACACGTCGCGCATGTCGGACGAACCGAAAAGGGCTTTCAGTCCGGACTCCTTGTTGAGGATGCGGGAAACGTCCTCGATGGAGTAACCGAGTTGTTCCACCATGTAGAAGATCACCGACGGGTCGATGTCGCCCGAGCGGGTCCCCATAACCAGACCGTTGAGCGGGCCCAGGCCCATCGATGTATCGATGCAACGGCCATCCTTCACCGCAGCCACCGAAGCCCCGTTGCCCAGATGGATGGTGATGATCTTGGAGTCTTTCTTGCCCAGGTATTCTATCGCCTTGCCCGAAACGTATTTGTGGCTCGTCCCATGAAAACCGTACTTGCGCACCCCATGTTGGGTGTAGAGTTCCTCGGGTATCGGGTACCGGTAGGCAACGGGCGGCATGGTCTGATGGAAGGCCGTGTCGAATACCGCCACTTGCCGGGCGTGCGGGAACACCTCGCGGGCCACTTTGTATCCTTCGTAGGTCGGAGGATTGTGCAGGGGTGCCAGAGGGTAGAGTTCCTGGATACGTTTTTCGACCTCCGGGGTGATCAGGCACGTGTCGGTGATGTATTCCCCGCCGTGAACCATGCGGTGGCCTACGGCGCGGATTTCGGACGGATCGGCGATCACGCCCACCTGCGGGTCGGTCAGTAGTTCGGCTACGCGGCGAAGGCCGGCGGTGTGATTGGGTATTTCGCACGTTTCGACGTGTTTTTCCATGCCCGTCTCGCGCAGGAACTTGTGGGTGATGCAACCTTCCTTTTGGCCGATGCGTTCCACCAGACCGGAAGACAGGGGCCGGCGGGTGTCCATGTCGATCAGTTTGTACTTGATGGACGAACTGCCGGAGTTTAGAACCAATATTTTCATGCTGTCAAATCTTGTTTTTTTCTTTGTATGTTTTCTTCCGGAGAAAGATTCCCTTTTCCGGAGGAGTAGGGGTTATTTGTCTTGAGCCTGGATGGCGGTGATGATGATCGTGTTGAGGATGTCGTCCACCGTGCAGCCGCGCGAGAGGTCGTTCACCGGTTTGTTCAGTCCCTGGAGCATCGGACCGATGGCCAAGGCGCCCGTTTCGCGCTGGACGGCCTTGTAGGTGTTGTTGCCCGTGTTCAGGTCGGGGAAGATGAGCACCGAGGCTTGTCCGGCCACTTTCGAGTCGGGCATCTTGCTGCGTCCTACCTTCATGTCGACGGCGGCATCGTATTGGATAGGGCCTTCGAGCAGCAGGTCGGGACGGCGTTCGCGGGCGATGGCAGTGGCTTCGCGTACGGTGTCCACATCGGCTCCCTTGCCGGAGGTGCCGGACGAGTAGGAAAGCAGCGCTACCTTCGGTTCGATGCCGAAAGCCCGTGCCGTGTCGGCCGACGAGATGGCGATCTCGGCCAGTTGGGCGGCGTCGGGATTGGGGTTGACGGCGCAGTCGCCGAATACGGCTACGCGGTCGGGCAGGCACATGAAGAATACGGACGATACGATCGAGACGCCCTTTTTGGTCTTGATGATCTGGAAGGCGGGCAGGATCGTGTGTGCCGTGGTGTGGGTGGCACCCGAGACCATGCCGTCGGCCAAGCCTTTGTAAACCATCATCGTGCCGAAGTAAGAGACGTCGGCTACCGTGTCGTGGGCGGCTTCTTCGGTGATGCCTTTGTTTTTCCGCAGTTCGTAGAACGTCTTGGCAAAGTCTTCGTAATACGGGCTGTTTACCGGGTCGATGATGTTTATCTTTTCCGTGTCGATCTCTACACCGGCACGCATGGCGGTTTCGAGCACCATTTCACGCGTACCGAGGATGGTCAGATCCACCAGGTCCATGTTGGACAAGCGGGCGGCTGCCGTAACGATGCGTTCGTCGTCTCCTTCGGGCAGGACGATGTGGCGGCGCTGGGCTTTGGCCATCTTGTAGAGGTTGTACAGGAACATTTTCGGGGTCATGCCGTCCGTTTTGAACGTAATGATCTTCTTTTCGAGTGCTTCGGTGTCGATGGATTCGCGGAATGCGCGGAGCATGGTTTCGATCTTGTCGATGCTCGTGGGGTAGATTCGCGAATTGACCCGGCTTACGGTTACGGCCGTATCGAACGTGTTGCCTTGGACGCTCAGTACCGGCATGGTGAGCATATTGCTGTCGAACAGGCGGATGATTTCCCGGTCGGGAAGCAATCCGGCCGTGAGCACTACGCCCGAGATATTGGGACACGAAGGCGAGTGGTTGGCCAGGGCGGCTGCCATCAGGATTTCGCTGCGGTCGCCCGGAACGATGATCAAGGTATTGTTGTGTACCGTTTTGAGGAAGTTCGGAGCTTGCATGGCGCCTACCTGGGAGTCCTCCACCACATTGCCCAGGTAGTCGTGTCCCAGCAGTACGCGAGCCCCCAGGGCGCTGCGGATTTCATCCATCGTGGGGCAGTCCAGACGATGGTTGGCCGGGATGGCGGCGGTGAGCACGTTGTCGTTTTCGAGTGCCAGGGAGATGTCGTCGCGCAGTTTTTTCAAATCGCCCGAGGCTTTGTTGGCGATGGCGGCCAGAACTTCGACGTCTTTTTCACGGAACTGCTTGTAAACCAAACATAGATTGGTTACGGTTTCTTCGTCCGTAAGGTCGTTCTGGGCTTCGACCAGGATGGTGGGCAGGCCCAGGTTGCGCGGGATTTCGAGGTTGACCTCGAATTCCAGAATGGAACCTTCGGGATAAAAGTCGCTGCCGTCCACTAGGATGTAGTCGTAACGCTCTTCCAAGGCCTTGTACTGGGCAATGATGCGGCTGATCACCACGTCCTGTTTTCCTTGGTTGGTCAGGCGTTCGATCTGCGAACGGGTGAAGACAAAGGCATCCTCGTACTGTTGGTCCAGATTGAAGTACGAGAGCATGGTTTCGATGTGTTCGTCCCGGGCACCGTTTACCGGGTCGGAGATCACGGGACGAAAATAACCCACTTTGCGGGCCATTCCCACCAGGATGTTCATCAGCCCGAGCGAGACGGCTGTCTTGCCGCTGCGGGCATGGGAGGTGGCCACAAATACTGCTTTGTTCATGTCTTATGATGTTTTATTCGATGTTTCTGCGGTAGGAATGTACAAAGTTAGTCATTCCGCCGGGAAATTGTTCCCTTCGCCGGTGGGTTTTGCGCCGGGGACGACGAGAATATTTTCATAAAAGTTGCTAACGATGTATTAAAAAAAGGCTTGTCTTCATTGCCGTATCTAAAATTTAGACTTAATTTGTACCGATTCTCGACCCCAGGGGTCATCCGCCGCCAAAGGACAATGCCAGCAGGCTGCCTTTCACCGGGTTGGTCGCTTCCTGAAGGAAAGAGAACCGGACAAACAGATACTCATACTTTTCTCACCGACGATGAAAAACTCCTATGCAACAGGTAAGGCGGTAACGGTACTGCTGTTTCTTTGCTTATTGTCATTTTGTGAAAATACGTATGCGCAGTTGCGCGAGGAAGTCATACGCGGACGTATCGTCGATCTGTATACGAAAAAACCGGTGCAGAGCGTCCATGTGGTCAATCTGACGACCCTCAAGGCCTCCAATACCGACGAAAACGGTTTCTTTTACCTCGCGGCCGCTCTGGGCGATTCGCTGTACATCTCCTGTGTGGGGTACAGCAACGAAACGGTACGCGTGAGTGAGAATACGATGAACCGGGAATACACCTCATTTTACATCACTCCGGCCGTGTACGAACTGGGCGATGTGGTCGTGCGGGGCAATCACCTCACCGGTATCCTCGAAGTGGACGTGCGTTCGCTCGATCCGGTGGTCTCCGAAAAACCGGTTTCACTGGCCAATCTGAAGACTTCGGACCAGATCGACAAGTCGGCAGCCCGTCGTCTGAATCCGTTCAACCCGGTGGAATTTGTCAATTACTTCTTCTCCAACGATCGGAAGATCAAAAAGATGATCCAGGAAGACGAAGTAGCTACGATGCTGGCCGAGCGTTACGACCGCGATTTTCTCAAAAAATCCCTCGGTCTCACCCAGGAACAGATCGACGAACTGCTCATCTATTGCCAGCAGGATCCCAAATGGGTACTCCATGCTTCGGATCTGGAACTGCTCCAGGTGCTGATGAAATGCAAAGAAGAATTGGATGCCAAGAACGCTTGGAAAGCCGACTCGACTGCGGCAAAATAACCTTCTCATGAGCCGGCGGCATAGCTACAGCCGGGAAAAAGACCTAAAGAAGAGAAAGCAAAGAAAAACCACGCGAATAAAAGCGCCTTTCTTTTGAAAAAGAAAGGCGCTTTTTCTTATTTTCGCATATCTCATAACGCTACTACGACATGAAACATTTTCGATGGTTCCTTTTTCTGGTCTTTTCCCTCGGAGCCCTTGGTGCCCAAACCCAACAGGAGGCCCCGGACTATGTCCGGGTACGCGTAGAAACGCTTTCCGGGGGATGGAGAGGGGATATCGGTGACTTTGGAGTGTTCTACGGCTCGCAGCCCATGTTCAAGGACCGGGAAGGGTATTACCACTGCCGGAAAAACCGGGAGTACAACATCCGCCCCCTGCGCCTGACCAAAGCCACCCGGAGCGGATATTACAAGGTAGAATGTTCTGCGCGGTTTTTCCGGCCGATCTCCCGGCGAGATTTTCAGGTAGGAGCCACGGAGAGAGACCTCGCCTTTCCGATCGAATTCCGCTCGTTCGACCTGCAGGAGAACCGACCGGTCGTGGTAAAGATCGGCTTTTTCTTCGATTAGCGACCCGTCCCTGGAGAGATGTCTCATTTTCAATCTATTGAACAACAACAATATTTGGAATAGGTATGGTTCTCAAACGCTTGCTTTTCTCTCTCGCTGCTGCCACGGGGCTGCTCACGCCCCTCTCCGCCCAGGAAACATCGGACACCCCCCTCTCGGATTGTCGCATCACCCATCTGGACGACCGTTATCCCGACGTGCGCATCACGATAGACACTCCCCGGAAGATGCACAAAAACCGGCCGACAAAGGTCATTTTCTACGCCCTTCCCAACGGGAACACCATCGAATGGACGGCCGGAAAACGCATGGAGCAGGGGGACGACTGGCATTACGACATCCAGCACATCGCCGCCCAGACGCGTTTTTTGCGCAAGCAGTGGAAAAAGGACTACAACATCGTCACGGTGTATCTGATGGCGGCCGGGAAAAGTTGGGGCGCCTGGCGCTCGCAGCACGCGGCGGACAAGGCGGAAATCCTTCCGGCCATCGTGGACGATGTGTTGGGAATGTATGCAGCCTATCACCCCTCGGCCATCCTGTCGAGCCATTCGGGCGGAGGGTATTTTATCTTCGAGTACATCCGCGTGCAGGATCGTATCCCGGAGTCGGTCGAACGGATCGTGTTTCTAGACAGTACTTACGGGTACGAGGATTCGCTCCATGTGGAGAAATTGGCCGACTGGCTCAAGGCGGATCCGGAGCATCGCCTGTGCGTGACTTCGTACGAGGATGCTACGGTGATTCTCGATGGAAAACACATCGTCAGTGCCTCGGGGGGTACCTGGGGGCGTAGCCTGGCGATGGCTTCGGATTTGTCCGAACGCTTTCCTCTGCGCCGCAGCGAGACGGACGAATTTATCTTCTACGAGGAACCGAAAGGGCGTATATGGTTCAAACTGAAGAAAAACCCCGAAGGGAAAATCTATCACACGGTACTGGTGGAGCGCAACGGCTTTATCGATACGGTGTTGGAAGGGACGGAGAAAGCCGGGAAGGGCTACGAGTTTTGGGGTGAGCGGGCGTATTCGGACTATATTCCCGAGGGGATATTCCGGTAAGGGGACTTCCACGGGAATGCGAAAAGGGTTCCGATGCACCGCATCGGAACCCTTTTCGCCTGTTTTTTCCTGCGTATTTTTTTATCCGGACGGATCAGGGACGGCGGATCAGGTAGATGTCTTCGTCGTCCTTTTTGAGGTTGTAGTGTTCGCGGACGAATTTTTCCATTTGCTTGGGGTCGCTTTCCAACTCGCGCAGGAAGGTCTTTTGCCGTTCGATCTCCCGTTTGTAAAACGAGATGGAGTCCTGAAGGGCGGCGATGTTGCGTTCGCGCTCCACGTGCAGCAACAGGGAGTTGCGGTCGAAAAAGGTGATCCACACCAGGAAGAGGACCAGGACGGTCATCAGTTTGTGCCGCAGAAGGTAGGTGGCCGTCCGTTTGATCTGCGGATGGCGGTCGGCAAAGGATCGGAGGGCTTCTTTCGGGGAACGCATATCAGAATCGGGGAGCGTGGTCTTTTCCGAGTTTTTTTTCGATGACGGTCAGCAGGACATTGATGGCAACCTCCAACCCGCCGTAATTGGGGATGATCAGGTCGGCATACTTGCGCGAAGGCTCGATGAACTGTTTGTGCATCGGCTTGACGATGGTCTCATACCGGTCCAGCACCATCGTGGCAGTGCGTCCGCGTTCGACGATGTCGCGGCGGATGACGCGGGCCAGGCGGTCGTCGTCGTCCGTTTCGACATATACCTTGAGGTCCATCAGCTTGCGCAGGGCTTCGTTTTGCAGCACGAGGATGCCTTCGACCAGGATGACGGGACGGGGTTCGACGTGGACCGTTTCCTTCTCGCGCTGGTAGGTGGTGTAGGAGTAGGTAGGCTCCTCGACGGCTTCTCCGCGCTTGAGGGCGGCTACGTGCCGGGCGAGCAGTTCGAATTCGATGGAGTCCGGGTGATCGACATTGATGCGCTGCCGCTCCTGCGGCGGAACGTCCGAGCTGTCGCGGTAGTACGCGTCCTGCGAAAGGACGGCGACATCTTGCGGATCGATGCTCTGGAGGATTTTCCGTACGACGGTCGTTTTTCCCGAACCGGCTCCGCCGGCAATGCCTATGACCAACATGGTGCTTGTGGGTATTTTGGATAGGGGTGAAGGGTTGTGAAATGGAAATGTCGCATGTGTGGTACAAAAGTACGGGATTTCTCGCTCGATGCCGCAGTACACGGAAATATTTTACAGCGGGCAATACCGCGAGAGGAATGCCGGGCGGTCGTCTTCCATGCGGCGTATGACGAAGGTCGTCCCCTCGGACGTTTCGCCCTGTTCGATCCGCACCCGGTCGCCCTGGTGCAGCTCGGCCAGGAAGTTCACCTCGATCTCACCGCAGGTGATGCCCAGGGCGGTCTCGTACGGAATGCTGTCGAGGATCCATTGCGTGTATTTGATGTTGTTTACGTGACCCATGGCGTCGATGTCGCTGAAGGCTACCCGGTATTCGCGCAGCAGTTCCGTCTGCTGGGGCTGGCGGATGCGGGCGGCACGCGGCACCTCGAGGGAGAGGTCGGCGCGCATCAGGTATTCAGGGTAAGGCAGCAGGATGTGTTCGGGGGAGCGTTTTTCGTAGTTGATGCAGGCCCATACGGTGCTCGCCTGGGCGATGACCCGGCCCTGGTGTTCGACCTGCATGTTTCGTTCCGACACGACGCCGTTTGAGGTGTGTATCCAGGTCGATACCCGCAAAATCTGGTGGCAGGCGGGCATTTCGGTAAAGCGGATGCGCATCCGGTTGAGCACCCAGGCTTGTCCGGCTGAGAGCATGTCGTAAAAACCGAACCGGCACACGTCGGCATGGTTGCCGGCGATGCGTTGGATCATGTTGAACAGCCCGGTGAGCGACAGGCGTCCCGTGGCGCAGGCCTCGTCCCATTCGACGCAGAAGTCTTCGGTAAAGACGGAAGGGAACGGTTTTTCGTTCGGAGTATTTTCACACATGGCAGGTTCTGTTTTTCGCGGCGGGAAAGCGCGTCAGCGGGCGAAAAAATCGATGTCCCGATCGCCTTCCGGGGTTTTGCGCAGGGTGATTCGCGCCGGGTCGGGGGGCAGCAGGTCGGCGACTTTCTCGCCCCATTCGACCAGGCAGAGCGAACCGCCGTAGAAATACTCCTCGTACCCCATGTCGAAGGCCTCGCGAGGGTCGTCGATGCGGTAAAAGTCAAAGTGATAGACGGTCTGTCCGTTTCGGAGCAGGTACGGATTGACCAGAGCGAAGGTAGGAGAGGTAACGCCGTCGTCCGAGCCGAGTTCGCGGACCAGGTATTTGACCAGTGTGGTTTTCCCGGCGCCCATTTCGCCCTCCAACAGGACGACGCCGTGGCCCAACAGCGGGGCGATCCGGGCGGCTACGCGGGGCATATCTTCTTCCCGCACGTGGCGGAAGGACAAGGTTTCGGACATGATCGAGGGTCGTGTTTTTTGGTTTATCCTCCCAAAGGTACGTTCATTTTTTTGATTGCCCAAAAAGTCCTACTTTTACCCTTCTTTTTGTCCAATCTATTCGAACCGCACGATGGCCGATACGCACAACCGCAACCTCAACGACCCGGTTTACGGGTTTATCCGCATCGACGACCCGCTCATCTCCGCCGTACTGTCCCACCCGTACGTGCAGCGCCTGCGGCGCATCACCCAAGTGGGGCTTACTTCGCTGGTGTACCCGGGGGCGGTGCACAACCGCTTCCTGCATTCGGTCGGGGCGATGCACCTGATGGGGCGCGCCATTGCCACCTTGCGCGAGAAGGGCTTCGAGATATCCCCGCAGGAAGCTACCGCAGCCAAGATCGCCATCCTGTTGCACGATGTGGGGCATGCGCCGTTTTCCCATACGCTGGAGAAGGAATTGTCCGGAGGGGTCTCCCACGAGGAGGTTTCCCTGGCGGTGATGGAACTGCTGCGCGACCAGTGGCAGGATCCGACCCTGGATACGGCGGTGAGGATCTTCCGGGGCGACTATCCGAAGCGGTACCTGCACAGTCTGATCTCCTCGCAGCTGGACATGGACCGTTTGGACTACCTGCGGCGCGACAGTTTCTTTACCGGGGCTTCGGAGGGCATCGTGAGCCACGAACGCATCATCGCGATGATGGACGTGGAGGACGGGGAGATCGTCTTCGACGAAAAGGGGCTGTACTCGGTGGAAAAATTCGTGATCGCCCGCCGAATGATGTACTGGCAGGTGTACCTCCACAAGACGGTGCTGGCTGCCGATGTCCTGGTGGAGGGGATCGTGCAGCGCGCCAAGGAATTGTTGCGCCAGGGAGTGGAGCTGCCCGTGCACGAGCCGCTGCGGAGTTTGCTGCAGCAGGACACCCCTCGCCGGGAGGTGGACCGGGATTTTCTGGAGCGGTACATGGCGGTGGATGAATCGGATCTGTGGTGCGTGTTCAAGCAGTGGATGGGCTGTCGCGACTTTATTCTTTCCTTTCTGTGCGATGCGGTGGTCCATCGGCATCTCTTTTCGGCATCCTTGGCCGACGTGCCGCCCGATGAGCCGGAAACCCGGCGTATTGTCCGGTCGATCCAGGAAAAATACGGGCTGCCGGAGGAACTGCTTCATTACCTCTTTACCGTGCGGCGCATCGACAACCATGTGTACCGTCCCCAGGAAGACAACATCCGGATAAAACTGCGCGACGGCCGTGTGCGCAACATTACCGAAGTGTCCCAGCAGATAAACTTCACTACGGACCGCACCGAGACGAAATACCTGATCGTCTATCCGAAAGAGTTCCGCTCC
>ERZ779896.3331-NODE-3331-length-9910-cov-3.649214_pt1 | contig 9910 bp, 5 predicted proteins | sample MGYA00511067_ERZ779896 | MGnify/ENA primary metagenome ERZ779896 (study PRJEB29588, sample SAMEA2161597) | human gut metagenome | biome: human gut; feature: human-associated habitat; material: faeces | place: Denmark | collected 2008/2010 ...
AGGATAACATGTAAAAAGGCGTACGATTTCTCGTACGCCATTACTGACCCAAAGGCGACTGACGGATTTGAACCGACGATCAGGGAGTTGCAGTCCCTTGCCTTAACCAGCTTGGCTATGGGTCCATAGAACATACTAATTATAGCAAAATAAATATATTTATTCAATATATTTTATGGAAAAAAATAAAAAAGTTGCAAAATAAATATATTTATGAGATAATGTATAAGTATTTTGTGAGAGAAATGTGGTGATAAAATGGAAAGATTACAAAAGAAAATAGCAGGTCTTGGTTATTGCTCAAGAAGAAAAGCCGAAGAACTTATTACTAAGGGTTTAGTTGAAGTAAATGGTGAAGTAGTTACTAAACTTGGTACTACGGTTAAACCAGGGGATATTATTGTAGTAGAAGGAAATATTTTAGATACTAATAAAAATTATGAATATTATTTACTTAATAAACCTAAAGGAGTTGTTACTACTACTAGTGATGAAAAAGGTAGAACAACAGTAGTAGATTTAATTGATACTACTACTAGAATATATCCAGTAGGTAGATTAGACTATGATACTACAGGTATACTTATACTTACAAATGATGGAGAACTTGCTAATTTACTTATGAGACCAGACTCTTTAGTAGATAAAACTTATATTGCTAAGGTAGAAGGAATAGTTACTATACCTAGTCTTCAGAAATTAAGAAATGGTGTTATTATTGATGGGGTTAAGACTAAGAAAGCAAGAGTAAGACTAAAAAGTTATGATAAAAAGAAAGATACTTCAGTAGTAGAAATAACCATTCATGAAGGTAAAAACCATCAAATTAAGAAGATGCTTGAGTCAGTTGGCAATAAAGTTATTAAACTAAGAAGAGAAAGATATGCTAATTTAAATTTAAAAGGTCTTATGCCTGGAGAGTATAGACCACTTACTATAAAAGAAGTAAAAATACTATATAGTTTGTGTAAAAAGTAGTAATACTTGACAAAAGCAAACAAATGTGCTAAAATATGTGTCATTCAAAGGGGGATTTGAATTATGAATATGGAAAAAATCAATGTAAATTCTATGAATTATAGAAAATTATCTAAGAAAGATAAATTAAAAGTAGTTAGATTTAAAATTAACAAGTTATTAAGTGATACTAGTTCAAGCAAAGCATATGAATACTATAATGGTAAAAAAGTAGGGGTACCAAAAGATAAGCTAGGTATATTTAAAGACTTATGTGAAAGAGAAAAAAGTCTTTCTAAATATGTAACTATTTCAGAAGAACCAGTAATGGAGAGACCTACTATAAAGGCTGAAGTAGTTGATGAAAAGAAAAAAACTTCTAGTAAGAATATTAATGAAATGGATTTAGAAGAAATTAATAATAGGATTAAATATATTAAAAAGTATTTATATGAAATGACAAACTTATATAAGAAAGATGAATATAAGAATGCTAAGATAATTAAAATACAAGGATATGATAGTAATTCTGCTTATATACCTTATAGTAAATTAGGTGATTATAAGACATTATATAAATACTTAAAATTACTTGAAATGAAAAAAAGAGAACTTGAAAGTATTGAAGTAAAACTTACTGAAATATCTAATGATAAAAAAGAAGATTCTTATGAGTATTTAACTGAAGATGATAATCCATATGAAACTGGTTATATGCAGTTTACTACGAGTTATACCGCTAAAAAGGATATTCCTGTAGTGGAAAGTACTAGTGTTAAATCTAATGATATTACTAGTGTTAAATCTAATGATACTACTAGTGTTAAATCTAATGATATTACTAGTGTTAAATCTAATGATACTACTAGTGTTAAATCTAATGATACTACTAGTGTTAAATCTAATAATGAATGTAAAGAATTAATGGTTATTGATAATAAAGATAATAAAAAGGAAAAGACAGGCTTTGGTAAAAAGATTCTTGGTTTCCTTGCAGGTACTGCTATAATTGGTGGTATATGTAAAGGTGCTAAATGGGTTGGTAATAAATTTAAAAATGGTTTTAATAAAGTTAAAAATGAGACTAAAGAAGTTAGTGAGATACTTAGAAAGAATAAAGTTAAAACTGCTATCTGTGCCTGGATAGTTGCTGCCGCTGCTGTTGTATGTAGTTTCTTACCTAAGAGTCAAAGTAAAAAACATAAACCTGATGATATAGTAAAACCTACTTCTGTAGTAGAGACAACTGAACCTTCTACTAAAAAAGATGATATTATTATTGATGAACCAGTTATTGAAGAACCAACTGAAGTAGTTACTGAAAATAAAGAATATAATCTAGGAGAGAGCGTTAATATTAAAGATAATTCATATATTTATACTAACTCTTATGATGCTACAGATAGTACTAATAAATGTACACCATACTATAATGGATCTTATGATAGAGAAGTAATGGGAGTTACTTATGAATTAGATGGAAATCTTTATACTATCTATAGAGATGATATGAATGCTAGTGAAAAAGTAAATGAATTAATAAGTAAAGGTGCTAAACAAACAGCTGTTTTAGTAGTTCGTAGTGATCTAGTTAATACTGGTGATTATGAAGGTTACTATAATATTGATTCAATAAAAAGAGTAAGAACTAGATAATAATTATATAAGGAAATAGATGAAACTTAGCAGTTTCATCTATTTTATTTGACTTTTTATAGTTTTTCTGCTATTATAATGGCAGTTAATGGGGGATATGATGATTTTTAAACTATATGAAAGTAAGGAAAAATGTAGGGCTAAAAGATTTCATGATACTACGGAAATTTATTTAAGTAGATTTAGTGATTTGTTTGTTGAAGATGGAATAAAGAAAATAGTAATTGATAGTATGACTTTATTTTTGTTTAGTGATAATGATAGCTTATTAAATGATATGTATGAAGCAGTAGTTAATAATTATGATTATAATAAGATTATCGAAATATTAAATAAAAATGATGTTATATTCTTTTCTTTGGCAATGCAGGCTATTAATTATGGAAAAAGAACATATAATTTAATAAAAAATATTGATGACTGCAAAGAAATACATTTTAGTTGTAATAAAGATAATTTACTTGAAGTTTTATCATTGTGTGAGAAGATAAATGTTCCGGTTGTAATAGATGGTACATTAATTTCTCTTGAGGAATATCAAAAAATACTTGAAGGATATGATTTGAGTAAAATAGATAGTAAAAACATTTTTATTCATTATCAAGAATATGGCGGAGATATTGATATTAATACTTTGTATGATACTTCTTGCCAAATAAACTATATTACTAAGAAAATCAAGAAATATAATTTATCATCATTAGAAAAAGTAATAATGGTATATGACATAGTAAAAAATAACTTTTATCATAAAGAAGAAAAAAATGAAAATTATTTAATTTCTAGGTCTTTAGACAATGTATTAAATTCTGATTATATTGTTTGTGTTGGATACATTGCTATTGTTAATGCTATGTTAAAAAATTTAAACATTAATGCTAGAACTATAATATGTAAAACTAAAAAAGAAAAACACTGCAGAAGTATAATTCATTTAATAGATAAAAAATATAATATTGATGGAGTATATGTTTTAGATCCAACATGGGATAGTAAAAGAAATAATATAGAAGATACAATAGACAAATATAACTATTTCCTAATACCTATTGAAATCGCCGAAAAAACTGCATTAACTGAATTAATGCCAATTATAAATATGTCTTTAAGTGATTTGGTTTTACTTGAAAATGATTTTGAAGATTCTCTTTGTACTAATGAAGAGAAAATGATAAAAAAAATTAAGATGCAGTATTATTTAGAAATGCTATTTCTATTAATTGGTAATGATAATTATGAAAATTTTATTCAAAATATATGTGTTTATGATTTCTTAAGCAATGAAGATAAGGAAAAAATAAAATATACTTATGACGATATGATTAATAAATGTATGGTTAATGATATAAATGTAGAAACATTCATAAAGGCATTATATAATACTAAAAAAATAGAATACTATCTAAATGATGATAAATTACCTGAAGAATGTAGTTCTAGATTAGAACTTCCTAGTACTGATAGCATTGATATTTCTGGTATTAAAGACTCTGCTCTTACAAGATACTATAAGATAGAAAAATTAAAGAAAGCTAAAAAGAATGATTTTGAAAGTTTAGTTTGTTATCTCTTGTATGAAGAACATTTAAATGAGTATTTATCTTCAAATATAGGAAAAATAATATCTTCAAGTACTAATGATGGTATTAAGAGGGATATGCTCAATATGAGATTACTTAAAACATTAAAAAGAGAAAAAGTAAGAAAAGAGATTGACAATAGATAATATTTTGAATATAATTAATGTATAAAAACAAAAGAAAGAGACGATATATTAAGATATTTGTAGAGAGTTAGTGGCTGGTGGAAACTAATAAGATTCTTAATATATAGATCACTCTTGATGTGTTACTTTGAATAGTTAGAAGTAACCGGGAATAACCCGTTATCAAAATATGAGTGCACTATCAGTGAAACAAGGTGGTACCGCGAAGTATTTCGTCCTTGTACTGGTGGTGTTTTTTCTTTAGAAGGAGGAATTATGGAATTTAAAGAATTAGAAAAAGGAAAAATAAGCGAAGTAGAAGGTAAAATACTTGCTAAATGGAAAGAAGAAAACATTCTAGAAAAGACTATTGAAAATAGAAAAGATAATGAAACTTGGGTATTTTATGATGGACCAATATATGCTAATGCTAAACCTGGTATACATCATGTTTTGGCTAAAACTATTAAAGATTCTTTCTGTAAGTATAAAACTATGAAAGGGTATAAGGTACTTAGAAAGATAGGACTTGATACTCATGGTCTTCCTATTGAAGTTAATGTTGAAAAGAAACTTGGTTTTAAGACTAAGGCTGATATTGAAAAGTTTGGTATTGAGAATTTCTGCAGGGAATGTAATAATGCTACCGCTTTGAATATAGATGAAGTTAATTTACTTACTGATAATATGGGACAATTTATTGATAGTAGGCATCCTTATGTTACTTGTAGTAATGAGTTTATTGAAAGTGAATGGTGGCTAATTAAAGAAATAGATAAGAAAGGACTTATTTACTATGGTAATAAAGTACTTCCTTATTGTCCTAGATGTGGTACTGAATTATCTGCGAATGAAGTGGGTCAGGGATATCAAGAAGATAGTGTTAATACTGTTATTGTACCATTTAAAATTAAGGATAGTGATACTTACTTCTTAGTTTGGACTACTACTCCTTGGACTCTTATGGCTAATGTTGCTCTTTGTGTTAATCCAGATTTAGAGTACATAAAAGTATCTTCAATGGGATATAAATTTATTGTAGCTAAAAGTCTTGCTAATAAGGTTTTGGGTGATGATTTTGAAGTACTTGAAACATACAAAGGTACTGATTTAGTGGGTACTAAGTATGAACAATTAATGCCATTTGTTGAAGTTGATGGTAAATGCTTTGAAGTACTCGCAGACTCTTATGTTACTAGTGAAGATGGTACTGGTATTGTACATATTGCTCCTGCTTATGGTGAAGACGATAATAGAGTATGCAGAGAAAATGGTATTGGTTTTGTTAATCCAGTAGGAAAAGATGGATGTTATACTACTGGTCTTTGGAAAGGTACTTTAGTTACTGATAAAGATCTTGAAATAGAGATTATTAAGTGGTTAAAAGAAAATGATAAGTTATTTAAAAAGATTAAACTTACACATGATTATCCTCATTGCTGGAGATGTCATAGCCCACTTATATATTATTCTAAACCAGCTTGGTATATTAGAACTACTGAATACAAGGATAAGATTATTGCTGCTAATAAAACTGTTAGTTGGCATCCCGATTATGTTGGTACAAAGAGATTTAATAACTGGCTTGAGAATATGGTAGACTGGGGTATATCTAGAAATAGATACTGGGGATGTCCTATGCCTATATGGATATGTTCTTCATGTGGTGAAAAGCACGTAATTGGTAGCATACAAGAACTTGATGATATGAAAGTAGGAGACATAGATGTTAAGAATATGGAACTTCATAGACCATATATTGATGAAGTACATATTAAATGTCCTAAATGTAATGGTACTATGGACAGAGTGACTGATGTTATGGATGTTTGGTTTGATTCTGGTGCTATGCCTTATGCTCAGTTCCATTATCCATTTGAAAATAAAGAGTTATTTGAAAGTCAATTTCCAGCAGACTTTATCGCCGAAGGTGTCGATCAAACAAGAGGATGGTTTAACTCACTTATTTGTATATCTACGATAGTATCTGGAGTATCTAGTTTTAAGAATGTTGTTGTAAATGATATGGTATTAGATAGTAATGGTAAGAAGATGAGTAAGTCTACTGGTAATATAATTGATCCTATTAAGATTATGGAAGAATATGGTGCAGATACTGTTAGATGGTATATGTTATATGCTTCTCCAGTATGGACTCCTTTAAAGTTTGATGTTGAAGGATTAAAAGAGGTTCACTCTAAGTTCTTTAATCCACTTCGTAATAGTTATAATTTCTTTGCAATATACGCTAATGCAGATAAGATAACTGATATTAATACTTGCAGAGTAGAATATAATGATAGAGAAGATATTGATAAGTGGTTATTATCTAAGTATAATAAACTTATTAAAGAAGTAACTGAAGCTTATGATGAATATGATTTAAATAAAGTAGTTAAATTAATTACTGACTTTACTTCAATTGATTTATCTAATTGGTATATTAGAAGAAATAGAGATAGATTCTGGGACAATTTAATGACTACTTCAAAAAAGAGTGTATATATGACTACTTATGAAGTACTAGAGGGATTATCTAAGTTAATTGCTCCAATAGCTAGTTATACTGCTGAAGAGATATATACTAATTTGACTGGTAATATTTCTGTTCATTTAAGTGATTTCCCAATATGTAATGAAGAGTTAATTGACTTAAAACTTGAAGAAAAAATGGACTTAGTAAGAGATTTAATTAGTATAGGTAGAAATGTTCGTGAGGAATCTAAGATAAAGGTAAGACAACCTATTAGTGAGATTTTACTTGATAAGAAGAAAGAGAAGGTTATTGGGGAACTTACTAGTCTAATTAAAGAAGAACTTAATGTTAAAGAAGTTATTTATACTGATGATTTATCTACTTATATGAACTTTATGGTTAAACCTAACTTTAAGGAAGTCGGTAAGATATTTGGTAAGAATATTAAAGAGTTTTCTGATAAGTTATTAGAATTATCTAATGAAGATATTAATAAATTAGAAAACAATGAAAGTATTAAGATGTCTATAGATAATACTACTTATGATATTACTAAAGATATGGTAGATATTAGAATATCTAGTAAAGATGGCTTTAAAGCAATGGTTGTAGGTAATAACTTTGTTATACTAAATACTGTTATTACTAAAGAATTAGAAAATGAAGGTCTTGCTAGAGAGACTATATCTAAGGTACAACAATTAAGAAAGACTATGAACTTTGATATTACTGATAGAATTAATATGTATATTGATGCTACTAGTGAGTATAAAGAGAATATTAAAGATTACTTAGATATGATTAAAGATGAGACTTTGACTATTAATGTTTATGATAAAGATGGTATTGAAGATAAAGTAAATATTAATGATTATGAAGTTGGCTTTGTATTAGAAAAAGTAAGTACTAAATAATAAATAAAGACTATTAGAGATTAATTACTAATTTTTAATAGTCTTTTTTGTGGTTTGCGGTATTAACTACTTGTTAACTTTATAGACAAATTTTTTTATTCTGTTATAATTATACTAGGGTGTGATATAATGATAGAGTTAGAAAATATCGATGGTGTTGGTCCTAAAACTAAGGAACTATTAAATAAACTTAAAATTAATAATGGTGAAGATTTATTATATTATTATCCATATAGGTATGATGTAATAAAAAGAACTGATATGAATATTTTAAATGATGGTGACAAGATAGTTATAGATGGTATAGTAGAGGGACAACCAACAGTTATATTTATTAATAAGAGTTTAAAGAAACTGATATTTAGAATTAATACTGGAACGATGATAATTAACATTACAGTATATAATAAAGTATATTTACATCAAGAGTTAAAGTGTGGTAAAGAGGTAACTATAATTGGTAAATATCATAAACTTAAGAATACGATAGTGGCTTCGGATGTTAGATTTGGCCTTTTACCCCCAGGAGCTAAGATAGAACCTATTTATTATACTACCGAAGGTTTAACTATAAAGCAAATATCTAAGTTTGTATCTTATGTACTTAATAATGAGGAATACCATGTTCATTCTTTAATACCAACATATCTTGAGGATAAATATAATTTACTTTCTAAGAAAGATGCTATATATAATGTTCATATACCTGAAGATATTGTTACTTTAAAGAAGGCAAGACAAAGAATTAAATATGAAGAGTTATTTATGTATATGTTAAAGATTAGGTATTTAAAACAAAAGATAGAATCTGATGATACTGCGATAGAGAGAGTACTTGATTATGATAAGATTAATAAGTTTATTGATAATCTACCATATAAACTTACTTTAGATCAAAGTAGTAGTATTAAAGAGATACTTAAGGATTTAGAATCTAAGAAGAGAATGAATAGATTACTTCAAGGAGATGTTGGCTCTGGTAAAACAATAGTGGCATTTATTGCGATATATGCTAATTATTTATCTAAGTATCAATCTGCTTTAATGGCTCCTACTGAGATATTAGCGGGCCAACACTATGAAGATGCTCTTAAGATATTTAGTAAGTATAAACTTAAAATAGCATTTCTTACTTCTAGTACTAGTGCTAAAGATAAGAAAGAAATATATGATAATCTAGAGCTTGGTAAAATTGATTTAATTATTGGGACACAAGCTTTAATTCAAGATAGGGTTAAATTTAAGAAACTAGGTCTTGTTGTAACTGATGAACAACATCGTTTTGGTGTAAATCAGAGAAATTCTTTTAAAGGAAAGGGTATTAGTCCTGATGTACTATCTATGAGTGCTACTCCTATTCCTAGAAGTTATGCTTTAACTATATATGGTGATACTGATGTATCTTCAATTAAAACTAAACCTATAGGTAGAAAAGAAGTTATTACATACTTTAAGAAAGAAAAAGATATTACTGAAGTATTAGAGATGATGAAGAGAGAACTTGATAATAATCATCAGATATATGTAGTGGCTCCAATGATTGAGGGAGATGAAGAGAACTTAGAATCTGTTAAAGATTTAGATGAGAAGATGAATAAGGCCTTTGGTAAGATAAGTAAGATTGGTATTATTCATGGTAAACTTGATAATAAAGAAAAGAATAAAGTAATGAATGACTTTGAAAATAATAAGATTAATATATTAATATCTACGACAGTTATTGAAGTTGGTGTTAATGTGCCTAATGCTTCAATGATAGTTATATTTAATGCTAATATGTTTGGTTTATCTACATTACATCAATTAAGAGGTAGAGTAGGAAGAAGTGATATTCAAAGTTATTGTGTTTTAGTGGCTAAAGAATCTGAAGAGAGACTTCGTCTTTTGGAAAAGACTTCTGATGGTTTTGAAATTAGTGAGTATGATTTTCAGAATAGAGGAGAAGGAGATTTATTTGGTATTAAACAAAGTGGTGAATTAGTACTTAAGATGGCTAATATTAGAAGGGATTTTAAGATGTTATTAAAAGCTAAAGAGGATGCTGAAGAGTTTATTAATATATTATTTACTTTTGAATCTAATCCAGAATATGAGCCTATACTTAATGAATTAAAAAAGATTGAAGACCTAGATTAATTGGTATATGAAAAATATTTTTGAATAAATTTTTAAAAAAGTATTGTAATTTATTTAAAAATATAT
>ERZ779896.3342-NODE-3342-length-9887-cov-74.705960_pt1 | contig 9887 bp, 7 predicted proteins | sample MGYA00511067_ERZ779896 | MGnify/ENA primary metagenome ERZ779896 (study PRJEB29588, sample SAMEA2161597) | human gut metagenome | biome: human gut; feature: human-associated habitat; material: faeces | place: Denmark | collected 2008/2010 ...
CCAGCACGCAGGCCGTGCGGCGGGTGATGCGCTGCAGGGCCCCGAAGTCGTTGAACTCGATGGCCTGCACGTCGGGCAACAGCGGGCGGAAGGGCTCCTTCCACTCCTCGCCCTCGGGCGCCCCCATCATGCTCATCGCGCCGTGCGTCGAACCGTGGTAGGCCCGCCGCATGGAGATCATCTCGGTGCGTCCCGTGAAGCGCTTGGCCAGCTTCAACGCCCCCTCGACCGCCTCGGCGCCCGAGTTGACGAAGTAGACGCTTTCGAGTGCCCCGGGCAGCAGCGACGCGATGCGCGCGGCATACTCCACCTGCGGCGACTCGACCAGTTCGCCGTAGACCATCACGTGCATGTAGCGGGCGGCCTGCTCCTGCACGGCGCGCACGACGGCCGGGTTCGCATGGCCGACGTTGCTCACCGAGACGCCGGCCACCAGGTCGTAATAGCGTTTGCCCTCGGGCGTATAGAAGAACGAGCCCTCGGCGCGCGCCACCTCGACGAGTATCGGCGAGGGCGACGTTTGGGCCACATGGCTGAGAAACTGTTTGCGCAGAATCGTATTCATATCGGTTGATTATTTCTCCGGAAATCGTTTTTCGAGGATCGCCGCCGCGTCGCGCACGCTGGTCGTCATCCAGCGGTAGAGCACCTCGGCCTGTGCGTCGTCGTCCATGCGCCAGCCGGGAACCGTCAGCCGCACCCGCTCGGAGAGCATGTAGATGAGGATCGCGGCCGAAGCCGAGACATTGAGGCTCTCGACCATGCCGCACATCGGGATGCGCAGAAACTCGTCGGCCGCGGCGATCACCTCGTCCGAGATGCCCGCGTGCTCCGTGCCGAAGACCAGGGCGAAGGGGCCCGCCGCCACGTCGAACGTCTCGGGCGTATGGTCCCCGCGGTGGGGCGTCGTCGCCACGATGCGGTACCCTTCGGACTTCAGCGCCGCCAGCGCATCGGCCGTCGAGCGGTGCCGCACGACATCGACCCACTGGTCCGTGCCGCGCGCGATGGCCGCATTGGGCTCGAAGCGGCAGAGCGCCTCGACGGTGTGCATGCGCTGCACGCCGAAGGCCTCGCAGTGGCGGATCAGCGCCGCGGCATTCTGCCCGTGGTACATGTTCTCGGCCAGCACGGTCATATAGCGCGTGCGGTTTGCCACCGTGCGGCGGAAGAGGTCGTAGCGCGCTTCGGTCATGAACTCCCGAAGGCAGGCGATGCGCGCGGCATACCATGCCGGCTCCCTATTTGCGGTATTTGTCATCTTCGTCGAGGATTTTCAGGTAACTTTCGTAGCGGGCCAGCGAGATGTCGCCGCTCCGCACCGCCTCGATGACGGCGCAGCCCGGTTCGTGCGTGTGCGTGCAGTTGTAGAAGCGGCATCCGGGTGCCGTGCGCATCATCTCGGGGAAGTAGTGCCACAGCTCGGCATCGTCGATGTCGAGCAGTCCGAAGCCCTTGATGCCGGGTGTGTCGATCACCGCCCCGCCTCCGGCCAGCGGATACATCGTCGAGAAGGTCGTCGTGTGGCGCCCCTTGTGGTGGCTCTCGGAGATTTCGCCCGTGCGGATGTCGAGCGTCGGGTCGATCGTCCGGATGAGCGTCGACTTGCCGACGCCCGAGTTGCCCGAGACGAGCGTGCGGCACCCCGCCAGCAGCTCCCGGACTCGCTCCACCCCCGTGCCGTCGGTCGCCGAGACCTCCAGCACTTCGTACCCCGCCCCTTCGTAGACGGCGCGGAACGCCGCGACGGCCTCCGCGTCCTGCAGGTCGATCTTCGAGAGCAGGATCACGACCGGGATCTTGTAGGCCTCGCACGTCACGAGGAAGCGGTCGACGAACTCGGGCGGCGTCTCGGGCTGGCGCAGCGTCACCATGAGCAGCGCGCGGTCGATGTTCGCCGCGATGATGTGCGACTCCTTCGAGAGGTTCGACGCCCGGCGGATGACATAGTTGCGCCGCGGCACGATGTCCACGATGACGAGGTCGCCGTTCTCATCCTCCTCGCAGCGCACCTCGTCGCCCACGACCACCGGATTGGTCGACCGCACCCCCTTCAGGCGCAGGCGGCCCCGGATGCGGCAGCGCACCGGTTCACCGTCGCGCAGGACGTCGTACCAACTGCCGGTCGCACGGACCACCGTTCCCGTAAAATTCCGCTCCATCACTCAACTGTTTTTCGCAACCGGCGCCGCTGCGTCCGGTTCCTGTTTCGCGTCCGATCCGGCGGAGTCCGTCCCCGGCACCAGTTCCTCGAGGCGCGGCAGCTCGGGCAGCGAGACCTCCGTCCCGGCCTGCCGGAGGCGGGGCAGCAGCCACTGCGAGATCCGCAGCACGGGCACGTAGCTCTTCGAGCGGTCGATCGTCCGGCGCCCGACGAGCGAATAGTCGGCATTCAGCGTGTCGAACACCGAGAAGAGCACGCTCAACACCAGCAGGTACTTGGCGGCCGAGACAACGATGCCCAGCACAACGTCCGGGACGCCGAACCCGGCGAAATGGAAGAGCTTGCGCAGCAGCCGCCCGAGCAGCGCTACGGCGAGGATCACGACGACGAGCACCGTGACGAAGCCGCCCGCGGCGGCAAAGCGCTCCTCGAGGTGCAGCAGCGCGCCGACCTCGGCGCCGTAGCGGGCCGCGAGCCAGATGCCGAGCACGATGCCCGCCAGCGAGCAGACCTGGAGGATGACGCCCCGCCGGAAGCCGCACCACACGGCGACGAGGAGTACCAGGCAGACTATCAGATCGATCGTATTCAAAAGCCTATCGTTTCAGTTTGTCCGGTAAAGATACGAAAATTTACCGAAAAGCGACAAGGTCCTACCCGCGGCATCCCGACCGGAGCAACGCGCCCCGGTCCGGCAGCCGCCGCATACCTTAATATATAAGGAGGACGGTATCCTCAACGGATCACGTCGCGCAAGGTGACGTTCAGGGCATTGCAGATCGTGCAAAGCGTCTTCAGCGTCAGATTCGTCCGCCCGGCCTCGATGCGGCTCATGTTGGAACGTTCCATGTCACACCGGTAGGCCAACTCCTGAACCGTCATTTTGTTGGCTAGTCTTAACTCCTTGATTCTGCGCGTAATATACGCAATCTCCTCACGATAATCCAGTCCCATTTCAAAAAAATTGCAGAAAAAATTTGTCACGCAAATTTTTATATATATCTTTGCAATGCGCGTATCATATATGATACCAACAAATAACTGACAGGGCGCTAACACATTGATAATAACTGCAGACAAACACTTCTATCATCCAAATTATTTATCTATGAAACACAACTTATTAAGGAATTTCCTGGCATTGGTTCTTTCGGGAATCATGCTTGCCGGTGTCGGTTGTAAGAATTACGACGACGACATCGACAAAATCAACAACCGCCTCGACGAGCTGTACGTGACGGTTGCCGACCTTGACGAGCAGATCGAGAGTGTCCGGAACGCGATTCCGAGCCTCGATGCCCTGAACGAGGAGGTAGCCGCCCTGCGCAGCGAACTCGATGGCGTGAAGACCGACGTCGCCTCGATCGATCAGAAGCTGGAGGCCATCGGCGACGTGCAGGCCAAGCTCAACGAGCTGTCGCAGGAGCTGAAGGACTACGTCAACGGCGCAATCCAGTCGTCGGAGGAGACGCTCCGCAACGAACTGGCCACGAAGGGTGCCGTCAGCGAGCTGGAGGCGCTCATCGAGGGCATTCAGGAGGACTACAAGGCCGAGCTTGAGGAGATCAACAACAAGCTCACGGCACTCGAGGGTACGGTCGGCGAGCTGCCCGCCGTGGATTTCTCGGGCGACATACAGGAGCTCAAGGATCGCCTGACCGCTCTTGAGGGCTCGGCTGCCGATGCCGAGGCGCTGGCTGCGCTGGCCGAGCGCGTCGAAGCCTTGGAGGGAATCGAGGTTCTGACCGAGAGCGATGTCAACGACCTGATCGACACGCAGATCAATGAGCTGCTCGAGAGCAAGCCCTGGCTGGGTGACAGCCTGAACGAGGCCATCGCTACCTACCTGCAGAACAACGACTACATCACCAACGCCGCACTGACCGGTTATGTCTCGCTGGAGGACATCATCGCTGAGATGGGTAAAGAGCAGAGTAAATACGCCGACGCCCTGATCGCCTTTATCCAGGACAACCAGACGCAGATTGACGCCAACGAGCTGCAGATTCTGGTAGACGGCAACCAGAAAAAGATGAGCGAACTCATGAACGAGTTCAGCGAGCGCCTGTTTGCGCTGGAGAACCGCATCCAGTCGCTGGTTTATGTTCCCTCGTCGCTGAGCGAGACCTCGAACCGCATCCCCGTAACGCCCGCGCCCTACATTACCTTCGACGACAACAGCCGGGAATACCTCGGCAACCAGACGCTCGAGATGACCTTCCGCGTATCGCCCGCATCGCTGGCCAAGAAGATTGCGGATGAGAAGGAGGCGACCGTTTCGATCATCACGCGCAAGGTTTCGATGAGCAGCACGAACAGCCCCGCCTTCACGGTGGAGAGCGTCACCGCAAGCGAGGAGAACGAGGGTGAGTTCACTGTCAAGGCCACGACCGACTACAAGTTCGGTTCGGAGAACGACGAGACGCTTGCCATTGCGCTGAACGTCAAGATCGCAGGTGTCACGACCGGCTCGGAGGATGAGCAGACCACGCACACGGGCATCGACTACACCACGTCGTTCCTCGGCCTGTACCCCGCAGGATCGGCTGCTCGCATCAACGACAACCTGCGGATCGTCAAGGTCGATGACGAAGGAAAACTCGTTGCCGGCCTGTCGAACGGCCTGTACAGCAGCAGCCTCAAGTACAACGACTACTCGGTAGTCAACTTCCTCGAGGGCTTCGATGTCTACTACTACGACGGCGAGAAGTACATGTCGCTTTCGGAGATGTGGGAAGGCGTACTGGAGAGCAGCCGCAGCGCATTCGACGCCAAAAAGATCACGATCAATTCCGCTAACGAAAAGAGTTACAAGGTAACGGCCGAGTCGGTGCAGATCGACGAAGCGAACCTGCCGACCACCGACACCGACCTGATCGGTGACGTGATTACATCGAGCAAGGTAACCTTCACGGTAGCTCTCGGCAAAAAGTCCCTGGAGATCGGCGAGGCCCAGCACAAGGTAACGGTCGTATCCAACGGCGTGGAGACCAGTGTTCCGCAAACCACAATCGCATGGAACCACACGAAGGCATCCAGCAAGGTCTATGAGGGTAAAGCCGTAGATCTGGAGCCGAATGTTTCGGTTGACCACTACAAAGAGATGAAGACGTGGGATGATCTGGAAAACCGCAACTACTATTTGGCCAATAACATCGAGGCTTTCAATAGTTTCATGACAGAAAACAAATGGATTGTCTACGTCGCCGACAAAAACACGAATAACATCGTTGCCAATGCATATGTTGCACTGAATCTGACCTCGACCCCGACGGCCGAAAACGACGTACAGCGTATCACACCGACGTTCTACGGCATGACCTTCGCCGAGGGCGGAGAGTACATTGCATACGCCAAGTTTGTACACAGCGACAAGACCACGACGACGATCACGATCCCCGTAACGGCATCCGGTGCTCCGGAGATCAGCTACGAAATCAGCAAGGAGGTGATGTATGTCGGCACGCCGACCTACACCGTAGTCGAGAACTTCGCCGAGGCTCTCTGGAACGACAACTACAAGGAGGCATTCGGCAGCAAGGAAACCTTCCTCGGAGTCGTAGCCGCCATGACGGCCACAACGGGCGACAACGAGGCCACGCTCGCCGTAGCGGGCAACGACATCACCGTCACCTTCCCCGCCGAGTACGAGTTCAAGACCTACCGCTCGACCCTGACGCTCTCCGACAAGAGCGGTCTGGAGATCGTCTTCCCGGCCGAAATCAAGCTGAACGAGGCTCACGCCATGCTGACGCCCAACCCGCTCTTCGTAACGAACGGCCGCGTCAACGCCATTGCCGAGTTCAACGCAGACGGTTCGCGCTACGACGTGGTCGCACAGCCGCTGGGCAACGCCTACACCTATCAGGTTGGCGAGGGTGAGCAGGCTCTCCCGGGTGTGAAGGTTGTCTACGAGATCAACAAGGAGCTGCAGGGCGACAAGCTCGACGAGATGGCAGAGAACGGTCAGACCGTTCCGGAGATCGACGTCGACAACAAGCTGATCTGGAACGACTGGGGCGCTCTGGAACTCAAGGTAGACGCCTACCTCGTATTCACGAACAGCAATGAGGAGGTCAAGGGTTCGCGCGTAACCTTCACCGTGGCCATCGACAGCCCGTATGCCGACGACAAGATCACGGTGGCAACCAAGGGCAACGAGTTCGAACTTTCGCAGGACGCATCGTTCAAGGTAGCCCAGCTGCTGACGCTCAACTCGACCTACCAGAGCGGCGATCCCGCAGCGAACACCAACGTCTTCGACTCCTCGACGGAGGACGGTCTGCACGCAAACCTCGCCAAGGCCCTGGGCGGTGAGGTGAAGTACGAGACGACGTTCAGCAACGTGGACTTCACGTTCGACGAAGAGACCGGCGTCATCACCTACACGGGCGAAGACAGCAGCCTGAAGCCCGTATCGCAGACGATCGAGGTCAAGGTAACCTACACCAACAACTTCGGTGTCGAGTTCGCACCCGTCACGATTCAGATCAAGACCAAATAGACGGAACCTTCCGCAGGGAAGGTGGGAATAGGCTAACATCTGAATGACACCCTGCGTGCCGGGGAGGAGATCGGAAACGGTCTCCTCCCTTTTTGTGTTCAGACGGGGAGATGGCGGCACAAAAATTTTGTGTTCCGCACGCTTTGCGCTATCTTTGCCTCCGGTGCTACATATCCATCCGCCCTGCCATGAAACGATACATGCTGCTTCTGCTGCTCGCGGCCGCAAGCTCGATGGCCGCCGCGCGCGAGGTCATCCCCCTGAACGAGGGGTGGCGGTTCTTCTTCAAATCGGAAAACACCAGCGACAACGCCCGCCACGTCACCCTGCCCCACACCTGGGACACCGACCCGCTCGCCGAAGGATCGCTGCTCGAAACCACGGGAAACTACCAGAACGACATCTACATCCCGGTGGAATGGGCCTCGCGCCGCCTCTTCGTGCGCTTCTACGGCGTGCAGACGGTCGCCGACCTGTTCGTCAACGGCTCACACGCCGGGACGCACTGCGGCGCCGGCACGGCCTTCACGTTCGAGATCACGGACAAGGTGCGCTTCGGCACCGACAACGCCCTGCGCATGGTCGTGAGCAACAGCTACCGCAACGACGTGCTGCCCACGTCGACGGACATGAACCTCTACGGCGGCATCTTCCGCCCGGCGGAGCTCATCGTCACCGACCGCACGGCCGTCTCGCCCCTCTATTTCGGATCGGAAGGGGTGCTCGTACACCCCACCGTCGTGAACGGCGACCGCGCCGAGGGGCAGGTGGAGGTGCACCTCACCTCGAAGGGCGAGAGCAGCTGCACGCTGACGCTCGGTATCACGGCCCCCGACGGGGAGTCCGTCTTCTCGAAACGGCAGCGCGTGCGGCTCGACGGCAAGCCCCTCTTCATCCCCTTTGCCATCGAGCACCCGGCACTGTGGAGCCCCGATTCGCCGTCGCTCTACACCGTGTCGGTCTCGCTCGGCGAGGAGCAGACGACCGACAGCGTCGCCGTCCGCACGGGATTCCGCTCGATCGCCGTCACCCCCGGCGGGGGCCTCGCGATCAACGGCGTGCGCACGCCCGTGCACGGCGTCGACCTCTACCACGACAACACCGTTGCGGGCGGACTGTTCACGCGGCAGGACTACGACGCCGACCTGGCCCGCCTGCTCGACCTCGGGGCCAACGCCCTGCGGTCGGCCGTCATGCCCCACGCCGGGTATCTGTACGACCGCTGCGACGAGCTCGGCCTGCTCGTATGGATCGACCTGCCGCTGCACCGCGCCCCCTTCCTCGGGGATGTGGCCTACTACGCCACGCCGCAGTTCGAGCAGAACGGACTGCAGCAGCTGCAGGAGATCATCGCCCAGCACATGAACCACCCTTCGGTGGTGATGTGGGGACTCTTCTCGAGGCTCTGGAACCGCGGCGACAGCGCCGTGCCCTACGTGCGGAGGCTCCACGACACGGCCCGCGCGATGGACCCCTCGCGGCCGACGGTGGCGTGCAGCGACCAGGACGGCGAGATCAACTTCATCACCGACCTGATCGTCTGGCGGCAGACCGTGGGCTGGGAGCGCGGCTCAACCGACGACGTGAAGGTCTGGCGCGACCTGCTGCAGAAAAACTGGTCGCACCTGCGCTCGGGCGTCGCCTACGGCGGCAGCGGGTTCATCGGCCACAGAAGCTACACGGCCCACGCGGCGCCGCGCGAGAACTGGATGCCCGAGGAGAACCAGACGCGCTTCCACGAGGAGTATGCCCGCAACCTGCAGAACGATTCGCTCTTCTGGGGCACGTGGATCGCCACGCTGTTCGATTACGGCTCGGCGCGCCGCCCCTACGGCATCAACGGCGAGGGGCTCTTGACCATCGACCGCCGCACGTGCAAGGATGCCTACTACCTCTACCGGGCGATGTGGAACAGACGGGAGCCGACGCTCCACCTGGTCGACAAGCGGCGGCGTCTGCGCGACCAGACGCGGCAGGCCTTCCGCGTCTATTCGTCCGCGGGGCTGCCCACGCTCGTCGTCGGGCGCGATACGGTCGCCATGACGGAGTATGCGCCGTGCCAGTACCGCTCGGACAGCGTTTCGGTCACGGGAAGCGTTCCGGTACGGGTATATGCCGGCGGGCTTGCGGACAGCGTCACGCTCCGTATCGGCAACGTTCTAAAACCGCGATGGATGCAGGCCCCTCTGCAAATAAAAGGTCTGCAAAAGACAAATTAGACTGAAAGGGCAGGCGGTCGGAAAAGACCTGCACGTAGGGCTCGGCGACGAACGCCGGGCCCTCCCTGCGTTTGGGCCGCAGGTCGCGGTCGCCGGGCGCCGCCTCGATGTAGCGCTCCGATACGGCAGGCATCGCGATGCCCGCCAGCGAGCACAGCAGCTCGGTGAGCTGCAGGTCGTAGTCGCAGAGAAACTCCCACCGCCCGCGGTAGAAGGGCTCGAACCGCCCGGCATAGAAATCGAAGTAGGGCGACCCCCTGTAGGAGGACACAAGGGCGCCCCAGTGCTGGTGCTGCCAGCGCTTGGAATAGTCGAGGCGCATGTCGCGCATCGGCTGGCGGGGCCGGTCGGCATGGCTCACCTGCACGGTGAGCTCCATGACGCCGTCGGTAGCCAGGATCCGCGCGCGGTTGCGCTCCGAACGCTTGATGAAATGTTCGCCGAGGTCGATCAGGCAGTCGCCGCGGAGCAGCTCCGCGAAGTAGGCGACCGAGGGGAGGTAGGCGGCGGGAAGGATCGTCATGGCCGGAGCGGATCAGACTTCGGGATCGACCCAGTCGCCGTGGGCGCGGATCAGTTCGACGAGGCGGTCGAGCGCCTCCTCCTGCGGGATGTTGCGCGCGACGACCTCGCGTCCCCTGTAGAGGGTGATGCGGCCCGGGCCCGCCCCCACGTAGCCGTAGTCGGCATCGGCCATCTCGCCCGGGCCGTTGACGATGCAGCCCATGACGCCGATCTTCAGGTTCTTCAGATGCGACGTGCGGGACTTGATCGCCGCCAAGGTCCGCTCGATGTCGTAGAGCGTGCGGCCGCACGACGGGCAGGCGATGTATTCCGTATGCGAGAAGCGCACGCGCGCCGCCTGGAGGATCATCAGCTCCACGTCGCGGATCGCCGCGGCGTCGTGGCCCGGGGCGTCGATCCAGATGCCGTCGGCCAGTCCGTCGAGGAAGAGCACCCCCAGGTCGGCGGCCGCCTTCACGGCCAGCCGCTCGAGCGA
>ERZ779896.3347-NODE-3347-length-9866-cov-4.403731_pt1 | contig 9866 bp, 11 predicted proteins | sample MGYA00511067_ERZ779896 | MGnify/ENA primary metagenome ERZ779896 (study PRJEB29588, sample SAMEA2161597) | human gut metagenome | biome: human gut; feature: human-associated habitat; material: faeces | place: Denmark | collected 2008/2010 ...
ATAAGTTCTTTTACATTATTATTTTCATTTAATAAATCAAAATAATTATTTAGATTCATTAAGTCATCTTTTATATTATCTTTATAAGCACATATCATTGAAGTTTCATCATTTAATAAATATTTTTTTATCTCATTAGTTAGTTTTTTTATTTCTCTACCAAGTTCATTATTTTTAATTGAATTATATTTTATTTTTTTAGAGTTTTGATTAGTTTTTTCTCTATATTTTTTTAGTAATTCACCTAGTCTTAAAATATCTTCTTCAATATAAATTTCATTAACATTCCTTAAAATGAAGTTTTTTTCTTTTGGATTAAAATAAGATTTTAAATAATCAATATCTTCATTTGTTTTTTTTAATAGTGGTGTATAATACTTTTCCTTTTCAATAACAAGTTCTACTAGTCTTTTTAAATATCTTTGTTCATCTAAAGTTATTTTTCCTTTTCTCCGATAATTGATCTTGTTATCACAATAACAATAGTTTGGTTTTTTTTCTATAAAAGCAAAATGAATATGTGGGTGTTTCTTATTTGTATGAATTGAAAAAACATAACTCATATTTTTAATATCTTTAAATCCACAGTATTTTAAAAACTGAGGCATAATTTCGTGTGCCATTTTTTGTTCCAAGTCCTTAATAGATATATTTTCATTCAAATATTCTGGTTTAAAACTAATAATGCCTTTCCACAAATTTGATTTTTCTATATATTCTTTATAATCTTTTTTCAAATTTTTTATATCTTTTTTTGTAGCATATTTTCCATCTGGTAAGACAAGATTAACACTTTCATTTCTAGTATGTCCCATGTAGTATTCAAACATCCCAACTAGTCTTTTCTTTTCATTAGAAAAATAATCTAACATATCATCTACATCTTTTAATCTATTGTCTTTATAATTTTCATATTGTAATTTATTATCAACATTATTCAATGCCAAGCAGTACATACTTTTAAAAATCACGTTAGGACTTTTTTTAGTCATTGAAACTATTATCTTTCATTAATATTTCTTTAAGACACTTATCTTCTTTTAAATCTGCATTTGATAAATATCCATGATTAGCAAAATGTTGAGATGATACATTAAAATGAAAATATTGTCTTTTGGATATTAAGTCAATTTTTTTTAAAATTATATCCAAAGTTTTATCTAGTTCTTTTAGGTAATTTATTTCTTTAGGTTGATCTATAAAATTTTTAACTATCAATGAAATAATTTTATTTATAGATGTATTATTTTCAGATGCGGTAAGATTAAGTCTATCATACATATAATCTTCTATTCTTATAGTTAATTTTCTCATAAATACTCACTTTAATTATAATGGCATAATATTTATTTCATCATTGTTTATATGTAATAAGAAATAATTTGAATTACCTCTTAATACATTCAAATTATTAGATTCTATATTTTTATAATTTGATGAATAAGTATATTTATTCTTTTCAATAAAATACTCTTTACCATACATCTTATATTTTTTCATCCAAGAATATATCCTTTTTTGTGGAGTTGATGAATCAAGTACACTCATATCAAATCCTGCATCTTCAAAAATTTGTCTAGCCGTTTTCTCTGGGTGTGATATTTTTTCATAAACTGCCCAAAGTTTAAATTCTTTTTTATAAACAATTTGACTTTTGTTTTTTATAGTTAACACATTACCACTTTGAATTAATCTTTTTATTTCGTTGTCAGTATATACACGAATCCTATTCATTATCTATCACCTCATTTTTTATTTTTTGATTTTGTTTCTCATAATACTTATCAAATCTATCCATATATTTTTCATAACCTAATTCAATAATATAAATTAACATTTTATTAAAACTCATATTATTTTTAATTGCCAATAATTCTATTCTTGTTTTTAAATTGTTATCAATTCTCAAAGTTGTTCTCATTAACCCTTTTACCATAATTCCTCCATTTCTAGTAGCCACTTTCTTCACTTAATTAAGTTTTTTTTAATAAAAATATTGCATATTTTTAATGAGCATAAGGAAAACGACACCACATTCTTGAATTTTTATTATAAATTCAAGAAAATATATGGTGTCTTACTATTTTTGCACTTGCAAAAAATGACCACTTCTTGTGAAGAAAGTGGCTACTCATATTTACTTTTTCTTTTATTTTCAAAGAAAATGATGGCAACATATTTTGAAGAAAGTGGCTACTTACAATTTTGTGATTTTTAAAAGTGCTTCCCTTCATTAAAATTTGGACGATTAAAATCGTTATTTTGCGTTCTTGATAAATTAAAATCTATAAATTGCATTCCATCTCTTAATGTTCTATTTTCTTCTTGAACCTGATAATGTAAATGATTACCAGTTGAAAGTCCTGTTGTTCCAACAGATGCAACTTTTGTCCAGTGACTTACCTTATCTCCTGCTCGAACTGTTGCACTGTTTGGATAAAGATGAGCAAAGATAACATAATATGTATCTTCGTAATCTTCATCACACTTAATTGTAATTGTATTACCCTTACTATTTCCACTTTTGTCGTACGGGATGTTTTCATTTTGAGTAAAATTAACCTTATAAACGGTACCACTACAAACTGAATAAACTGGAGTTTGTGCTGGTACAGCCAAGTCCCAGCCATTATGTGTATCTGTTGAACCATACACAATTCTTTGTTCATTAAAAAAACTTTTTACTTTGAATGACGAAGATAAATCCAATGGAAAATTAAACTTTCCAGTACTTACAGTTAAATATTCTGCATTCTCATCTAAACTAGATGAGGTACAAGCCGTCATATCTTTTACTCTCTGATCTTCACATACTGTTGTTACTTCTCTTGCTGTTTTTAGTCCACTATCTTGATTCATATTATAGAGAGTATCTATTGTCAAACCGTCATTTTCCAAATGAAAATATAATATTCTCTGCAATGGTACATATCCATTTAATAAGTATTTATTTATTGCATCTTTATAGGAATCAGCATAACTTGAATTATCTTCTATTTTTTCTTTTGTAAGTTTTCCATCAAAAAAATTTAATAACATTAATACTGCAATAAAGATAATAAACAAAAAAAAGCCTAGAAAAATGGAACTGCCTCCGATAATTTTTAATAATAATCCTTTCTTTTTTTTATCCATCATTTATATTTAAAAAAATTAGAATAATAAATTTTTTTACCTTTCTTTAGAGTTTTTAACACTACTTCTTTTGGAATTAATTCTAATAGAAAATCCATAAAAGATTCATTTGGATCATCAAACTCTTCTCTATATATTTCTTTAAATTTACTTTTTAATTGCTGATTTGAACTATATTTCATACTTTAGATTCCTCTCCCATCCATTCAACCTCAATAGGTGTTGCTAAAACCTTAATACGTATCCTTTTCTTTCGATTAATTGTCAACAAAAATTCTCCCATTTCAGCTTGCATCAAAAATTCTTTTTGTGTATCAGTTAAAGGATTTTGATAAAATAATTTTAAATATGTAGTTAAATCATCCTCATTTAACATTCCCACTAATTGATACTGGCAATTATTAAATATTGCAGTTGCACTTCTAACTGAGTCATCATCACCAAGAAAATCATGAATACTCTGAGTTGCAGGTATGAACGAACCATGATATTTTCTAATTCTTCTAGCAATTTGTTCAAAGGTAAGAATAACTTCACTATCTGTATTTTTTAGGTACAAATGAAATTCATCAACTACAACTAATATATTTTTTAATTTTGTTTTATTCATATTTTTATCATTAACGATTTTATTACTAACTATAATATTGTTAAGGTACGTTAATAGATTTACTAATTGTGTAGTTATGATTCTTTTATTTTTGCTATATAATAAATCTTTAACATTAAAGGCAATTAAATCAGAATCCAAATTTACAGATGTATATCCATTAAAAAGCATAGCGTCTGTACCAACCTTAAATCTATCTAACAAGATTTCTAATTTATCTACAATTTTTAATTGTTCTGGATTTGTAATCATAGTTTTGTAATCAGGTAAAAAATCTATTAAATCACTAAAAATAGGATAATCTGTATTTTCTAGTTTCTCTAAACTAGATATTTTTGTGTGCTGAGTAATTCCAAACCTCTTATATAATTTTTCAATCATATCCAACATTACTACAACTTCACTTTCTTTTATTTCTTCAAATGCACATTTAATAAATGTTTCTAAAGAGCCAAGGTGTTTAGCCAGCGGACAATCTTCAAAATTAATTTTATCTATCGTTGAATCCTCTTTTTCCTCTTGATCACTTGGTAAAAATCTTACTTGTAAAGGATTTATAATTCCACCACTTGCTGAATACAAATCTATATATTCACCATGATTTTTTTTTACTAATTTTTGATATTCTCCTTCAGCATCAAACAAAATTGCTCTATTTCCACGATTTATTTCATTTATTATCATCTTCTTTAATGTAAAACTTTTTCCACCACCTGTTGATGCAATGATTGCTAAATTACTAGAAGGTCTAGTTTTATCTTTGTGGAATAAATCAAATATTACTGGTAAAGCCGTATGAATATCTGATCCTAAAACATAACCTGTGGAATCATTAAAATTTGTAATTGTTAATGGAAATGATGATGATAATGTTAAACTAGGTAAATAATTATGATAATCATTAAATGAATCCTTTGTAATATCAAATGCCTGCCAACCTTCCAGTTGCCTCATACGTGGAACATCCAATTTAATCTGATAAATATCAGCTATTTTCTTTAACTCTTTTATTTTATCTTCTCTTTGCCTTTTATTCCCTACTATAACGATAATAAAATCAACTTCTTTTATCTTTTCGTCACCATTTTTTATTTGAGTCATCAATGCTTGAAAATTTTCTCTCTCTGTATCCATTTGCGTAGCATCAGATAGTTTTCTGGTAGTGCTTCTTTCAGAAAGTAAGAATTCATAATTGCTGTCTAATCTTCTAATGAGTTCATCCGTTGGAATAGTATCCTTTACATGAATACAACATCGTGTATCGGGAACATTAAACAATTCTTCAAAAAACAATTCATCTACAAATGGAGGGATTTTTTTGATTGTAATTATTTGTACCTCATCATCATCATGTCTTAAATAACTTATATTTTCACGAACAAAAAAAGGAGTAACCAGTTCTACTAAATCACTCCACAGAATTTGCTCTATATTTGCATTTGTTAAGTATAAGTTAATCAAAAATTGATAAATTTCTAGTTTATTTGTTATTTTTTGAATATTTAATCTTGGTGTCATATTATAACATTGAATCTCTATTTCTTCACTAATATGTTCAAGAGCCTTATCATTATCATTAATAATAACAAAGTAATATCTACTAGTTGTAGTAAGACGTTCTCTTTCAAGAATATCTAATCGTTCACATCTTTCTTTTAAAAATTCCACTTTATCTAAATCATCATTAAATTCTTCAATTAGTTTATTATAGTAATCTTTATTGGCATTTAAATCAATCATATCATCTAGTTTATATATTCTTAAATTTAGTTCTTTTAATTGATATAAGAATTTTAATTGATTAAAAAAATTGCTTTTTTGTATATTAGATGTCAGTGACAAATCAATAGCATCTACAGAATATACTGTAGCAAAGCCATTACTTTTTAACTTAATAATTCCATTATCTAAAACATTATCAACATTAGTAAATGTTTGAGAATTTCTATATTTATTTTTCACTACTCTCTTAGTGAGGTATTGTTGTTGGTTTTTTTCTTTTTTTCTAATAAAAGATTTAATAATTTCTTGTTCTTTTGCATTCTTATTTTCTTTTTTATTAACTATTTTCATTACTCTCATTCTCCCTTTCTATATTGTAATATATAAATATTTTCTTTCTAAAAACGAATTGAAAGATCAGTCCTAAAACCTTATACATTCTATTTTTTTTACTAACATTAATTGGTAATAAACAGAATATACCAATCAAGAGAAAAATAAGTGATGATATTTTAAATTTTGTAAAACAAAAAAGAATAATAAAAAAAATTATAATAGGAAAAGCTATTAAAATATCAGGTATTTCTATTCCTTTGAAACCTAAATCTCTCTTTATTGATTTTAATGTTATATACACATTGCACCTCCTATTTCATATTTTGCTTACGTCTATAATAAGAAGTATTATAACTTGCTCGAGGCATTACTTTCTTTGCAGTGCCACTTAAACTATTTAATCCAAGATTCACCATAGCATCACTAGCTTTAAATTTATTTGGATTATTTCTCTTTTGAATACTTTTTTGACTTGCTACCATCATTTTAGTACCCATTGCACTTGCCATTTTTTGCATTTTTGTTGGTGGTCCTCCAGCATCATTTGACCCATACATACCTAATGCCATGCCGGTTTTTGATAAAGCATCTGAACCAAGTGTTTTTCCAGCCTTTATACTTGCACCAGCTGCTAATAGTCCTCCTCCAATAGCCGCTCCTGCGCCAAGAGTAGCTCCAACACTTGCCATTTTTCCATAACCCATCAAAGACATTAATTGTTCTCTACCACTTGCTGAGCTTACATTAGTACCAATAAATCTGTTAATTACTTGACTACCAGTCATAATAAATGTTGCACATCCTAGATAAAGTAAAGTCTTTGTAGTTACATCCAAAAACGTATTAGTAAAAAAAGTTGTACCATTTACTTGTTGCATAACCATTATACTTAATGAAACTACTAGCATAACAACGGCACTTTGAAGTGCTAGTGATACTAATTGTTCTATTACTGCACCCCTTCTTTGCTTATTACAAAGACTAGTAGCAAAAACTATTGGGGCAATAGAAAATAAAAACAAAAATTCTATTTGCCTTCTTCCAAGCATAATTCCTGCAAAAAACAGGCTATATAAGAAAAAACCTCCACAAAAGATAGCCATTAACCAATTTATATCATACTTATAATCCTTTGTATCAGAAAATATTATCTTTGCTTTCGTTACATATTTTGAAAGGTATAATTCATCTTTATCAAATGAACCATCTTTTACTAAATCTGCTATGCTTTTCTTTTCATCAAACTTATCACTGTTTTTGTAACTATCTTTATAAGTGATAAACATAGTCAACATGGTATTGCTCATGCTAGCATTATTATTATTCTCAAATATACTGCTAGTGTAATTTGACAATGTCATTGAAAATTTTGAAACTTGAACAAATAAGAATGTTGATAACATAATAAGTGAACCACATTTTATGATTTCCATAATAATTGTTTTAAATGTTACCTCATCATCTGGATCTAATAATTTATTAACAAATTTCCAAATAATAAACAGAGCAAAAATTGCTACGGCTATTGCCATAGTTCCCTTATAAAAAGTTCTAAACGCTTGATTATCAGATATAGAGTTAATTATATCAAATGTATTTAATTTTTTTATAATAGATATAATTGCATCTATTAGATTATAGACAAAGCTAACCAAATACCAGCAGATGGTTATTAACAAATCAAATACTTTATATATCATGCAAAATCACCTATGTAAACAACCTAATAATTATATTAACTAATGAAATTGCTAAAATTATACCAAAAATCCCTAATAATGTTTGTGTTATCCTTGTTTTAACTCTTGGTTTTTGATCAACATCTACCACAGCATACATAACAAAACTAACAACTAAAGCTACTCCCGCTAACGAGATCCCTACTGCCAATGCCCAATCTGTAATTTGTTTTATTACTTTTAATACAGTATCAACGGTATATGTACCACCTTCAAGTTGTTGAATTGCTAAAATATTTAATATATTTTTCATTGTATCACCCTTTCTTTAATCAAAAAAACTATATTTGTTTATAAAAAAGAAAAGCCACACTTTAAATAATAGTGTAGCTTAATTGAACTTATTATTTCGATATTTCTTTATTGCTTTTATCTTCTAAACGTTTTTTTAAATTCTCTGTCATATAAGAACTAACTAGTGACTTATTCATTATTATTTCTTTTACATCAACAGTATCACCATTTCCAGCAATAAATTTCTTTCCAGAAAAAGAATTATCATTTTCACCAAAATTTCTTTCAAATATCAATGGAACACTGTCTTCACAATTCGAATGATAAATTGCAAAGAATCCTTTTTGTTGAGTTTTTAATAAATTATCAACATAAATACTATTATCAACGATAAAACCAATAACTTCATAATATTGATTAAATTGTTTACTATATGCCTGTCCTCTAACAAGTGGGCCAATATCCATCGGTTTCAACTCCAAATCGTCTGTATTAGAATTATCTATAATATCTAAACATCTTTTGATTTTTTCTTCATTTGAAGCCATTTCCAATTCCTTGATTGATTGATAATACCAAGTACTATTCTCTATTAACTCAGATTTTTCATCTAATATTTCCTTTATGAATAAATTACTCTTTTCCATATATTTCTGCTCTACATCAGTCCATAAATCTAAACTTGTAAAAAGTATCTGATCATTATAGTCTAATCCCAAAAAATAATATTTATTATCATCAATTCCAATAAATGCCTGCCCTTTGACCAATTTATCTTTCATATTCATCATTCCTTTCTACTAAATTATTATTAAAACAAGCCTGTAAACCTCCATAGCCACAAATCACATAACCGTCAGAATCTATTGTTATATAATTTCCTATATCATATTTTTCTATTTCATCCTTTAATATACTGATATCATTATCATCAAAATGATATTCATCAACTAAATCAATCCAATCGTCACTTGTAATATGACACATATTACTTTCACTTTCACACACTGTATTATATACATATTTTAATAAAGCACTTATTTCACTTACTTTTGGTAAATTAAATTCTAAGCCTTTGTTTTGAACTACTAATTTCTTTAAATTTTCTTTTATTTCTGCATCATTAGAGGTTACATAATCACAAGCAAGATCAGAAATGTTATAATACTCAATTACATTGGCTTGTTGATTATTTTGGATGTTACTAATAATATAATTTACGTATAAATCATCATTATCTCTCCAATAATTCAAAATATTATACTCATAATGATTATTACTGCTTTTTAATATCATCTTTCATCTTTCTGCCTCTTTGTTATTTGAAATTTCTAAGACTTTTCCATCAGAGCAATATATTTTATTATTGGTTCTATCAGAAATTTCAAACCCCAAAATTTCAATAGCTTTATCCTTATATGTCTTGCCATTTTTTTCTATTTCTTTTGGATATGTAGTAATAATGCCCTTTACCGTTATCCAATTTCCTTTTGAAATATCATTAGCATAAGAATTCACTAATTCTCCTTTTAAAATAATTGGAACATACTGAGTGATTCCATTATTATTTTGTGCTAAATCAAATCTTAGTATTTTTTTACCATTTTGATTTTCATAAACATCTCTTATACTTCCGATATTTCCTTCTAATTCAAATCTATTTACTGAATTTCTTATTTCTTTCTCATTGTTCATCTTACTTTTTCCTCCTTTAATTTTTGATCAATAGCTAAAATAAGTTGATCAAACTCATCAACATTAATAATGCCCTCTTTTATGCTTTCTAATTCACAATTATGTTTTTTTAATAATTTCATAAATTTTGAAATTTCATGTGGATTTCTACTTAAATTCGAAAAAGAACTTATAATAACTCTATTTACATTATTTCTTTTTATATCTTCTTTTAATCTTTTAAATTCTGTTCTCGAATCAATATCTGTACTAGATTTAACAGTATCTACATATAATTCATAATCATAATTGTTCATAAGGTTATAATTTGCTATTTGTTCTATTTTATATAATCTAGATTCTTTGTTATGTCTTTTTTTAAAGCAAATATAATTTGCAACTTTTTTCATTTTATT
>ERZ779896.3356-NODE-3356-length-9835-cov-27.357157_pt1 | contig 9835 bp, 7 predicted proteins | sample MGYA00511067_ERZ779896 | MGnify/ENA primary metagenome ERZ779896 (study PRJEB29588, sample SAMEA2161597) | human gut metagenome | biome: human gut; feature: human-associated habitat; material: faeces | place: Denmark | collected 2008/2010 ...
ATCGACCAGTATCTCAACGAGGCGCACTCGTTCGGTCTTCAATCCGTCCGGGCCCATTTCAACGTGCTGGCCTGGTCGGACGACGTGCAGGAGCTCCGGCATATCCGCAATGATGTGGGCAGTCAGCTCGCTCTGATGGAGTGCCGCCCGCGCCACAACACCGTGGACGCCGCCACGCTCTACTGGGCGGGTATGCCGGGCAACGCGGGGGATTTCCCCGCCGAGGAATCGTTCTACACGTTCATCGAGCCCGCGGTCTGTTTCTTCACGGAGGAAACCAACTATAAATCCTCGTCCAGTCCTTTCGGCATCAAGCTGTGCGACCGCGTAAGCGGCAGGCCCCTGCACCTGGACATCTCGGACGAACCGATGAAAAAAGGGATCATTACCAACAGGAATAAATTCGTGTTAGGCGGCTCGGGGTCAGGCAAGTCATTCTTTATGAATCATTTAGTCCGCCAATACTGGGAGCAGGGCACGCATGTCGTGCTGGTGGATACCGGTAACAGCTACCAGGGTCTTTGCGAGCTGATCCGGCGTAAGACCAAAGGTGAGGACGGCGTGTATTTTACCTATACCGAGGAACATCCCATCAGTTTCAATCCGTTCTACACCGACGACTACTATTTCGACGTGGAGAAGAAGGACAGCATCAAGACGCTGCTGCTGACACTCTGGAAAACCGAGGACGACAAGATCACGAAGACCGAGAGCGGCGAGCTGGGCAGTGCCGTGAGCGCCTATATCGAGCGTATCCGCGCTGACCGGAATATCGTGCCGTGTTTTGACAGTTTCTACGAGTACCTGCGGGACGACTACCGCCGCGAGCTGGAGGAGCGGGAGATCCGGGTCAGCCGCGAGGATTTCAACATCGACAACATGCTCATCACCCTGCGGCAGTATTATAAGGGCGGACGCTACGACTTCCTTCTGAACTCCCGGGCCAACATCGACCTGCTCTCGAAGCGCTTCGTGGTCTTCGAGGTGGATTCCATCAAGGAAAACAAGGAGCTTTTTCCCGTGGTCACCATTATCATCATGGAGGCTTTCATAAACAAGATGAGACGGCTCAAGGGGGTACGCAAACAGCTCATCGTCGAGGAGGCCTGGAAGGCGCTCTCTACGGCCAATATGGCTGAATATCTGCGTTATATGTATAAAACCGTCCGCAAATACTACGGTGAGGCCATCGTTGTGACGCAGGAGGTCGAGGACATCATTTCCAGCCCGGTGGTCAAGGAGGCGATCATCAACAACTCGGACTGCAAGATCCTGCTCGACCAGCGCAAGTTCATGAACCGTTTCGACGCGATTCAGTCCTTGTTGGGGCTGACCGACAAGGAGAAGGCGCAGATTCTCTCGATCAACCAGTCCAACGACCCTTCCCGTAAATACAAGGAGGTCTGGATCGGTCTGGGCGGCGTTCAGTCGGCGGTCTATGCCACGGAGGTCAGCGTCCCGGAGTACCTGGCCTACACGACCGAGGAAACGGAGAAAGTGGAGGTACAGCGGCTTGCCGGCGAGCTGGGCGGTGATATGGAACTGGCGATCAGGCAGCTCGCCGAGGGCAAACGTTAAAGGGAGGGCAGGCCATGTATCGCAAGTGTATCGGATCAGACCCCACGGCGGCGCGTTTGGACTTCGCGCTGTACGAGGTGGCGGGCGAGTGGGAAAGCCGCTCGGGTTCTCCCCGGGTTCGCATCTACCGCAACCCGGGACGCCGGGGCGGCGGTTTTTACGTGGAGGTGTCCTACAAGGACGGGACACGCTTCTCCCGTCCCGTGAGGAAGTATTGGGGAGGCATCCGTTACTTCGACCTCTACGGGGATGTCGCCCTGGCCTACGATGCGGGGCGCGAGGTGCTCCAGCTCTCCGCCTACGGGGATTATTACCGGGCGTCGGAATGACCGCCCAAGTATTCACGAATTAAATAATGAAAAGGATGAAACGATTGATTTTAACGCTGTTCGTGGGGCTTCTTTGCTTCACGTACCAGGCAAAAGCGCAGTGGACGGTCATCGACCCGTCGAACCTCGTTCAGAACATCAAGAGCGCGGTTCAAAGCTCGACCACGGCGACCAACATGGTCAAGTCGCTGCAAGAGAGTATCAAGATTTATAACCAGAGCAAGGCTTACTACGACGCCCTCAAATCGGTGCATAACATCATCAAGGATGCCCGGAAGGTGAAGCTGACGCTCGAAATGGTCAGCGAGATCACGGAAATCTACACCTCGGGATTCAACCGTATGGTTTCAGACCCGAACTTCACGGTGGACGAGCTGGCGGCGATCTCGGCGGGTTACGCCCGGTTGCTGGAGGAGGGCGGCGCGCTGGTGGCGGAACTCAAGACGGTCATAACCGGCGGCAACGGCCTCTCGCTCTCGGACAAGGAGCGGATGGACGTGGTGGATCAGGTTTACACGAAGATGCTGGAGTACCGCAACCTCACGCGCTATTACACGCGCAAGACCATCTCCGTGTCCTTCATCCGCAGCCGCGAAAAGGGCGACGCGCACCGGGTGCTGGCACTTTACGGGAACCCGAACGACAGATATTGGTAACCTGAAAACGGAGGCAGTCATGGATTTCGACAATTTACACCAGGTTCTCCGGAACCTGTATCAGGAGATGATGCCGCTATGCGGCGACATGATCGGGGTGGCGAAAGGTATCGCCGGCCTGGGTGCGCTCTTTTACGTGGCTTACCGGGTATGGAAGGCACTGGCCAATGCGGAGCCTATCGACGTGTTCCCGCTCCTGCGGCCTTTCGCCATCGGCTTGTGCGTGATGTTCTTTCCCACCGTGGTTCTGGGGACGATCAACGCCGTGATGTCGCCCGTGGTGCAGGGCACGCACGCCATACTGGAGGGGCAGACATTGGATTTGCAGGCATACCAGCAACAGAAGGACGATTTGGAAGCCGAGGCCCGCAGGCGCGAGGGCAAGGCTTGGTTAGTGGACGACGAGGTGTATGAACAACGGCTTGCGGATATGGGTATCACGGACTTGGGCGAGATTATCAGCATGTGGGCCGAACGCACGTGGTACGACATCAAGGCCGGTTTCCGGCAGCTTGTCCGGGACTTCTTCGAGTTGTTGTTCAACGCCGCGGGGCTTACCATCGACACGCTGCGGACATTCTTTTTAGTCGTGCTGTCGATTCTGGGGCCCTTGTCGTTCGCCCTCTCCATTTACGACGGCTTCCACTCGACGCTCGCGAGTTGGATTTCCCGCTATATCAGCGTGTACCTTTGGCTTCCCATCGCCGACCTGTTCTCCGCGGTGCTGGCCAAGATCCAGACGTTGATGCTCCAGGCGGACGTCCTGGCCCTGCAAGACCCCAACTACATTCCCGACAGCGGCAGCGGTGTCTATATTATCTTTTTGATTATAGGTATCATAGGCTATTTCACGATCCCCACCGTTGCCGAGTGGGTGATCCAGTCGGGCGGAGCCGGCGGGGCTATGGGCGGTATCAACAAGGCCGGGGCATTCGCCACGGGTGTCGCTGGCGGTATCGCCGGCAACATGATCGGCCGCACGTTCGGGCGTCGCGGCGGTGGCGGTTCCTCCTCCGGTAACGGGGGCGGTGGCCAGGCTTCGGGCAGTGCCCCCAACGGGCGCAACCTGGCAACACAAGGTAACAGTAATCATTCATAACAATTTGGACAATGGAATTCAAGTCATTAAAAAACATCGAAACAAGTTTCAGGCAGATTCGGCTTTTCGGTATCGTGTTCCTCTGCCTGTGCGCGCTGGTATCCGTGTTCAGCGTGGTCGCGAGCTTCCGTTTCGCCGAAAAGCAGCGCGAGAAGATCTACGTCCTGGACGGGGGCAAGTCGCTGATGCTGGCGCTCTCGCAGGATTTGAGCCAGAACCGCCCCGTGGAGGCGCGCGAACATATCCGGCGTTTTCACGAGTTGTTCTTCACCCTCTCGCCCGACCGTGCGGCCATCGAGAGCAACATCAACCGCGCGCTGTTCCTGGTCGATAAGAGCGCCTTCGCCTATTACCAGGACATGCAGGAGAAAGGTTACTACAACCGTGTGGTGTCGGGGAACATCAGCCAGCGTATCGAGGTGGACTCCGTGGTGTGCGACTTCAACGCCTATCCCTACCGGGCCATGACCTATGCCCGGCAAATGATTGTCCGCGAGAGCAACATCACCGAGCGTTCGCTGGTCACGCGCTGCGAGCTGATCAACTCGGGGCGTTCGGACAATAACCCGCAGGGTTTCATCATGGAGAAATTCGAGATTCTGGAGAACCGCGATTTACGTACATTAAAAAGATAAGGCTATGGCAAAGAAGAGAATAAAGGCTTTCGGGGAGTGGGTCGAAGACCACCTGCGCCGCGCTTGCGGGGCGCTCTCGCCCGATAAGCGGATTATCGTGATCCTCACGCTGCTCTTGTTCTTTTCCGTCTTGTCGCTCTACTTTACCGTGTCTTCCATCTACCGCTTCGGCAAGGGAGCCGGGGAACGGATGCAGATACGGCATATCGAGCGGCTGGAGCTGGAATTAAGACAACGGCAGGAGGCCGACAGTGTAAAACATCTAAAAGATTTCAATTATGACGACGAACGAAAAACAGAATAAACAGCCGGAGGCGGGGAAAAAGGAACTCACGCCCCGGCAGATACAGATGCGGAAGAAGATGGTGGTCTTCCCGCTCTTTTTCCTGGCCTTTGCCGGGTGCATGTGGCTGATCTTCTCCCCCGGCGAAAAAGAACGGGAGGAGCCTTCGGCGGGTTTCAACACGGAGCTGCCGACCCCGGAATCGGAGGGTATCCTCTCGGACAAGCGTGATGCCTACGTGCAGGAGGAGATGCGGCGCAGGGAGCGGGAAAAGATGCGCTCCTTGCAGGATTTCGCGTTCGGGATGGAGGACGAGGAGGAAGAGCCCGTCATGCCCGCTGCCGTGCCGGATAAGTCTTCCGGCTCTGCCGGCGGTTCGTCGGGAGCTTTCCGGACTTCCCGTGCCGCCTATGCCGACATCAACCGCCAGTTAGGCAGTTTCTACGAGGAGACCGCCGGTGAAACGGGGGAAGAGCGCGAGATGCAGGCCCGCATCGAGGAACTGGAACGCCGCCTGGAAGAACAGCAGGCGCAGAAAACGGCCCAGGAGGAGCAGGTGGCGCTGCTGGAGAAGTCCTACGAGATCGCCGCCCGCTACATGAACGGCGGTCAGGCCCCTGAAGCCCCGCGTCAGAAAACCTCCGTTTCCGGCAAGGCTTCCGTGCAGCCCGTGCGCCAGGTGCGCCGTAACATCGTGTCGCTGCTTGCCGCCCCGCTGCCCGATTCGGTCTTCGCCCGTGAGTTCGTCAAGCCCCGGAACTGGGGTTTCAACACGGTGGGGAGCGACCTTCGCGAGCCCGAGCGCAACAGTATCCGTGCCGCCGTGCAGCAAACCGTGACGCTCACCGATGGCGGGGAGGTTACTTTCCGGCTGCTGGAACCGATGATGGCGGGAGATCTGCTCATCCCCTCGGGTACGCCCGTAACGGGGGCGGCGAGGATCAACGGCGAACGGCTGACGGTCAAGGTCAGCGCTGTCCAGCACGGCGGGGCGGTCGTTCCGGTCGATCTGTCGGTCTATGACACGAACGGCAACGAGGGTATTCCCGTGCCGGGGTCGGAAGAACTCAATGCCGTGAAGGAGATCGCCGCCAATATGGGTGCGGGCATGGGCAGCAGTATCACGATCACGGACGATGCCGGTTCGCAACTGCTCTCCGACCTGGGGCGCAGCGCCATCCAGGGCGTGTCGCAATACGTGAGCAAGAAGATGCGCTCGGTCAAGGTCACGCTCAAGGCCGGTTACAGCGTCCTGTTGCTCCCGCCCCTTCAATAAGGGTACAAACGACGTACTTCCGTACACCACTGAAAAAATCCATTTTTATCAACAATCAAAAATTTATCGAGTATGAAAAAGATTCTTCTGGCACTCGCTTTTATCGGGTGCATGTTCGCTGCCCACGCGCAGGAAAAGCCCTCCACGGGCGATTTGTACGACGGTCTTACCCGTCCGCTGACTTTCAACCGGGTTATCCCGCCCTACGCGCTGGAGGTGACGTTCAGCAAGACCGTGCATGTGATTTTCCCCTCGGCCATCCGTTACGTCGATCTGGGGTCTTCGGATCTTCTGGCGGCGAAAGCCGACGGCACGGAAAACGTGCTGCGTGTAAAGGCGGCCCTGCGTGATTTCTCGCGCGAGAGCAACCTTTCGGTCATTACCGAGGACGGGGCCTATTACAGCTTCAATGTCAAGTATGCCGACGAGCCGGTGAAACTGTCGGTCGAGATGGCGGACTTCCTGCATGACGGGGAGGCGGTAAACCGCCCCAATAACGCGCTGGACATCTATTTGCAGGAGTTGGGATGCGAATCTCCGCTGCTGGTCAAACTGATCATGCAGTCCATTTACAAGAATGACCGCCGCGAGATCAAGCATATCGGTTGCAAGCGTTTCGGGGTACAATACCTCCTCAAAGGTATCTACGTGCATAACGACCTGCTTTATTTCCACCTCCAACTGAAAAACTCCTCCAACGTGCCTTTCAACGTGTACTACCTGACGTTCAAGATTACGGACAAGAAGGTGGCCAAACGCACGGCCATCCAGGAGCAGGTCGTATGGCCCGTGCGTGCGTACAACAACGTGCAGGTCATCGGCGGCAAGCGTACCGAGCGCATGGTCTTCACGCTCCCGAAGTTCACGCTGGCCGACGACAAGCAGCTGGTCGTGGAACTGCACGAGCAGCAGGGCGGGCGACACCAGACTTTCACGGTGGAGAATGCCGACCTGGTGCGCGCACGTGTTATCAACGAGTTAAAGGTAAAGTGATATGAAACGGGCGATATTCATTCTCACGCTGGGGTTATGCCTCCTCCTTTCGGACGGGGCGCACGCCCAGCGTGCCCTGCCCGCCATGCGCGGGCTGGAAATACGGGGAGGCATGACCGACGGCTTCTATACCCGGGACAGCCGCAGCGAAACGGGCTACTGGTTCGGGCTGGCCATGAGCCGCTACGCGAAGAATGCCGACAAGTGGGTGTTCGGCGCGGAGTTCCTGAACCGTTATTACCCCTACAAGTCGGAACGTATCCCTGTGGCGCAGTTCACGGCCGAGGGCGGTTACTATTACAAGTTCCTCGCCGACCCGTCCAGGACTTTTTTCTTCTACCTCGGCGGCTCGGCGCTGGCCGGTTACGAGAGTGTGAACCGGGGCGAGAGGCGGCTCTATGACGGCTCTACGCTCCGCCACCGCGACCGTTTCCTCTATGGCGGGGCCGTCACGCTGGAGATCGATGCGTACCTGACCGACAGGATTATCCTCTCGCTGACGGGGCGTGAGCGTATCCTATGGGGCACTACAACGGGACATTTCCACGCGCAGTTCGGCCTGGGCGTGAAATTCATAATCCATTAAACTTGCAAGCGACATGAAAAAGATGAAAAAGATATTGGCCCTGGCGGTCTGGATCGCCGCCCTGGGTCTTTTATGCGCATCCTGCGACAACGGGCTGGATATACAGCAGGCGTACACGTTCTCTCTGGAAACGATGCCCGTTCAGAAGCGAATCTCCGTTGGTGAAACCGCTGAAATCCGCTGCACGCTCGTGCGGGAGGGGAGATATGACGGCGCGCGTTACACGATCCGCTATTTCCAGCCCGACGGGCGCGGTGAGTTGAGGATGGACGACGGTACGGTGTTCCTGCCCAACGACCGCTATCCGCTCGACCGTGAGGTGTTCCGCCTTTATTACACATCGCGCAGCGATGACCAGCAGGCCATCGACGTCTATGTCGAGGACAACACGGGTCAGGTCGTGAAGACCTCCTTCACGTTCCAGAGCGAGAACGGGACGGAGGAAACGGAACGATAACGGAATATGTCTAACCAAGAGAAGCGCCCGTCACCCGGGCGCTTTCCATAAATACTGAAAACCATGACAGAGCAAGAGAGAATAGATATAGCCTATCTCGATACGGGGGTGTACGAGAACCCGTGGCGCGAGAACCTTTTCGAGACGCTGCCCGAGGATCGGAAAACGGCGGAAGTCTGCCGTTTCGCCATCAAGAAATCGGCTTTCAACATCGAGTTCGTTCCCGAAGCGATGAAAACGCCGGAACTTTGTCTTGCCGCGGCCGGCCACCGGGGCGAAACACTGAAATTCGTCCCTGACCGTCTGAAGACACCGAAAATGTGCCGTGCCGCCGTCGATAGCAACAGCTACGCGCTGTATTACGTTCCGGAGGGGTTGAAGACCCCCGAACTGTGCATGGCGGCCGTGAAGCGCAACGGTCTGGTGCTGGAGGCCGTCCCCGGGGAATTGAGGACGCCGCAAATATGCCGTGCGGCGTTGAAAGCGGTGGACAGTGCCGATTACAAGATACTCCCTTACATTCCGTATCCCGATATATGCCTGGAAGGGCTGAAAAAATTCGGGATGTCGTTCGTGGACAAGTTCGAGATTTTCGCCTCCATTGCCCCGGAGGTCATGACCGGGGAACTGGCCCTTCACGGCGTGGGGATGGACGCGTCCTGCCTTTCGCTCGTGCCGGTGGAACTGCGCACGGAGGCAGTCTGCCTGCGTGCCGTCAGCGGGGACGGCATCCTGCTCCATGAAGTGCCGGAGGAATTACGCACGGAACGGGTCTGCGAGGCCGCCGTGTCCTCGAACTACCTGGCACTGGAGTACGTTCCGAAACATCTGAAAACCGACCGTCTGTGCGGGATGGCGCTGGAGCGCGATCCCCTGGCCATCCGCTTTTTCAACCCCGAACAGCTCACGCCGGAGGTCTGCAACCGGGCGTTGGCCCGTACCGACGACCTGCGTGTCCTCCGCTATATCCCCTTCGAGGAGATACACCTGAAAGTGTTGGGGTTCTATTGCACGAATTACGATAAGACCTTCGATTTTTTGGAGAACATGAACCCCTGGTTCCTCACGCCGAGGGTGGCCCGGGAAATTTTCGCCCTGGAGCCGGAGCTGTTCTACAACCTTCCCGACCACGCCAAGAACGAGGAGATGTGCCGCCGGGCCGTCTGGCACGACGGGAGCTACCTGCAATATGTCCCCGAGAAGTGGAAAACGCCGGAGTTGTGCATGGAGGCCATACGGCGCAGTCCCTATGCCATCGCCCACCTGCCCGAGAGCATGAAAAGCCCGGATCTATACATGAGCCTGGTGCGGGAGAACCCGCAAAACCTGAAAGGCGTCCCCCGCGAAGCCCGGACGCCGGAGATGAGCCGGGAGGCTTTCGAGCGTACCTACGGGAAGGACAAAACCGATTTCTCGGTTATCAGCGCGTTGAGCGACCCCGCCCTGGTCTTGCAGGTGTTCCGCGAGCAGGACGACCCGCAGCAGATACACCGGTTGATGAGTGTCCTGCACCTGAACCGCCGGCTTGTAACGGAGGAGGTGGCGTTGGAGGCCGTTCGCAAGGATGCGGGGGTGCTGTACGACATTCCCCAGACGGCCATCACGCCGCTCGTGGCCGATACGGCCGTGCGGGGCGACCCGAGGATGATCCAGTGGGTTCCGAGGGAGCTTCGCACGGCGGATCTGTGCCTCTATGCCGAGGCCACCCATCCCGAGTTGCGGGTTTACGTTCCCGACGAGATAGCAAAGGGACGTAATATCTATTCGTTCCACCGTCAGGTGGACGCGAAATTGCGGCAGCCGCTCGAATACGAACAATACAAGACCCTCTACTCGGGCGGCGCGGTGCGTGTGAACAACGTGTGGACGTCGGTTGCGGGTGAGATTGACTGCTGCGAGGTGCGTTACGACCGTAAGACGGAGAAACTCAAACTGCGGATCGT